>Ga0208373_1004366_pt1 | contig 12861 bp, 14 predicted proteins | sample RifOxyC2_FD_184036 | JGI IMG/M metagenome (GOLD analysis project Ga0208373, IMG submission 184036) | Soil microbial communities from Rifle, Colorado - Rifle Oxygen_injection C2 (SPAdes) | ecosystem: Environmental > Terrestrial > Deep subsurface > Rock core/Sediment | place: Rifle, Colorado...
AATGGGGGCAGCCATTGCCATAAAAATAATAGATACAATCAGTTTGATTATTAACTGCTACAATACTTAATATTGATATTAATAGAACAAATAGCCAAACTAAACTCTTTTTCATCCTTAAAAAAGGAAACAAAAATGTTATATAAAGCTTTCGAGCAAACATTTAAAAAAGGGGGGAATATTTTTCTGAAAAAAATGTGCTCCTGTGGCTTAGTAGCTATAGCGCGACCTTGGTAAGGTCGAGGCCGAGGGTGCAAATCCCTCCAGGAGCTGATTTTATATTTCTTTAGTAGAAAGATATTTATCCTAACATCACAAATTATATATACTCTTATTTTTCTTAAACAGAACATGGCAAAAGATTATAGACAATTAGAAGCAATGTATGAATTAGCTGGAGATACTTTAAGCGATAAATTAAATGAGCTATTCCCTAATCAACAAACAGCATTATTACAATGGTTTTATACTCCAATCCCGGTTTTAAATAATACTAGTCCTGCCCAATATTGCCAGCAAGGAAAACAATCAGAATTAGAAAATAGATTAACCAGTCTTCTTCAAGGAAATATCGGAAACTAAATTTATTACAAAATCATTCTGCCACTTTCTTTTCGAGAATAATCTAAACCTAGTTGTTGTTTAGGAAACCATCCCGGACCAGTAGCAGAAAAGATTTCCATTTGTGGTTTAGGATCAAAATAGAAGGGAGTTTTTTTAGGAATAAAGATTATCGCATCTTTTTCTAAACTAAATCGTTTATCTTGGTTACCATCTTTTACAACAATATCTCCAGATCCATTCAATAAAAAAATAACCTCATTAACAATCTTACTAATCAAATATCCTTGTTGAGGAAATCGGCAGTTATGAACTCCAATTCCCACTGCTAAATCTTTACATTGTTTCCAACTGATATATTCAAAAAAATCTCCACTAGAGGTTTTTATTCGATTAGTTTCATTTTTTTTTATTTTCAGAGGTTTATTCAAATCCATAAAAAAAAGAAATACAGCCATACTTATAAAAATTATCTGTAACAAATTAGTGAATGACTATAATTTATAAATAAAAATAACCATTAATTGATAACAAAATTAAAATAAAGTAATCCAAATGAATTAAAAGATTATTGAATTAATCAACCGAAATGTTTATATAAACACCTTAATCCTAAACAAATGTGTATAGATGTTTAGGGGTAAAAAGGAGGATTCGTCCTTCTGATTACCTCTAAAATATTAGCCAAAAACAAAACCTTTAAAAATAAAAAGGATATTCTAAACAAAAAAGATGGAAATAAAATTCTTTGGTGCTTAAATATGGAAGAAAGATTAAAAACGGGAACAACTACTGTAGGTATCGTCTGTAAAAATGGAGTAATTATTGCTGCTGATCGAAGGGCAACAGCAGGTAATATGATTGTAGATAAAAAAGCCCAAAAAGTACATATCCTTTCAGATGACTTTGCGGTAACTATTGCCGGATCAGTTTCTGATGCTCAATTATTAATAAAATTAATCAAAGCAGAATTAAAATTAAAAGAAGTTAGAACTAATAAAAATGCTACTGTGAAAGAAGCAGCTAACTTATTAGGCGGATTCTTATATTCCAGTATTAGAAGAATGAGTATGTTACCTAGTATTGCTCACTTTTTATTAGCAGGAAAAGATCGGAATGGAACTCATTTATATGATCTTTTCCCCGATGGAAGTGTTACTAAAGTAACTGATTTCATTTCTTCAGGTTCAGGTTCAGTTTTTGCTTATGGAGTGTTGGAAAGCCAATATACCCCAGATATAACTATAGAACAAGGAGTAAAATTAGCTACTAAAGCAGTTAATGCCGCTTTACAACGGGACTCTGCTTCTGGTAATGGATTAGATGTAGTAGCGATAACTGATAAAGAAATTAAAGAAGTATTACAGAAGGAAATTAAAGTAGAATTGTAATTTTTTAATTCCTCTCTTTTATATTTTTAAAAATGGCAGATATATTAAAAGAAATAATTAAATCTTTGCCTGAAGGTAAAATTTCCGAAGCTACCTTTGAAGCGGCAAATATTGTATTGTACACTAAAGATAAAGACTACTTCTTAGACAATAATGGAACAATTAAAAAAATTGTTGATGAGTTTAAGAAAAGAGTAGAATTAAGACCCGACCATTAGTAAAGGTATGGAAGAAACCGAAAAATTAATCCGAGAAATTCTTCCCAAAGAATCAGAGATTACCGAAATAATTTTTGATCCCCCTCGTTCTATGGTAATCATCCATGTAGAGAAGCCCGGGGCAGCTATTGGCAAACAAGGAGAACTATTACGGGAAATTAAAGCTAAAACTTTTTGGGTGCCTTTAATTAAAAGAATGCCCCCCATCAGATCTAAATTAATTGAAAGCGTTCGTGCCGTATTATATGAAAATGCTGATTATCGTAAAAAATTCTTGAACAAAACCGGGCATCGTATTTATGATGGCTGGTTAAGGGAAAAAAAGCATGAATGGATTAGGCTATCTTTTTTAGGTGCTGCCCGACAAGTAGGCAGGTCTTGTTTATTATTACAAACACCAGAATCCAGAATTTTATTAGATTGTGGTATTGATGCCAGTGAAGAAGGCACAGAAATGTATCCCTATTTAGATGCTCCGGAATTTAATGTTAGTGAAATTGATGCTGTGGTAGTAAGTCATTCACATTTGGATCATAGCGGTTTAATTCCTTACTTATTCAAATTTGGGTATAAAGGCCCGATATATTGTACTGCTCCAACCCTAGACGTAATGGCTTTATTACAATTAGATATGGTTAAAATTCAACGAGCAGAAGGTAAAGAACCAATATATAATAGTGAAGAAGTTAAAGAAGTAGTATTACACACAGTTTGTATTGATTATAATGAAGTAACCGATATTACTCCGGATGTAAGATTAACTTTTTATAATGCTGGCCATATTTTAGGTAGTGCCATTGTCCATTTAAATATTGGTAATGGACTACATAATTTAGTGTATACTGGTGATATTAAGTATAGTCGAACAAATTTATTAGAACCAGCTCATACTCAATTTCCAAGAGTAGAAACTTTAATCATTGAATCAACTTATGGTGGTAAAGACAATGTCTTGGCGGAAACTGAAGCTGATCAATATATGGTTGATACCATAAAAAGAACAATTGAACGTGGTGGTAAAATCTTAATGCCGGTATTGGGTTCGGGAAGAGCGCAAGAAGTTATGATTATTATGGAAAGATTAATCCGAGAAAAACAAATTCCAAACATTCCGGTTTATATTGATGGAATGTTATGGGACATAACTGCTATTCATACTGCTTACCCAGAATTCCTGAATCGTAATATTCGCCAACAAATTTTCCATAAAGATAATAATCCGTTCTTATCAGATATATTTAAAAGAGTAGGTTCACCAAAAGAACGTAAAGCCATACTTTTAGAAGAAGGCTCTTGCTTAATTTTAGCCACATCAGGAATGCTTACTGGTGGTCCATCAGTAGAATACCTAAAACATTTAGCTGAAGATAGAAGACACACTTTAATTTTTTCTTGTTATCAACCAACCGGCAGTTTAGGTTATAGAATTCGGTCTGGAGAAACAGAAATACCTTTCCGAGAAGGAAATAAAACTCAAATTCTAAACATAAAAATGGAAGTCCATAAGATAGAAATTACTGGTCACTCTGACCGCAAACAATTGATGAATTATGTGAAAAGATGTAGTCCTTCTCCCCGAAAAATAATCATTAATCATGGAGAATCGTCTCGATGTTTAGATTTAGCTTCTTCTATTCATAAACAAAATCGAATTGAAACCGTGGCCCCGAAAAACTTAGAAGTGATTAGGATTCGGTAAAAATGAACTGTCCAGACATTGAACAAGCTTTTCAGATATTAAAACAGTATCCAATACCAAAACAAGTTTTAGACCATTCCATACAAGTAAAAGAAATGTCTAAACTTATTGGAGAACAAATAAATTCTAATGGCCATAAACTAGACCTAAAAGTATTAGCTGTAGCTGGACTTCTTCATGATATTGGTAGGCATAAATATAATCAAGAAAACGGTTATTCTCCCAGTCAAGATTTCCATGAATATGAAACCGGTCAGCTTCTAACCCAATTAGGTTATCCCGAATTAGGAAGAATGGCCCAATGTCATCCTTTAGGTGGATTAACTACAAAAGAAACCCAATGCTTAGGTTATCCTCAAGCTATTGACTTAATGCCTTGGTGTTTAGAAAGTAAAATTGTTTGTATTGCTGACAAAATTCGACCAGAAATAAAGATAGTTACCCTTTCAGAAAAGATCAGAGATTACTATCAAAATGTTAGATTGAAAGAAAGATATTTTCAAAAGATGCCTGGATTATTAGAACTGACCATTCAAAGAGTTACTGCTATCTGGACTGAATTAGAAAAATTAGGAATGGAAACAGCTGAATTTAAAAGATTATATCGCCAGACCTAATTCTACACTAACAATATTTTCCGGTAAATATTGAAATTTAATTGAATGTACTAATTCTGAAGTTAACGCGACCATTAATCCTAATGAAGCCCCATAAAGATTATTGCCATCACCACACATCAAAGTTAAAAAAGCATCGTCAACACAACAACATCCGGAATTTAATCCTCTGGATCCATTACAGCTTAACATCCGCTCTAATTCTGACCATCTGTTATTCAATCTAGCTACTACCTCATTCCCATTTATTCCCGAAGGCAAATCATTACGAAAAGTTACGGTATAAGTTGTAGGTTTTTCTAAACCTTTAAGTAAAGAAATGCCCACCATCCGATTACCATATTTAAAAGCATTAATTGAATGTTCAAAAAAAACAGTTTGTAATTCTGCTAATTCATTAGCTGGTAATGATCTTTCTAAAGTAAGATACCTAGTTAAAGCCGATGATAATCCCGTGGTATAATTTGAAGGATCAGAATGATGAATATTAACAGTAGGAATTCCTTCTAAAGGAGTAGGACTAAAATCAAACACTGCCGCTTCATCTAAATTAAAAGGTATTGGCTTACCAGAAGGATGAGTTATGGTAACTAATACACAAGAAAGTAATTGCCGGTGATAATCATCTGAAAGTAAAAGTGGATAGTCCATTTCTACACTAAATAAATAAAATTATATAAATATTTAGATTCAGATAATTACTTATTTCGTAAAAATCCAGTAAAAATTTAATCTTTATTCTTCATGAATTACAATTAATGATTGAGTCTTATCAATCCCTTCCACTAATTGTAATTTACCTAACAAAACTTTATCAAATTCCGAAACATCTTTTACTCTAATCATTGCTACTAAATCCGAGCCGCCCGAAACAATATCCACCCGTTCCACAAAATCAAAATATTTAATTTCTTTAGCCAAATCATATTGAGTTTTCTTTTTTTGTTTTAAAGTCTGTAAATTAGCAAAAATTAAAACATAAGCTAAAAGGCCCTTACCCACTTTATGAAAATCTAAATCAACCGTATATCTCTTGATAACCTTTTCAGTCTTCAATTTTTTAAGATGATGATGCACAGTAGTAGCCGGCAATAAAGTTTTCTTAGTTATTTGCCGAATAGTATAATCGGCATGATTTTTCAATACTTCTAATATTTTTTGATCTTTTTCGTCAATAGTTGCCATAGATATTGAACAGATGTTCCAATAAATATATAAAAGTATTTATTTATAGCCATATTTTCCATCATTTTTCGGATAAGTATATAATCCCAAGCTTATTTTCTAAAATTATGGAAAACAAAAAAATATTACCAAATGATTACCAGCCCTGCTTGGATTTTTTCCAAACAGAAAAAGCAATTAAGTTAGTTAAAGATACTTTTGAACACCAACTTGCAGAAAAATTGTCTTTATTAAGAGTTACTGCCCCTCGATTTTTAGCTGTGGGGCAAGGCTTACAAGATGATTTAGCTGGAACTCAAATACCCGTTTCCTTTAATACCAAATTCACCGATAAAAGAATAGAAGTAGTTCATAGTTTAGCTAAATGGAAACGTTATACTTTAGGCCGATATCACTTTAAGCAAAGTCAGGGGATTTATACGGATATGGATGCCATTAGAAAAGATGAAGAAGTAGATGAGATCCATAGCATTTATGTTGACCAATGGGATTGGGAAAGAGTAATCTCTCCAACAGAAAGAACTATTGATTTTCTAAAACAGATAGTAACTAAAATTTATCAAACAATGGTAGATACTGAAGAAATAGTTAAAAGAGAATATCCTAATTTAAAGAAAAGATTGCCAAAAAAAATTTATTTTATTCACACTGAAGAATTAGAAGAACAATACCCGGAACTAAACTCTGCTCAAAGAGAAAAAGAGATAACTAAAAAATATGGAGCAGTGTTTTTAATTGGCATCGGACATCCTTTAAAATCTGGTAAACCTCATGATCTTCGAGCTGCTGATTATGATGATTGGTCTACAGAAACAGAAAAGAGCCGGAAAGGGCTAAACGGGGATATTTTGGTTTGGGATGAAGTCAGGCAGGAAGTGTTAGAATTATCTTCTATGGGAATAAGAGTTGATGCTCCGGCTTTATTAAAACAATTAGAAATGATGGATTTAATTCAAAGAAAGGACTTAGAATTCCACCGCCAAGTTATTGAAGATAAAATACCCTTAAGTATTGGTGGGGGAATAGGCCAATCACGTTTATGTATGTTATTATTAGAAAAAGCTCACATTGGGGAAGTCCAGTCTAGTGTTTGGCCAGAAGAAGTAGTGACAGAATTTGAACGGCGTAAAGTGCCTTTACTGTAAAAAAGTTTATAAAACCTAATTGAATAACCGAACAAGAATGAAATACAGTTCAATCAAAGAAGCTATGGAACAAGGAAATGGTCAAATTTCCATCCGTGGTTGGGTTCATCGGGAAAGAGGGTCCAACAAATTAAAATTCTTAGTATTAAGAGATTCTACTAATATTATCCAGTGCGTACTGAAAAAAGAAGATTTTGAAAAACAATGGAATGAAATTGATAAATTACAAATTGAAGCTTCAGTAGAATTAACTGGAGAGATAAAAAAAGATGAACGTGCTCCCACCGGATATGAAGTTCAAGTTAAAAAAATAAATATTGTGGGGATTAGTGAAAATTATCCCATTAACAAAGATCAATCCATTGAATTCTTAGCGGATAATCGTCATTTATGGCTAAGAAGCCGAAGAATGACAGCCATATTAAAAATTCGCAGTACAGTATTTGGAGCTATTGACGAGTTTTTTAAAAAAGAAGGCTTTTATGAATATCATTCTCCCATATTTCAAGCAGTGCAATGTGAAGGTGGTAGTGAACTATTCCGTGTAGATTATTTCGGCAGGAAAGATGTTTTTCTCGCCCAAACTTGGCAGTTGTATGCAGAACCAGCTATTTTTGCTTTAGAAAAAATATATACCATTTCTCCTAGTTTCCGAGCAGAAAAAAGTAAAACTTCCCGGCACTTAACAGAATATTGGCATGCGGAAATGGAAGTTGCCTGGGCCACATTTGAAGATATCCAAGATTACGGAGAACGTCTTATTAAGCATGTAGTTAAAACTGTATTAGATAAAAACAAACCAGAATTACAATTATTGGAACGGGATATTTCTAAATTAGAGCCCACAGTAAACAAACCTTTTGTCCGAATGACTTACACTCAAGCTCTAAAAGTGTTGAAAGAAAAATTTAATATGAACATCGAATGGGGAAAAGATTTAAGAACAATTGAAGAAGAAAAATTAACAGAATTATATGATGTGCCCATAATCTGTACTTATTATCCTAAAAAAGTTAAGGCTTTTTATATGACTGAAGATTCTAAAAATCCGGAAGTGGTGCAAGGATGTGATTTCTTAGCTCCAGAAGGTAATGGGGAAATTGTTGGTGGTTCACACCGAGAGCATGACTTAGAGAAAATCAAATCCCGATTAAAAGAACAGGGTGAAGACCCAGCTCAATATGAATTCTATTTGGATACTAGAAGGTATGGTAGTGTTCCCCATGGCGGTTTTGGCTTAGGGGTAGAACGGCTGATTAGATGGATTTGTGGTTTAGATACAATTAAAGACGCTATTCCTTTCCCCAGAACTATTGAACGGTATAAACCCTAAGAAACTTATTTTCCGTTACAGATAACAGACAGTAGGTTATAGATAACATAAATAAATTTTTGATATTTCTCTAATAATAAAAAAATGAGATGATACTCAAACAATCTCACTTAAACCGTATCAAGTCTAAATGTGGATCATATCCTTGTTGTTTAAACAGGTTGATATCCGTAGTAAAACATGCCGAATATCCTTCTGCCATTACTTTCTTCCATAATAAGTTTTCTATCTCAGTATGGTTTAGAGCTCGTTTAGAAAAACGTTCTGTATGAGAATTATAAACTAATAATACGGTTTGTGTTCGTAATCGATCTAAATACCCCATCATTCCCGCAGTAGGAATAACTAAAGGTAAAAAGGGAATATTTTCTTTAGAATTGTCTTGATACATTCTTCTAAGAGTGTGTAACGCAGCAATTTCATGTGGACAGAAAAAATCTTCATCATTCCCTCTATCTACTGCAGTTCTTCTCCGATCACTACGATAAATTTTATCTTCACAAACACAATTTCCTCTTAAATCCCAGACCAAATTATAAGCTCGATTATCATCTAAAGGAATTAAAGGAACACCAGTTAACTGGACAGTATAATTTAAGTTAGGACGAGAACGAGAAGGAACCCGCATTAAACGACCACCATGATAAGCAAAAGTCCGAGAAACAGGTTCAATTAAATCGGAAAAACTAACTTCCATCCGAGAAATATAATCATTTGCTTGCTTACCTTCAGGCCTAGATGATTTAAGGTATCGTTCAGCTTTACGAACTTTTTCTTTTCGTCTTTCCAACTGTTCTGGGGACAAATCTTCACGATACTTGCTCCTAGCTGACTTATTTAATCTAATTTCCTTATTCCATACCGGAACAAGTAATTTATAACCAGCAAAATCTTGGAAAGCTCTTAATTCCGAACCTTGAATTGCTCGGTATAAAGAAACAATTCTCCGATGATTATCTTTGCCAAACCAAGAATAGCCAGCAAAAGTATGTTCAGCTAATTGCTGACGATGCTCAAATAAATAATTAAAAGCGGCGGTAATAACTTTTTCCGGTGACCATTGAAATTCTCTTTTTTGTTTAGCCGATAATCGACTTTTAGTAACATCTTCTGTGCCCAGAACTGCTCTTTTAACGTCAATAGAATCTAATTTTACTAAAGTGTCAGTATCATAAACTAAAACTTGCCGGCTTTCTTCAGCATCAATCCGGTATTCTGGAGGTAAGACTAATAATTGATTAGAAGAAAGGGTATTTATTTTTCCAGCTAAGGAGAGAGAGTCTATAGAATAATTTAAGTTTAAAAGCTGTTCTAAATCTCCCTCCTTGGTTCCAGTAACCACTTTACCAGCAGTATTAAGCTGCCTTAAATCAGTTAAAGTAATAATATCACGGGAAATAAACTGCCGAAGTATTTCCGTAACTGTTAAATCCTCAAAGTAATCTTTCCGTGTTGTTGATAAATCAATAATCATAATACTAGACTTCCCAGAAACCATTTATAAAAGATATGAATCTCAGTTAAATCAACTCTATTATTAAAAAATAAGGGTAATTTATATATTAACAGAAAGAAATAGGAAAAAACAGAAAAAAATGTATCAAATAAAAAAAATTCCGGAAGATTTCATCGTCAAAGAGATATCTAATTTAGAAATTAAAAAAAGTGGCCAATATGCTTATTGCCAATTGGAGAAGAAAAATTGGACTGTTTTAGGAGCTCTTGCCAGAATAAGCAGTCAATTAGGAATAAATGCCAAAGATATTGGCTTTGCGGGAAATAAAGACAAAATCGCAATAACAGAACAATTCATTTCTATTAAAAATTTAAACAATCCTAATAAGATAAACCAACTGAACTTAAAAGATATTAAATTAACTTATTTAGGCCAAGGAAATTCTCCGATTTGTTTAGGGGATTTAGTCGGAAACTATTTCGAGATTACCGTCAGGAATTTAGATAATTTTAATTTTAAAGAGATTAAAGAAATCACTAACTATTTTGACAGTCAAAGATTCAGTAGCCAAAATATCGAAGTAGGTAAAAGCATAATTAAGAAAGAATTTAACCAAGTATGTAAACGGTTGAATTTAGAAGTTAAAAATAATAATTATATTGGTGCTTTACAGCAAATCCCAAAAAGATTATTGTTATTATATGCTCATGCATACCAAAGCTATCTCTGGAATGAAACAGTAAAAGAATTAATTCAAGAGAAAATTAGAGTAGAAGAAATTCCCTTATTTGGCTTTGCCACAGAATTAAACCAGTCTAAAATAAAAGAAGCAATAACTAAAATATTAAAACAAGAGGGAATTAATCAAATAGATTTTATTATTCGCCCTCTGCCTTTTTTAAGTTTAGAAGGGGGATCTCGAAAAATGTATACCCCAATTAAAGATTTTAAAATTTTAGAAAAAACTGATGATGAATTAAATCCAGAAAAGAAAAAAGTTAAAATAAGTTTTATTTTAGATAAGGGCTGTTATGCTACCCAAGTGATTAAAGAGATTTGGGACCAACCCCAGTCAAGCAATAATCTTTAACTGCTTGAATTAAAGAATCATTGAACCCACTTTTTTTATCTTCAGCTATTTCTACATAATATCTACTTGAGAAATAACCGTTGTTACTAATTAGAGTAGTTATTCTAAATCTACCATCAATTTTAGATGTTAATTCTTCCAAAAAAGAATAATCCAGAGTATCAGAAGAAATATTTAATGGCTGAAATCCGTCGATTCTTTCTATAACTACCCGCTCTAAATCATACTGATAATTCTTTCTAGAATAATCAAATTCGTGGCATAATAAATAAGGAGTACCTTTAACCGCTTTAATTAAAAGAATTTTTTCGGAATTAACATTATCAGTTCTTTCCGCTTCTAAACCAAAAAATCTAAGAGGAGTCAAACAATAAGAATCAAATAAAATAGTTAAATATCTCATAACACCCTTACCCGTTTGGATTACTGAATCTGATTCCACTTGCTCTAAAGCTTGATATGCCATTCTAGAATAATCAGCGAAAAATAGGGGTATATAAATTTAATGATTTAATAATCGCTTTACTGCTTGATAAACGGATCTGGGGGCATCATTGCCATTAACCACTCGAAGCTTTTTTTGTTTAGTATAATAATCAATTAATGGCTTGGTTTCGGCATGGAATACCTTAAACCGCTCCTTGATAACTTTAGGATCATCATCCTTACGGATAATTAGTTTAGTCCCATCCTTATCACAAATTCCTGCTTTTTTCGGAGGCAAATATTTAACATGATAACCAGTATTACATTGAGGGCAAACTCGCCTACCAGAAAATCGTTCAATTACCACTGCTTCCGGCACTTCTAAATAAATAACCGAATCGATGTTTAAATCATCAATAGACTTAGCTTGACTTACAGTTCGGGGAAAACCGTCAAGAATAAAATTATCCTTACCTTTAACTTCTAGTTTAACCATTTCTACTACAAACTGATCAGGAACAAGTTTACCTGCTTCAATATACTTTTGAATCTCTCGACCAATCGTAGTATTTTTCTTAACTTCTTCCCGAAGCAATTCTCCCGGGGAGATGTGTTGTAATCTAAAATCTTTAATTAGCTGTTCTGATACTGTTCCTTTTCCGCTACCCGGAGCGCCTAATAAAATAAGTTTCATAAACAGAAGAAAACAGTTTCAATTAAAATAGTTTTTGGTTCGGTTAGATCTTTTTGCTTAATTTTTACCAAAAAAGTTTAAAAGTAACTAAAAATAAAAAAAAAGAATGGACGAATTATTAAAAAAAGCTAGCCAGGTGTATAGCCAAAATTTCTCACAGATTACTTGGTATGGTCGCTGTATCTTTCTCAGCTGGTATTGTGGTTTAGGTACTTGTAAATTTTGTTTTCGTTCTACAATTAAACATAAGATCAGATTTGCTCCTGATGCCAAACGCTCTTTAAGTTCTGTGTTGGTAGAAGCTTTATTATGTAAAAAATTGGGCTGGAGAATTGAGTTTCTTACCGGAGGATATCGCATTTTTCCCATAGAACAATTAGTAGAATTTACTAAATTAGTGAGTCAAGTATATGGAGAAAAAATCTGGCTGAATTTAGGGGTTTTAGAATTAAACGATTTAGATAAATTCCGTCCTTATGTGAAAGGAATAGTTAGCTCAATAGAAACCATTGAGCCGAAATTACATCAAGAGATGTGCCCAGATAAACCGATTGCACCATATGAGCAAATGTTTGATTATGCTAAAGGATTTAAAAAAAGCATGACCATAGTAATCGGCTTAGGAGAAAAAAAAGAAGATTTTCCCTTATTAGCTAATTTTATAGAAAAACATAAATTAAACCGAATTACTTTTTATGCTTTAAAACCGGTAAAAGGCACTATTTTTGAAAAGGGAAATGGTCCGAAAACAGAAGATTACTTATGGTGGATTGCCCAAACCCGAATTAAATTCCCTAAATTAGAAATCATTGCCGGAACTACTGCTCGAAGATATGAGGAAGTTGGATTATTGTTAAAAGCTGGAGCTAACGCTTTCACTAAATTTCCGGCAACTAAAATGTTTGGCACTAAACAAGCAGATAAGATTGAAAAAGATATTAAAAAAGTTGGTCGGCAATTACAGGGCAGTATTACTGTATTACCTCAAATAAATTGGGATAAGGAAATTGAATCATTAAAATTAAATCCTGATTTAGAAAATGAAG
>Ga0208373_1004370_pt1 | contig 12842 bp, 14 predicted proteins | sample RifOxyC2_FD_184036 | JGI IMG/M metagenome (GOLD analysis project Ga0208373, IMG submission 184036) | Soil microbial communities from Rifle, Colorado - Rifle Oxygen_injection C2 (SPAdes) | ecosystem: Environmental > Terrestrial > Deep subsurface > Rock core/Sediment | place: Rifle, Colorado...
AAAAACAATCGAACAATGAAGCAATGAAACAATCAAATTAAATATTAATATGTTATCAACCTATAAAACCCTACTTACAAAAAAACAACAATTAAATTCTTCCACTTACCTCTATCATTTTGATCTGATAGAGCCTAAAGAAATAATTTTTATCCCTGGTCAATATGTCATACTTAAAGTTCCCTCAGAAAAAGGCCCTGTCTCCCGACTTTATTCAATTGCCTCTCCAAACACAAAGAAGAACAGTTTTGAATTAATAATTGAAATTATTCCAGGTGGGTTAGCATCAAATTATTTGTTTTCATTAAAAGAAAATACAGAAGTTGTTTTTCAGGGTCCAGCAGGACTGTTTAAGTTAAAGGAGAACGATAGGGCAAAGATATTTATGGTGATGGGAACAGGAATTGCGCCTATTAGATCGATATTAAATTCAGAATTTAGAATTCAGAATTCAAAATTATTTTTATTTTGGGGATTAAAAAATTATAAAGATGTTTATTTGTTTAAAGAATCAATAAATTACGGATTACGGATTACGAATTTTGAATTTAAGATCTGTCTCTCCCGTGAACAAAACCTCGATATGATTCCAAAAGAAGATCAAAAATATTTTGAGATTGGTCATGTTGACACCTGTTTTGAAAAACAATTGACAGATTACGAATTACGGATTAAGGATTATGAATTTTATTTATGTGGGGGACGGGACATAGTCGAGTCTTTAAAACGGTTTTTATTAAGAAAGAACATTCAGAAGGAAGATATTGTGTTTGAGAAATTTTAAAGATAGACGGACGGTGGGTGATAGAAGATGGAGGATAGGGGTTGAAGATAGAGATTTGAAGATTGATCTAAATTCTACTTTCTACCTTCTAACTTCTACAACTATCTTCTACTCTCTATCATCTATCGTCTTCACTGACTTCTTTCAAAGTATGCCCTCAAGATATCTCTTGCTATTGGCCCGGCGACGTCTGATCCTTGCCCTCCTTCCTCAACTAAAACTGTTACAGATATTTCAGGATTATCGAAAGGAGCAAAAGCAGTAATCCAGGCGTGTGGCATTCCAGATTTTGCATGGGATTCAGCTGTGCCGGTTTTGCAGGCGACCTGGATTTTTTTCCCTACAGAAAAGTCGAACAGCGGCCAACCTGTCCCACCCGTTGTACAGGCTTGCTTCATACCCTCGCGAATAAGAGACAATGTTTTATTGGATATTGGTAATTTCTTACAATTCTTAATTCTTAATTCTTCATTCTTAATTTTCTGTAATTCCGGCTTACATAAATACCCACCGTTGGCGAAAACATCGGTGACAAGTGCCATTTGTAACGGTGTTGTCCCAACATATCCTTGGCCTATTGACAGATTATAGGTATCACCCAAATACCAATTATCTTTTAGCGTTTCTTTTTTCCAAAAGGTTGAGGGAATAATTCCTTCAGCCTCGTCCAATCCTATTTCTGTATGTTTTCCCAACCCAAAAATATCTGACCATTTTTTTATTTTTTCAACACCGATTCGGTCACCAATAATATAGAAAAAGATATCATTTGATCTCCTGATGGCCTTGATAATATCAACCATACCTTCAACTTTTCCATATTGGAGAAAATACCAATTGCCAAAAGTGGCTGCTCCGGCCTTAATGCTTCCCTTATCTTCAATTTCGGTTTTTTCATCAATAGACTTTTCTTCAAGACCAGCAGTAGCAACAACAAGTTTAAAAATTGATCCAGGCGGATAGGTTGCTTCAGTGACTCGATTAAACAAGGGGTTATTTTTATCATTCAAATAATTTTGAATACTTTTACTTGAATTATCTTCAAAATCCTGAGAATTAAAAGAAGGCGAGGAAACACTTACTAATATTTCACCTGTTTTTGGGTTAGTGATAATAACAGCAGCTTTTTTATCTTTGACTAATTCATAGGTTTTTTTTTGTAATTCAAAATCAAGAGCTAATTGAATTTTATTTCCGGGAATAGGATTAATTACGTCAACAGTTTTTAAATAACGTCCCTGAGCATCAATTTCCACTAATTTTTTTCCTTGTTGACCACGAAGCGCACAATCAAACAACTTTTCAACTCCTTTTTTCCCGGTTCGGTTACCTGATAAAAGCTTATATTGACAGGTATCATTCTTGAGATCATTAATATCGGCAATTTGACGATAGCCAACAAGCGGGGCAATTGCTTCAGGACTTGAATATATTCTCCTGGAAAGTATCCTTTGATTATTATCCAGTAATCCCGGCTCAATTTTTTGATTAATGTCAGGGCTTAAATTTTTTGCTATCGAAAATCCTTTTCGGTCAACAATCTCTCCCCGGGGCGCCTCAATAACAATTTCACGAAGACGGTTATGCTCGGATAAAGTTCGATAATAATTTCCTTTGACAATTGTTAGCTGGAAAAGTCTTAAAAATAGGACAACTAAAAGTAAAAAAATTATAGCAATATATGAAAAGAATGCATTTTCAAATAAGCGATTATCTGAGGAAAAAAAATTAATTCCTTTCGATTCACCCTTTTGGAAATATGGAAGACGGGCCATATATTTTTAATATTTATAACTCAGTTCAAAACATCATCACCTCGTTATTGATAACAATAATGTCAACTTATGAAATAACCTTGCGTAAAATAACCCAATAACAAGATATGTAATATTACAAAAATAATTAAAATTAAATATTTAATATAATTATTTTTTAATTGTCCAAGATAAATAAATATGGAAATTGAAAAAAGTGAATAACGGGGGATGGAGGAGAAGGTGCCGGTAAGAGTAGGGAGAAGAAGGTTTGCAAAAGAGAATAGATCAAGAGCAAGCAAATCGTAATTTTCAATTTTCAATTTACAATTTTCAATGAATTTTAATTTTTTAATGCCTAAATTTTTAATTAGATCAAGAATTAAAACGATAAAAACAAAATTAAATATTAAAAACTCCACAACCGAAACATAAAAACGAGAGTCATGAGCGGCGGTGAAAAATATTTTTAAATATCTCCAATAAACCTGGGGCAATAAAATTAAATGAGATGAGCGGTTAGCGCCAAAAATAGGTTGCGATGTCAAAAAGAAAAACGGATCGCCGGTGGTTTGCCAGAGATAGAAGCAGTAGGAAGCAAGGCCGAGGATTGGGGTGAGAACTAGTAGTAAGTATTTAGTATTAAGTATTAAGTATAAACAACTTTTGACTTCTAACTTTAACTTTTGAATTTTAACTTTTGAATTTTGAATTATTTGGAATACGATTGGTATCACCAGAAATACCCCGACGAACCTCGTTATTGCTGCTAAAAAAGCAAAAATAAAAACGAGTAAATAATTATGCTTCTTTAGAAAATATAGAGTTGAGATTAGCAAAAGAAAGAATAACCCTTCGGTATAGACGGCGCCGAAGAAGAAGGAAGTGGGGAAGGACAAAAGCAGAAATATAGTTAAAATTTGTTGAAATTTGTTGAAATTATTTGTAGGGGTCGGGTTTTCCGACCCTAAATATTTGTAAAAAATAATCAAGCCAATCAAGAATGAAACATTGGAAATGATTAATCCAGTTAATAATTGATTATTAGAAAATATTGGTGAAAGATATTTTATTATTAGCGGATATAACGGGAAAAAGGCTTGTTCATACTGGGCGTAACCGTCGCGAGCAATGGAGATATAATGAAGACCGTCAAAGTTGGCGAGAGCAGAAACCCAAGTAGGTAAATTAAATCCCGGTAATTGACCACTATATGGGAAAAACCCAAGATAAGGAATAATTTTTTGACTGAAAAAAATTATTATAAAATCAAAAGCCCGCCAAAGTAAAAAAAGAAGGAGGATTACCAATAAATTCATGAATAAATTATAGCAGGCAGGTAGATTAATCTATCACTTTTTATTATATTATTTTGCTAAACTTACTCTATGTGTTTTATTAGGCCGCTGACTGTTAAAGAAATCAACGGAAGTAAAGTTGTTTTGGACAATAAAATTGAGGCCTTTTACGAGAGAAAAATTGGTACCAGGCACCAGACGATACCTGGTAAACTGAAGGTTGGTGATAAAGTTTTGGTTTATGGAAATTTAATCCTTGAAAAAATCAATGAAAAAACAAACTAAGGGCACGCTCCTAAATGACATATCCAATTATTTAGGATTGCGGCCCTTTGTAGCGAGAACATATTATTTAAGTGACCGCCCTAAAGGAATATTGTTAGCGTTGTTAACAGCCACAATTTCCGGAGTGGCGATTTTTTATTCAAAGCTATCGCTTATTAAAATTGATCCCCTCATTTTGGCAACTTCGAGGAATCTATATGTAGCCGTATTGTTTATTTTATTATTTGTTTTTAGTAAAAGATTTGAAGAACTTCGTCAGTTAAAAAGAAAAGACCTTTTTTATTTAGTTTTAATTGGAATTATTGGCGGGAGCATCCCTTTTTACCTTTTTTTTACAGGTTTGCAATTCGTCAATCCACAGACAGCTAATCTCATTCATAAGTCTCTATTTATTTGGGTTAGTTTGTTAGCCGTGATTTTTCTGAAAGAAAGATTAAATCTTATGGCAATGATTGCTTTTCTTTTAGTGTTTTTAGGAATCTATTATTTCAACCGAATTCCTTTCCAGCTTGGAAAAGGAGAAACAATGATATTAACGGCAACTTTACTATGGTCGGGAGAAAACATTTTAGCTAAAAAAGTTTTAGCAAAAGTGTCATCCGAACTGGCCGGATTATTTCGCATGGGTTTGGGATCGATTATTTTATTAATAACAGTGATAATGACAGGAAATATCTCCAAACTATTAACTATTAACAATCAACAATTAACAATTATTGTTACCGGCGGAACGATCTTATTTTTCTATGTTCATTTCTGGTTTAAGGCCTTGAAATACGCTCCAGCCAGTTTAGTATCTTTGGTTTTGACTTTTTCAGTTGTTGTTGGCAGTATTCTTAACGGAACTTTTGCCGGAGTCAAGATCTTACCAAAAGATATCTATTCATCATTATTAATATTTATGGCGGCCGTAAGCATATTAACTTCTCAGATGTCTTTTAGAAAAATAAAATGAATCCACAAGGTTTACTTCTTTGTGCCAAATATTCGGCCTCGCCGAACTTTTTCGGTTTTTGCGGGCCTGACGAAAGTAAAAACATCATTGACCACTTGAAAGAGGAAACAGCCGACCGTGAATTAGCTCATCTTTTATCCGAATTTGAGACTCTGTATCCATATTTAAAACTTATTTCCCACGAAAACAAAATCAAAGACCCTTTTGACGGGCGCGTGGTTGCTGCCTACTGGATTGGCAATAGTCTTCTAAACAATGTTAAAAATCTCAACTATCTCTATTTTTTGACGGAAAAACTGGATCTGGGAAAAAAGGTAAATAAAGAAAATTTTAATAAAATTAAAAGAAAAATATTGACTCATGGTTTTCTACCTCATCATACTTTTCACGTCTTTAATATTTTAAAAAGAACGGGAAAGGACAGCAGTTTTCATACCCTTGCGACGATGGATAGTTGCCGAATAAGCTGGGGAAAGATAATAAAAGATACATCTATTGAGACAAAGCAATTAATCATGGAAAATCAAAAATTAATGTTGAGTAGACCAGTCATTAAGGATTTGAAGATTGATTACAAAGGAAAATCATTCATTAAGAATTTGAAAAAAGGAGATTGGATAAGCTTTCACTGGGGATATATCTGTGATATCTTGACCGACCCACAGGTCAGAAATTTAGAGTTTTATACACAAAAAGCAATTAATTATTACAATCTATGAAGATCTATGTCTTGGGCAATCTTTTAGTTAAAGAAGACAGTCTCCCTTTATTGATGATTCCAAAATTAAAAAAAGCCTTTCCTGATATTGATTTTCAGACAGTTGATCCGAATGAAAACTTTCCGCCTGAGGGGGAAAAAAATTTGATTATTTTAGATACGGTCTTGGGAATAAAAAAACCGCTGCTTTTAGATCTTGATGATTTTGATACGATTAAAAAAACACCGATTTCTCCTCATGACTACGATCTTCTATTTCATCTACTTCTGCTTAAAAAAATTAAAAGACTGGAAAAAGTTTTAATAATCGGAGTCCCACTTTACCCTCAAAAAGTGGGCGGCGCAGGACATACAGGGATCAAAAGCGCGGATTAATTTTTCTACCTCAAGAATAATTTTATCTTGTCCGATATTTTTTAACAAAAGATCCTCTACTAATTCATAGATTGCCCGTTCTATAACAATTTGATTTTGACCGGTGGGAACAATAATTTCTCCCTTTTTGACCGTACCATCGGCATTTATTTCTAGTTCATAGTATAGGCTGCCCCGAGGTGCTTCAATGACGCCAATACCAACAGTTTCTTTTGGTGTGATTTTTATGGCAAGTTCTGGTTTTATCTCGGTAAGCCCATCTATGATTTGAATTGAAGCATCAATTGAATGCAATATTTCAATTGCTTGAGCTAAATTATTATGAAAAAGATTAACTGAAGGAAATAATTTCAGGGCTTCTTGGGCACTTTCTTTTGTCTTTAAATGAAGGTTTTCTTTGGAAATATTTAACCTGGCTAAGGCGCCTACCATCATCAGGTTTCCGGCAAATTTAAATCCCCGCGCATGTGAATAGGGGATGATTACTTCTTCAAGATATTTTCTTAAGTCTTTCTCCGCTATCATCCGGCAACTTGTTAAACTTCCACTGGGGTCGGTCGATGTGCAAGATTTGATTGCACCTTCAAGAAATGAAAAGTCAGAAGAATATAAACTAACAAATGACATGGGAGCTTTAAGTTTCAAACTTTCTTTTGCTTCAAAATATATCTTGATTAGCTTAAGAATTTTTGGCCGAATGGCTCCTAAATCATTTTTAAGTTTTTTAAGCTTTTCTAATTCCGGTAATTTTAAAAAACCGCCAATTGTTGGTTGAGGCGCATGGACAGAACGTCCACCAACAACTATGGAAAGTTGATTACCGACTTCCTTGACAGAAAAAGTATCATCCAAAAGCTCATGTTGGATTGGATCATTTTCATCAAAATCCAAAATAGAATCTTTCCCAAATAGATCAGGTAATGAAAATACATAGAGGTGCAAAGCATGGTCCCTTATAATTAATCCGTAATAAAGCAGTTTTCTAAGAAGCATTGTTTGAGTTGATGGAACAACGTCAAAAGCTTTTTCAACAGCTTCAATACTCGCCAAAAGATGAGCATTAGAGCAAGTGCCGCAAATACGGGCGACCAGTTGGGGAATAGCAGTAGCCGGTTTTCCTTTTATAGCTTGAGTGTAAAAGCGTTTCCACTCGGAAATGGAAAATTTTAAATCTTCAATTTTATTATTTCTCACTTTTATCTCAAGCGAGGCGGCTCCTTCAATCTTTGAAATTTCCTCAATATTTAAGTCAAAATTATTTCCGGGATCGTGCATTATTTTATGTTAAAAATTTTTTCATAATTTCAAGAAAATGTATTTCATTCATCGGACAACCGTTTACTGTATCGTCTACTTTTACAACTTCGGAAACTTTTAAAATCTTTTCTTTATATTTAAATTTTTCAAGTATTGGCTTTATTTCTTCAATATTGACTTGATTAAAAAAATTTCTTTGGCTGGACGGCGAACCGTTGATAGCACAGGAGCCTATGGCGACCAAAATTTTTGCTTTTTCCCGGATTTTTTTAAGTTTTGCTTCTTGTCCGTCAGAACTGATTGCTCCCTCAACAAAAGCTACATCCATTTCTTTTAGTTTTTTAGTATTTTTTTTCATAAGGACTCTTGCGTGGACAAATTCAATTTTTTTCAACCAGTCACGATAGTGGGTGTTTAGAAGTTCGGTGAAGATGATAGTCGAATCTTCACAGCAGGTAAAACTGAACCAGCCAATTTTCAATTTTTTATCCATAGAATAATCATATCAAAAGAAAACAGTGGGAATTTGGTAAAATTAGATTATAAATACGGGATGTGGCGCAGATAGTAGCGCGCACCGATGGGGTCGGTGAGGTCGCGGGGGCAGGACCCGCCATCCCGACTATTTAGAGTCATATAACAAGATAAAATAAGAATTAGAATATGGAAGAAGTAACGTGTAGTTATTGCAGAAAAGTATATCTAAGACCATCAAATAGGATTAATGAAGCAATTAAATTTGGCTGGAAGCAGTATTGTTCTCCTGAATGTCATAGTAAAGGAAAGAATTCAAAAATATTATTAAAATGTTCAAATCCGCGGTGCAGGAAGACTTATTTAAGAAAAAAATCAGAGATACCAACTTCCAATAAAACTTTTTGTTCTAATTCGTGCGTGGCAATTATTAATAATAAAACAAGAGATTTAAACAAACCAAAAAATTATTGTGTCAACACAAACTGTGATAAAGAAATTTCAAGAAAAAACAAATATTGCTCAGTTAAATGTCAATGGATTGTAAATAGTGTCAGTGATGAAGAGTATAAAGAAATAATTATCGAGAAAATAAAAGAATTTTATAAAACTAACGGAAGAATCCCCTTTAAGCAGGAAATGTGGGGTATTTATAATGCTGTAAGGAAAATTTTTGGAACTTGGAATAATGCAGTGATTGCTGCGGGATTTAAACCAAATCCTGTAAAATTTGCCAATAAGTATATTGCTGAAGATGGCCATAAATGTGATTCGATGGCCGAAAAAATAATTGATGATTGGTTATTTATTAAAAAAATAAAACATAAAACAAAAGTTCCTTATAAACATCATAGAATGACAGCTGATTTTAAAATAAACGATATTTATGTTGAATTTTTTGGATTACAAGGAAAAATTGAATCATATGACAAATTAATTAAAGAAAAAGAAGAGCACTACAAAGAAAAAAATCTCAAAGTAATTAAAATTTATCCTAACGATTTATTTCCGAAAAACAAATTAAACCAAATTTTTGCTAAACTAATTTGATATGGGAAAACGAAAACACAGCTTACTTTCGAAAAAAATTGATATTATTTTTTTAATTTTATCTCCAATATTTGCTTCAATTACTTCTTTATATTTCAAAACAAACTTTTTAACCAGTACAATTCTTTTTTTTGGAATTCCGGCAGTTTATTTATCATGGAGAAATCAACATGCTGCTAAAAAATCAGTGATTTTTAGTTTATTCTTTGGTTTGGCTGTGGGGGGTTGGTGATTGATTATCTAACTCATTTTAATAATGTTTGGTTTGTAACAACGATTTTTCCCATAAGAATTCTTAATCAAATTCCAATTGAAGATTTTTTGTGGGGCTTCTTAGCGGTCTACCAACATTATTATGTTCTATGAACATTTCCTGGATAAAGGAAAACATAATCTCAAAGACACTTATTTGAAATACTTTATAAGCATAATAATATTCATAATAGTAATATTTAGTGCTATTTATATTTTTGACAAAAAACTTTTTCTTATCCCTTATTTCTATATAAAAGCATCTTCAATCCTTGTCTTAATTCCAACAATTTCTTTTCTAACAATCTTTCCTCGATTAATATCAAAATATTTAAAAACGGGAGTTTATTTTTTTGCTCAGTCCCTGATTTTTGAATTAACTGCCTTATCACTTGGTCAATGGGGTTTTTATGGAAAACAATATTTTGGTTGGATTAGTTTTGGGAGTCTTAAGTTTCCCTTAGAAGAATTTATTTTTTGGATGGTCCTCTTTTCAACCTGTGTTCTCAGCTATTACGAATTCTTTGATGATGATAGGAAATAATTGTAGTAAAATATAATTATGAAATTTTTAAATATTCCCATAGAAAAACCAACTGAAATTAATTTTATTTTGGCCCAGTCACATTTTATTAAGACGGTCGAGGATTGTTATGAAACATTAGTTGAGGCCGTGCCAGGGATTAACTTTGGATTGGCATTTTGTGAAGCTTCGGGAAAAAGAAAGATCCGTAAAGCTGGGACGGATCAAGAAATGATAGATTTGGCTGTTAAAAATGCCCAAAACGTTGGTGCCGGCCATTCACTATTTATCTTTCTTAAAAACGCTTTTCCAATTAACGTCTTAAACAGAATAAAAAATCTTTCGGAAGTTACGTATATCTTTTGTGCGACTGCCAATCCAACAGAAGTGATTGTAGCAGAAACTAAACAAGGACGGGGGATAATAGGAATAATTGATGGCAATTCCCCTGTTGACGTCGAAAATGAACAAGAGGAAAAAGAAAGAAAAGAGTTCTTAAGAAAAATTGGCTATAAATCTTCATAAACTTTGGTGTAAAATATACCCATGGCGAAAAAAAATCTTACGACGGAAGACATTCTTCATATTGCAAAATTAGGAAACCTGACTTTAAATGAAAAAGAAATAGAAATGTTCAAAAAACAGTTGTCATCGGTGATAGATTATATTGACAAACTACAAGAGATCAATACAGAAAATGTTGAACCATCAAGCCAAATAACCGGTTTAACTGATGTTTTAAGGGAAGATAAGATAGAGGAAAAAAGAACATTAACGTCGGATCAAGCCTTAGCAAACACAAAATCAAAAGAAGGAAATCTATTCAAAGTTAAGGCGATATTAACGGAATAATTATGGACCTATTAGGATTAACGATAAAAGATGTTTCAAAAAAGTTAAAGTCACATGTTTTTTCGTGTCGGGAATTAGTTGAAGAGTGTTTTTCTAACATAAAGAAGAACGATAAAAAAATAAATGCCTTTTTAACCTTAAATGAAAAAGAGGCGCTAAAAAAAGCTGGCGAGTATGATGAATTAATTAAAAATGATAAGGAAATTTTTGATAAGAAACCACTACTTGGAATACCGACCGTTCTTAAAGATCTATATACAGCAAAAGGAATAAGGACGACTGCGGGATCGAAGATAATTGAAGATTATTATCCTCCATTTGATTCTACGGTCGTCAAAAAATTAATGGATGCAGGAGTAATTGTAATAGGAAAAACCAATGAAGATGCCTGGGGACACGGGTCATCAGGTGAAAATACTGATTATGAACCAACAAAAAATCCTTATGATCTAAGTCGGGTTCCCGGGGGATCAAGCAGCGGATCGGGTGCCGCCGTTGCCTATGGAGCTGCATTGGTCGGTACAGGAACAGATACAGGGAGTTCAGTTAGGTTACCAGCGGGTTACTGTAATTTAGTTGGTTTAAAACCCACCTATGGAAGGGTTTCCCGTTATGGGGTTATAGCCATGGCTTCTTCTTTTGACTCGATCGGTCATATGACCAAAACAGTTTATGATAATGCTAAAGTATTAGAAGTTACTGCAGGTTTAGACCCTTATGACAGCACTACTTTTCCAATAAAAGTCGGTCAATATACTAAAGTCTTGGGCCAAAACATCAAAGGATTAAAAATAGGCTTACCAAAAGAATACTTCGTTAAAGGTTTAGATAATAAAGTAAACAATTCGATAAGAAATTCATTAAAAGTGATGGAAAAATTAGGAGCAACGGTTAAAGAAATTTCTTTACCTCATACGGATTATGCGATGGCTGCCTACTATATTCTAGTTCCTTCCGAAGTAAGTTCCAATCTCTCAAGATACGATGGGGTCAGGTACGGCGGGACGAGAGAAATTTTTGGAGCCGAGGCAAAAAGGAGGATCATGTTAGGTTCTTATACTTTATCATCTGGTTATTACGATGCATATTATTTAAAAGCGGCCAAGGTAAGAACTTTAATCAAGCAGGATTTTGAAAAAGCTTTTAAAGAAATTGATATATTAATCGTACCAACTTCGCCAACGCTTCCTTTTAAACTTGGGGAAAAAGTTGATGATCCACTTAAAATGTATCTCTCCGATATTTTTTTATGTCCAGTCAACTTAGCCGGCATAGCAGGATTAAGTGTTCCAAGCGGATTTGTGGACGGCCTTCCGGTTGGGATGCAAATAATCGGTCCGCAATTTAGTGAGGAACTGCTTTATAAAGTCGCTTATCTCTTTGAGCAGGAAACTCAGTATTATAAAATTCATCCGGAATTTACAAATGGATAAAAAATATCAACCAATTATTGGGATGGAAATCCATGCACAACTTAAAACTAAGTCAGGGATGTTTTGTGGGTGTAAAAATGACCCAAATGCAAAAGAGCCAAATATAAATACTTGCCCAGTTTGTTTGGGATTACCCGGAGCATTACCGGTTGCCAACAAAAAAGCGATCGAATGGACGGTAAAATTAGGGCTGGCACTGGGTTGCAAAATAAATACTTTAAGTAAATTTGACCGTAAACATTATTTTTACCCCGATCTACCAAAAGGCTATCAGATCTCCCAGTACGATCTCCCATTTTGTTATGATGGAAAAGTTGAGACTTCATTTGGACCGGTTGGAATAACAAGAGTTCATTTGGAAGAAGATACAGGGAAACTAATTCATCAAAAAGTTAATGGGCGTGATGTTTCTTTAATCGATTTTAACCGAAGCGGGACTCCACTGGTTGAAATTGTAACTGAACCGGAAATTTATTCGTCTGCCCAAGCGAAAGAATATGCAAAAAAACTCCGCCAGGTAGTTCGTTATTTAGATATTTCTGATTGTGATATGGAGAAGGGGGGGATGAGGTTGGAGGCAAACATTTCTCTTGCTGTCATCCCCGTGAAAACGGGGATCCAGAAAAACAGGGATTCCCGCCGGAGCCTGTCCTCGACTCCGATCGGGGGCGGGAATGACAATACATTCAAATTACCAGACTATAAAGTTGAGTTAAAGAATATTAATTCATTTAGATTTCTAGAAAGAGGGATTGAGTATGAGATTGAAAGACAAACAGAAATATTAAATGAGGGAAAGACGCCCGTACAGGAAACGCGTGGATTCAATGCG
>Ga0208373_1004371_pt1 | contig 12836 bp, 12 predicted proteins | sample RifOxyC2_FD_184036 | JGI IMG/M metagenome (GOLD analysis project Ga0208373, IMG submission 184036) | Soil microbial communities from Rifle, Colorado - Rifle Oxygen_injection C2 (SPAdes) | ecosystem: Environmental > Terrestrial > Deep subsurface > Rock core/Sediment | place: Rifle, Colorado...
GCACGTCTTCGCCAAGGCTACGATGCACAAGCCGAAAGACAAAAAAATAACTCCTTTCGGAATTATTTTTTGTATAATCACAATTCATTGTTTATTTCATTTTCTTGCGGATGAAGGCGGGGATGTCCCATTCTTCGTCAGCCGAATTATCAATCTGACTAACTTGGCTGGAAAAAGTTGCTGGTTTTTTTGGCGCCTGTATTTCCGACTTAGTAACTTGATCAACTCGAGTTTCCGTTTTTTCTTTTTTCTCTTCGTGTTTAAAAACATGCTCGCCAAAACCAGCAGCGATAACCGTAATTTTAATTTCTCCCTTCTTCAGCTGGTTATCGGTAACCGCTCCAAAAATAACTTTGGCTTGCGGATCAATTGAGTCTGTGATAATCTTGGCCGCTTCATTAATTTCCATCATCGTCATGTCCGACCCACCAGCTACATTGAAAATAACACCCTTAGCGCCATTAATTGAAACTTCCAGTAATGGCGAATTAATCGCCATCTTGGCTGCGTTAACAGCCCGGTCATCACCCGACGCTCGGCCAATGCCCATCAAGGCAGAACCAGCACCGGACATAATCGCTTTCAAGTCGGCAAAATCAACATTAACAAGTCCCGGCGTTACGATAATATCTGAAATTCCTTGCACTGCTTGTCGCAGCACATCGTCAACCACTTTAAAACCTTCTATTAAGGAAGTATTCCGGTCAATTGTCTGCAGTAATTTATCGTTTGGGATAGTGATCAATGTATCCACTTTTTCTTGTAAGCGATCTAATCCTTCTCCCGCTATACGAGAACGCTGTTGACCTTCAAAAGCAAAAGGCCGGGTGACGACACCGACTGTTAAAGCGCCTACATCTCTGGCTGCTTCAGCCACAATTGGCCCCGCGCCAGTACCCACTCCACCACCGAGCCCATAAGTTACAAACACTAAATCAGCGCCTTTCAATACCTCGTGAATTTCATCCCGATTTTCTTCCGCTGCTTGTCGGCCAACATCTGGATTCATACCCGCACCCAAGCCTTTAGTCAAATTCTTTCCGATTAAAAGCTTTTGTGGCGCCAAGCAATGATGCAAGTCCTGAGAATCCGCATTGATAGCGATGAACTCAACGCCCTGGATCTTACATTCAACCATTCGAGAAACGGTATTTCCTCCACCTCCACCGACACCCACCACTTTAATTTTGGCAAACGTTTCCATGTCTGGTTTTATTTGGGCCATAGTAATAAAAATTAGCTAATTTAAAATTATTTAAAGATTAAATAAGGATATGACAGGAGTCAATAACTGTCAAGCTTTTTGGGTTTTTCTAAGGAATAAAGCCTTTAATCCATTTTTTCATTTTTTCAATCGTCGGCGAGAAATCTGGCAGATTATCAAAAGAATAATGGCTCTCTGTTTTTGTATCTTCGCTCAAAGCGGAAAAAATTAAACCGCAAACTGTAGCAAAACCCGGATCATCAACTTGGTCAACAACGCCCTCCATGCCTTGCGGAAAGCCAACTTGCACCGGCAATTTTAATTTTTCTTTTACGAGCTCTACGAGTCCCGGCAATTTCGCACCACCACCAACCAAAACAACTCCGGCCGGCAATAAGCCCGCCCGGTCAATTTTTTTTAGTTCTTTATTTACTAAATCCAGTAATTCACAAACTCGCGCTTCAATAATTTCGGCTACTTGCAAACGAGAAGTTTGCCCCTCGGCTTCACCGACCCGAGTCAAATCAATCATTTCTTTTTTGCTGATAGTTTCCGACAATGCCGAACCATATTCTAATTTTATTTTTTCTGCCGCCTCAATTGAAGTCCGGAGGCCAATCGCAATGTCATTAGTAATATGCATACTGCCTACCGGTAAAATTTGACAATGCAAGATATCACCTTCTTCAAAAACTGCCAAACCAGTTGTTCCGCCACCCAAATCTAAAAGCAAAACACCTAATTCTTTTTGGCGCTTGGTTAAAACCGCCCGGCTATCCGCTAATGGCGAAAGCAAAAGTCCCGCTTCATCAACCCCGGCATCGCGCACGCACTTAATTAAATTTTTTATAAAAGGCGTTGAACCCTCAACAATCAATGCATCGGTTTCGAGTCTCACTCCGCTCATGCCCACCGGATCTTTAATTGCATCTTGATTATCAACCGTAAAACGCCGCGGTAGAACATGCAGGATTTCGCGGTTAGGCTGCAAGGAGATCGCGGAGGCCGCATTAACCGCTCGCTCTTTATCTTCCTGCGAAATTTCGCCATCCGCCCGGGAAACAGCAATGACGCCTTTGCTCATCCGGCAAGAAATATGCGAACCGCCCACACTCACAAACACTCGGTCAATTTCATAACCGGAAATCCGTTCAGCTAACCTCAAAGCCTCTTTTATCCCTTTAACTGTCTCATCGATATCCACAACCACGCCCTTTCGAAGTCCCAGCGACGCTACTTTCCCCACGCCTAAAATTTGTGGCACTGCGCCGTCTTTGGCCATCGCCACCGCCGCCCGGATATTACAGGTGCCAACGTCTAATCCAACAATGATTTTTTCTTTGGGCACAACGAGAGAATTAAAAAATTATATACGAATTAAAGCGAATACAAAACGAATAATTCTTTCGCTTTAAATTCGTTTCAATTCGCTTGCGATTATAGTTTTAATAGAATTTTTGTTTCTACAGCAAACATCCGCTCCGCTTCATTCGCCGATTTTTCGTGATCATATCCTGATAAATGAACTATACCATGCGTCAAAAGTCGGGTCAATTCAACTTTTAAGCTAGTTTTCAACAGTTTTGCCCGCTTCGACTCGCTATTTTTTGAAGCGAGGCGAGCCTGCTTTTTTGCCACTGGCAAAGAGATAAAAATTTCATTTAATTCTTCAAAGCTTAAAACATCGGTTGTTTTGTTTTTATGGCGGTATTTTTTATTTACCGTTTTCATTTTCGCATCATCAACAAAAACTAAACTAATATCTTTCTTCGTTCTCAAAACAGCAAAAGCCGCTTGCGCGGCCTTTTGCAAAAATTTCGTGTCAATTTTGGTTTTGGTTGTATTTGTAATCTCCAACATTGAAGAAATTTTCAAGCACCAATTTACAATTTTCAATCAATAACCAATGTTCAAATTTCCAATTGAAAATTAAATCATTTAATCATTGTAAATTTATTGAAAATTGGGATTTGTAAATTGAAAATTATCCGCCTAGCTCTTCCTTCACAATTTTATTCACCAAATTCCCATCCGCCTTACCTTTAACGCGCGGCATCAAGGCTTTCATAACTTTGCCAATTTCTTGCGCACCAGTCGCACCGGATTCTTTAATGGATTCTTGAACAATTTTTCGAATTTCCTCTTCCCCCATCTGCTTCGGCAAATAAGCTGATAAAATTTTTAATTCGGCCTCTTCCTGCGCTGCCATTTCCGGCCGATTGCCATCTTGGAATTGCTTAATTGAATCCTTGCGCCGTTTGGCTTCAGTGCCAATAGCTTCCAAGGTTTCCTCATCAAGCAACTGACTTTCTTTTACCAAAATCGCTTCGTCGCTAGTTCCAGCTTTCACCAGCTTAGTTCGCTTATCCATCTCTTTATTCTTGATAGCAGAATTAAGCATACGCAAAACAGACACTTTTAGCTCTTCCTTAGCTTTAAATGCCTCTTTAAAATCTTGATTGATTTTTTCTTTTAGAGTCATACCAATTATGTCCAAATTTTCGATTTGCGAAGCGAAGAAGAAAATTTGGTAACAGAATTGAGTACCCCAGCACCATTTCCACCCAAATTCTTACTATTTCAAAGGTTGCAAGGCGAAGCCGTTTCTCTTGAACTTTACGGCTAGCCGACAATCTTAGAAAGAAATGGTGCGGGGTAACTTTTTGTTACCAAAACTTGTTCGCCTGCGGCTCCAAATTTTGGACAAAAACTTACTTCTTCATCTTCAATCTAATCAATTCCTTCGGAATCAATTGACCTTCTTCCAACAATCCAGCTTTCATCATATCAGTCCGCATACCACGTAGTTGCTCCCGCCGCAAAGCTGAAGCCTTGCTTTGTCGCTTCGTCTTTGTCTTAACGAAAAAACGACCGCGTCGTGCATTCAACAAAATACCGCTCTGCTGAACCCGACGAGTAAAACGTCTTAATAATGAACCGACTGGTTCTTTTTCTTTTCTTCTTACTTCTACTGCCATATTTAACACCTCACTTTCAATAAATTCTAAACCCTAATATCTAAACTCTAAACAAATTACAATGACCAAAATTCAAAATTCAAAACCGTTTTGAAAATTTGATATTTGCCTGCCTGCCGGTAGGCAGGGATTTAGATATTGTTTAGGATTTAGGATTTGGAAATTAGAATTTTCTAATTTTACTTTAACCCAATATTTTCTTTCAAAGCGCCACCACCTAGCAAATGCAAATGAACATGAGGGACTTCTTGTCCGCCATCCGGGCGAACTCTTAATAACAATTTATATCCGCCTTCGCTGGTTCTCAGTTGCTCAGCCATTTTTTTAGCCACTATAATCAAGCGCCCAGCCAAAGCCTCATCAATCTCTGTCATATCAGCCACCGATTCAATATGTTTTTTAGGAATAACCAAGACATGCACTGGAACAATTGGCTTGGCGTCCCTAAAGACCACGACCGAATCATCTTCGTATAGAAGCTCAACCGGAATTTCTTTATTAATAATTTTACAAAATATACATTCGCTCACGCTCATCATAATGCGAATCTGCGAATTTATTCGAATAATGCGAATAAAGATATTCTTATTCGCGGCATTCGTATACCATTCGCATTTATTCGCATCTTATTGTTATTTTTTAAACCTCTTCTTCAACTCGTCTACCACTTTTTCTTGCGGCACTGTTTCTTGCACTCCGCTTTGCATATCACGAATAATAACGGTTTTATCAAGCGCTTCCTGTTGACCCAAAATCAAAGAGAATTTAACCTCCAGCCGATCAGCAATTTTAAGTTGTGTTTTAATTGAATCCCGGCTTAGCGATTCCGCGGTAACAATACCGGCCTGATGCAATTTTTCAAATAATTTTAAGCTTTTTTTCTTGCCCATCACGCCAAGTTGCACCAAAAAAACTTTTGGCGCAAAATTATTGCTCGCCTTAACTTCTTCTTTCTTCATTAAATTAACAATCCGATCCATCCCCAGCGCCATCCCCACTGCTGGCGTCGGTCTTCCTCCTATTTCTTTTATTAAATTATCATAACGGCCGCCGCCGCCTAGCGCCATCGTCTGAGTCCCCTCCTCTTCCCAGAAAATTTCAAAAACTGTCTTCGTATAATAATCCAGTCCTCTGACTAAAGTGTTATTTAAAAAATAGGGGATTTCCAGTTCATCTAAAAATTCCAGAACTTCTTTAAAGTGAGCATTGCATTCTTCACAAAGATGGTCAACCGCCGCTGGCGCTTGAACTTTAATCGGTTGACATTTTTCTTCTTTGCAATCCAAGAGCCGCAATGGATTTTCTTTTAATCGCCGCCGGCAATCAGGACAAATCTTATTTTTCCGGTGCCGATAATAATCAAGCAACGCTCGCCGGAAAGTTGGTCGGCATTGTGGGCAACCCAGGCTATTTATCTGAATATTAATTTTTTTAAGTCCCAAAGTTTTAAAGACATGAAAACAATATTGAATAATTTGGGCATCCAGCACGGCTCCTCCTTCACCAATATTTTCAATGCCAAATTGAAACATTTGCCGATAACGGCCAGCCTGCGGTTGTTCGTAACGAAACATTGGTCCATAATAAAAAAGCTTAACTGGCTGAGGCCAAGAAGCCATACCGTTCTCCAGATAAGCCCGGCAAACTCCCGGCGTTCCTTCTGGCCGTAAGGTTAAATTGGTTCCTCCGGCGGTTTTCAAAGAAAACATTTGTTTGGTTACAATATCAGTTGTCTCGCCAGTTCCGCGAATAAAAAGTTCCGATTCTTCCAGAATCGGTGTTTCAATTTTTTGGAAACCATAATCATAGGCCAGATTTGTTAAGACCTTGGTCAATTTTTCCCAAAAAATTTGATCATCAGGCAACAAGTCGCGCATTCCTTTGGGCGCCTGAAAAACTTTTTGTTGTTTCTTTTTTGGCATAAAATAATAAGTTCTAATGTCTAATACCTAAATTCTAAACAAATTCCAATGACCGAAATTAAAAATTCAAAACCGTTTTTAAAATTTGATATTTGCTTGCCTGCCGATAGGCAGGGATTTTGAGTTTGTTTAGAATTTAGAGCTTAGGATTTAGGATTTTTAGTATGCGTATTGTGGTGCCTCAAAAACTTTAGCCATTTTTGGCGGCCAAGCTCTTAGCCAAGCTCGTCCAATTAAATTTTTTGCCGGCAGAACGCCCCAGCGCCGGGAATCATAAGAAGCCTGCCGATTATCTCCCATCACAAAATATTCTTCGCTGCCCAAAACTGTTTTCTGCTCGCCATAAGTAGCAATAGAAGCCGGCAAATAATTGGCCTCATCCAGCACAAAACCTAATTTATTATCATTATTATAAATCTTTACCCGGCCATCAACCACTTCAATGGTCTCACCCGGTAAACCGATTATTCTTTTTATGTAATATTGGGAAGGATCCACCGGGTAGCGAAAAACAACTACCTCACCCCGCTCAACTGGCCGAAAACGATAAGATATTTCATCAATAATCAAATATTGCCCATCTTCAAAGTTGGGCTCCATTGAAGCTCCCTTAACAAAAAATGGCTGCATCAAAAAATACCTGATCGGCAAAATAATCGCCAAGGTTAAAACGGTAATTTTTACCACTTCAAACAGAAACAGAAAAAATGACTTCATCTCTTTCTTTATGTTTAAGCGCAATGATATATTAAACCAAAAAAAGGAATTACGCAAGCCCCGCTAGAAGTCTCTCTGAAGATAAAATTTAGTTGACTGCTAAGCCGAAGGCGATTCGCCCTATTATCAAAAATAATCATTACTTTGGTTGGACTTCTAACGGGGCAAGCTGGGTACTTTTTAACTTTATGCTATACTGAAAAGAAAGCAAATCCGCAAAATGAAGCCTAAATTTATCTTTGTCATCATTATTGTCTTGCTGCTTGCTGGCCTGATGTTCGCTTGGCAATGGTTCAATCTTGGCCAGCCAAGAATATTCGAAATAAAAAAATCTACCCAGAGCGCCTCTTCTTGGGAATTTAATCCTCCAAATTTTCTCTGGCCAATAAAAGCCAGCGAGAAAGAACCTGAAAATTTTTTATTATTGGGTGCGCCCGGCCAAGGCAATGACGCTCCGGATTTAACCGACACCATTTTAGTTGCCAGTTTTGACGCCAATAAAAATAAAATCTTCCTTTTTTCTCTGCCTCGCGATCTTTTAATCAAAATTCCCGACCAGGAAAACTATACCAAACTCAATGCTCTTTATGCTTTCAACAGAAAAAATACCAATCGAGAATTTAATTCCCTGATTAAGAAAACTGAAGAAATCACTGGTCTTAAAATTAATCACTATATTTTTGTTGACCTTCAAACCGTAAAAAATATCGTTGATATCCTGGGCGGCGTTAACATTTTAGTCCAAAAAGATATTATTGATGAAAAATTTCCCGGTCCTGATAACAGCTTCCAAGCTTTTGAAATTAAAGCCGGCTGGCGATACCTAGACGGAGAAACAGCCCTAAAATATATCCGCTCCCGCCATAGCCTTGGCGGCGACTTTGACCGGATTGGCCGGCAACAAGAAGTTATTCAAGCACTCAAACAAAAAGTTTTAACGCTTAATTTTTGGGATTTTAAAAAAGTTATTGAGATTTATCAAGCTCTATCCGCCAACATAAAAACCGACTTGAGCCTTTGGCAAATCCAGAATTATTGGCAAGACATAAAAGAACTACCCGGCGAAAATATTGTCCGTAACGAATTAGCTAGCCAAAATTTCTTTATCGGCGATCAAATGTTGCTTGGTAATGAACTTGCCTCTATAATCAAACCAACGGCTGGAGTCGAGAACTACGAAGAAATAAGAGCATATATCACAGAGGCCGTAAGCAAATAATGTGTTGCGTCATAATGGTTCGCCAGCGGGAGGAGAAGGATCTTGTCTCTTAATGACAAATTTCCAATTTCCAATGTCAAATAAAATCCCAATGCCTCAATGTCCAATTTGGATTTTGTCATTGATTAGTCATTGGGTATTCGTCATTTGTCATTTTTATAGATTCTTTAACCTCGATAAGCCAGAAACTCATAATAATAATTAATAAAATCACATGAAGTTAATAGTCGGTCTCGGCAATCCCGGCAGTCAATATTTAAATACTCGCCATAATCTAGGGTTTAATGCGTTAAATTATTTTCAGGACACCTTAGCCGATTTTTCGCCATGGCAAAATCTGGAAAAATTCAAGGCTTTAATCAGCGAGGGACAACTTAATGGCGAAAAAATAATCCTAGCCAAACCTCAAACTTTTATGAACCTCTCCGGCCAAGCCATAAAATTACTGGCTGATTTTTATAAAATAGAACCGGCTGACATTTGGATTCTGCATGACGATCTTGATCTGCCGCTTGGCGCACTGCGCCTTGGTCAAAATGGCAGCGCCGCCGGCCACAACGGCGTAGCTTCAATAATTGAAAAATTAGGAACTCAAGGTCTCATCCGTTTTCGCCTCGGCATCGCGCCCAATGGCCAAAATCTTTTGGCTTCATTGGTCAAAAAATTCTTGCCGACCAAAAATTTTGTTCTCCAAAAATTTACTGCCGGCGAGAAAGAAACGGTTCAGGCAATAAATCAAAAAACCAGTGAAGCCTTAATGCTGGCGCTAGCTAAAGGAATTCAGGCAGCTCAAACTAATTTCAATTAAAAAGGATCGCTGTTTTCGCAAGCCTTGCAAAAGAAAATAGGTCAGCGCTAGCGCTGACCTATTGATTTTATGACCTATTGTTTTAATTGAGCACGACCGTTGTCGCGCCCTGTCGCCGGGATTTTAATCTTGATTGACGTCGCCGGCAGCAGAACTTTATCTCTTTCCACGCTCGCGGCGCGGAATTCAGCACCCCGATAAAGGCCACTAAAGCGAAAAAACCAATTGCAATTATCAGCCCCAGTTCACTGGGACGAATAACGTCTTCGGAGGCCACCAGCCTCCAGTATAGGAAAAAGAACAAAAAGAACGCGCCCACCCAAAAAAAGAATTTTTTCATCTTTTGCTCCTTTCATTGTGACGTACTTGTAATTTTTATATTATGTCGGATTACCAATGACTTCATTTCTTTTTGGTTGTTTAAAAAACTGTCCAAACTGTCCAATATCCTACCTGCGAGCGTCAAAAGTATATTCCATAAAGGAATCGCTCTTGAACTTAAGGCTACTAACTTAAAGTAGGAGGGATTTATAAGCGTTCGCCACTCACAGATAGGATACCGGACACTTTTTCTTTAACTCTATTTTGACAGGACTTTTAGGATATTATACTATAATTCAGCTACAATATTATGTCAAATTAAGATAGAGACTTGTTGAAAAACTACTCCTTTTATACTATCTTATAGTATACTGCAAAATAATTACTTTGTCAAGGGTGCGGCTATTTTAAAATTATGTGATGACCGAAAAAGATAAAATCATTACCGAAATATTGATCGCCAGCATCACCCCCTATTTTCTAGATAAGGGCGCTTTGTGGTATACGCAAAATTATAAAAAAATAAAACAAGCGGCACAAAATCAGCTTTGGTGGAAAGATAATGTACTTTTTTTAGACACCGATTCCCAAGTAAATCTTTTTGCCCTCTTGCGTCAAGTTTCGGAAATGGGTTATCAAAAGGTCCAGACGCTGGGCGCGCCCGGCGAGTTTTCCCACCGCGGCGGCATTCTAGATATTTTCCCTATCAACTGCCCTCACGCTTGGCGGCTGGAATTTTCCGGCCAACAAATTTTTAGTTTTGAATTTTTGTCCGTTAATATTCTTAAAACTGAAAAATCGATAAAAAAAGATTTAGCTAATCGCCAAACTCAATCCTTACTTTCCTCAATCAAGCCCGGCGAATTTCTAGTCCACTTGGATCACGGTATTGGTAATTTTATTGGTTTTGCCAACCAGCCAGGAGGACAAATTTCTCTTGCTAATCCCACCGAAAAATCCGATGACCGTTTTTTTGTAGTTGAGTATGCTAAAAAAGACCGGCTCTATGTTCCACTTGCGCTAGAAGAAAAATTATCTCGTTATATTGGTTTTGAAAGACCAATCATTCATCGTCTCGGCGGTTCGCTATGGCTTAAAACTAGAAAACAAGCCAAAGAAGATGCGCTAACGTTAGCCAAGGAATTATTGGATCTTTATGGCCAACGAGCCGGCGCCAGAGGCTTTCAATATCCAGCCGAAAGCCAGTGGCAGAAAGAATTAGCTGATGATTTCCCCTACGTTGAGACCGACGATCAAGCTCGCGCGATTGATGATGTCACGCGCGACATGGAGTCGTCAAAACCAATGGACCGGCTAATTTGCGGTGACGTTGGTTTTGGCAAAACGGAAGTGGCTTTGCGCGCCGCTTTTAAATCCGCCGAAGCTGGCCGGCAAGTTGCTGTGCTTTGTCCCACCACTATTTTGGCCAATCAACACTGGCATAATTTTTCCAGTCGGCTCAAAAAATTTCCGGTAAAAATTGCTCTACTCACCCGCCTGCAATCAAAAAATCAGCAGAAAAAAATTGTTAAAGAAATAGAGGAGGGTAAAACAGACATAGTAATTGGTACGCATCGACTACTCTCAAAAGATATTCAGTTTAAAAATCTAGGACTGGCCATCATTGACGAAGAGCAACGCTTTGGCGTTAAGCAAAAAGAAGTTTTTAATGGGTTGCGTATCGGATCTTCCCTCCCCTGCAAAGGGGAGGGCGAGGGTGGGGTGGATGAACAGAATTTAGTAACTCCCTCCTTTTTAAAGGAGGGTCGGCCAGAGCTAAGCTCGGCTTTGGGTGGATTTAAATCTCCTCTAACCCCCCCTTACAAAGGGAGAAATGAAAATAATGCCATCGATATCCTTTCTCTCTCCGCCACGCCAATTCCCCGGACGCTCCACCTAACGCTCGCTGGCCTGCGCGATGTTTCAATTATTAATACTCCCCCGCCCGGCCGTCTGCCGATTAAAACTTTTGTTCAAGCAAACAATAAAAAGATTATTAAAGAAGCCATCGCCAAAGAATTAGCGCGCCACGGACAAGTTTATTATTTGCATAACCGCGTACAAACCATTGGCTTGGCCGCCCGGGAAATTAAAAAATTGGCGCCAAGCGCCGATATCGCTTTTATTCATGGCCACTTGCCCGAAAAAGAATTAATAAAAATTATGGATGATTTTGAAACTAAAAAAATCCATGTTCTGGTGGCGACCACGATTATTGAAAATGGTTTAGATTTTCCTAACGTCAATACCTTAATTGTCGCCAATGCGGTGCGATTGGGACTGGCTCAAGCCTACCAGCTTCGCGGCCGCATTGGCCGTTCCAATCAACAAGCCTATGCTTACTTTCTATATAATAGTAAAAATTTGACCGATGATTCCGCCGCCAGATTAAAAGCCCTGCAAGAAAACGAAACATTGGGTTCGGGTTATCAAATTGCTTTGCGCGACCTAGAAATCCGCGGCGCCGGCAATGTCTTGGGCCGTGAACAGAGCGGCCCGGTTAATTCCGTGGGACTGAACTTATATATGCAGATGCTGAATGAGTCAATTGAGGATATGAAAAACGATTTTAATCCGTTCGTTCAAACGGACGAATTAGGATAATTTGGCAGAAAAAGAATAAAAATGATATAGTAATGAAAGACTCTTATGATTCTATTTCGCGCATGGCGAAAAATTTTGTTAATGATTTATGCATCCTCACGCTCAATATTTCCACGCTTTTAATTTATTCAACGAACGCATTGGCCCCGTGCGTTTTAAAAAACTGCTGGGCCATTTTGGTTCAATGGAGGAAGCTTGGAAAAATGGCAGAGCGCAAGATTTTATTTTAGCGGGATTGGAAGAAGACTTGGCGCGAGAGATTATTTTGCAACGGTCGCAAATTGATTTAACTAAAGAACTGGCCAAATTAAATAAAGAAAATATCGGAATCATTACAATTTTAGATGACGACTATCCCAAGCTCTTAAAAGAAATTTATGACGCGCCAGCCATAATGTACATTAAGGGCGCGCTAAAACCAGAGGATGAATTCGCCGTCGCGGTGGTTGGCACGCGCAAACTCTCAACCTATGGCCAGCAAGTTGCTGCCCAAATTTCGCGCGAATTAGCGCAAGCTGGACTCACGATTGTTTCGGGATTAGCTCTAGGCGTTGATACGCTGGCGCACCTAGCTGCTTTAGAGCAAAAAAAGCGTACGATTGCAGTGCTTGGCTCATCAATTGACCGATTTAGTATTTTTCCATCCCAGAACAGAAGTTTAGCGGAAAAGATTGCCCAAAATGGCGCCGTGCTTTCGGAATACCCAATCGGCGCCTCGGCTTTGGCTCATCACTTTCCTAATCGCAACCGGATTGTCAGCGGACTGACACTGGGAACGCTCGTCGTTGAAGCGCCGGCCAAATCCGGCGCCATAATTACCGCCAATCACGCCCTGGCGCAAAATCGCGAAGTTTTTGCCGTTCCCGGCTCAATTTTTTCTAATAACTCTGCCGGGCCAAATAATTTAATCAAAGCCGGCGCCAAGCTGACAGTTTCAGCCCAAGATATTTTAGAAGAATTAAATTTGAATGATTTGGCTACCAATATCGCCGTCGCGCAAATTATGCCCGACAACCCGGAAGAAGAATTAATTTTAAAAATCCTATCTCACGAACCGGTCGTG
>Ga0208373_1004377_pt1 | contig 12817 bp, 12 predicted proteins | sample RifOxyC2_FD_184036 | JGI IMG/M metagenome (GOLD analysis project Ga0208373, IMG submission 184036) | Soil microbial communities from Rifle, Colorado - Rifle Oxygen_injection C2 (SPAdes) | ecosystem: Environmental > Terrestrial > Deep subsurface > Rock core/Sediment | place: Rifle, Colorado...
AACGCTATAAAATAAGGTATTTTATGATTTTTTATTGTTTCGGCGGATGGAAAAAATGACTGCCGCGAGGTCGATTTTGTGTGGACGATTATGACGCTAAACTAGGCTGTGAAAATCGGTGTTTAAAAATAGCTTGAATTGGATCATTAAATTCAGAAGGAATTATTCTTGACTTTAAGGTATACTAATCATCCTTAGGTAAACTTCCGATTGAAAACATTTCTTTTTATTTAAATGAGGGACAAAACAATGAAGGTAAAATTTTTATTTGGATTTATTTTGACAGCACTTCTATTTCCTTGTTTTGCCAGCAGTTCACCAATTTTTACTATCAAATCCCCTATAGCTAATGGAGGTAATATTCAAGCGGGTGCTGGGTATTCCAGTGATGCCCAACAAGTAGCTTTGCAGCCGTGTTTTAATGCATCAATATCTTCGCAATCTGATCCAGAGAGTTACTTAAAACTTCAGTCAGCAATATCATTTTCTCAATTAGAAAATGATTTAAAAATAAATATTTCGACTGATGCTAATATTGGTATATTCTCAGGTGATGCGGAGGCCAATTATTTTTCTAGCATTAAAGAAACAGATTATTCCTTTTCTTTAAACTATTATCAATATTCTCAAAGCACAACACAAGTTGCTTTAAATGGTTTCGGCATGGATGCCCTGAACGAGCAAGGTAAGTCATTGTATGATAATGGGCAGAATCCTTATTTTGGTTTGGTTTGTGGTGATAACTATATTAGTAGTTATGGGCAAGGCGCTTTGTTGATGATGTCAATTAATATTAACTTCGCAGATAATGCTCAAAAACAAATATTTTTAGCAAAAGCAGGAATGTCTTTTGGAAATATTTTTGATGCAACTGGCAGTATTCAACAAATTGCTACGCAAAATAACCTTTCAGGTTCTTTAATCATCGAGGCTTATCAAAAAGGCGGGGATCCTTCACAGCTTTCAAAGATTCTCAGTAAAGATCCATCAGGTCAATATTATGCTTTAACTTGTGATTTAAAGAATTTGGGCAATTGTACACAAGCAGCCAATGGATTGCTTGACTATGCCACTAATAATTTCTCAACACAATATAGTTTCACTACCGGGCAGGGTCTCACTCCATTAGGTGTTGGTTTTTCGACTTATATACCCATTCGTTATATTGGCTTAAAAGAGCCAGCTTCGTTAGTTACTCCGCAAGTTCAACAAGACCGACAAAAACTATCAACTGATTTAGATGAATATAATTATTATCAACAAAAATTATATGAACTACTGTATGGTTATCCGGTTGCATGGGATACGACGAGTACTATTTATAAAAATATTCAATCTCTTTATCAACGATCACAGAATAACATTCAGGTTATACTCAATCCGTCTAATCCTGAACAAGGTGGGCGTGGCTGTTATGATACACCTGATGCATGTGATACCGTGGTTAATGCAATAGAATCAAAAATTGTAGCAATTAATCCAAGTGATTTGAGTTTTTTGTCACAACTTCAGTATGCTGTGCCGACAGAAGGCGCATATTTTTATCGTGTGGGCGATGCAGATACTTCTTGGGCTGCGCTTGTTGTGCCGGGCTATCGAGGAAACACTCTGACAGGGGTTCGCTCTGTTTCTATTAATAATTCTCAATATTCTTTTAATGTTGATGCAAATGTTCCAGTCGATAATTGGAATTATTGGTATACAGGTACTTCTACTGATGGGATAACTTATACAGGAACTGAATACGATCAATCAAATAATGTATTCCCAGGAGATCAATTTACTAAACAGCCGTCGCAATATTATTTTCTTCCTTACCAGCCAACATCTTCTAAATAGGTAATGAACAGGGTTATTTTATGATTCGTATAAAACCAATTATCTATTTTGTTCTAGTTTATCTGGGTGTTTTGATTTTTTTTATGCTCAATTCGCACCTTTCTCAAGACACATATTATTATTGGCAATGGAGCCATCATTTGGCTTTATCTTATTACGATGGTCCTCCAATGGTTGCTTATTTAATGCGATGTTTAACAACTGTTTTTGGGGATCCCGAATTTAGTTTATATATACTGAATGTGTTAGCAATCATTACCACTTCGTTTTTAATTTATAGAATTTCTCAGCTTTTATTTAAAGATCAAAAAATTTCATCGCTTGCTGTAATGATTTGGCTATTAACACCCGGCGTTATTCGGTATTTCTTTTTTGAAACGACTTACAACGTTCCCATGATTATTTTTTGGGGCGCAGCGACGCTTTCTTTTTTATATTTAATTAAAAAACATCGTATCCGTTATTATTATTTATGCGGCATTTTTATAGGATTTTTATTGCTGTCAAAATACACGGGCATTTTATTATGCGCTTCGTTATTTTTATACGCGTTGGTTGATAAAGAGGCGCGATTTATTTTTAAATCTTATCACACTTATCTTGCCTTGCTCGTTGCCTTATTTATTTTTTCACCTGTACTGATATGGAATGCGCAGCATGATTGGATTTCTTTCTTATTTCAACTGCATCATGGATACGTTGATAATCAAACACATCCAATCATCTTCGTTTTAAATTATTTTAAAAACGCATTCATTGACTATCACATTGCTTTTTTATTGTTGGTTTATTATTTAATAATCAAAATCAAATTTATTTGCCGCAATAAAAATTTATTTTTTCTCGCTTTAATTTCTGCATTCGTTTTTTTATTTTTCTTCATGAGCGCTTTTTTTGCAAATCCGCCTAGCAGCTGGAATGCCCCTTTCTTTTTTTCAGGCTGTATTTTGCTGGCTTACTTTATAAAAGAGAATAATTTATCAAAAATTTTTATCGTAATCTTTTTTATATTGTTAGGATTAAGCAGTTTGTTTTTATTAACGGCAAATACTTTTCAGCCTTTTTATCCAAAGCAAAATCTCGGCGGACGAAGCGAACCGCCTGCAGTTAAATATTTAATCTCGCAATTGCCTTCTAAAACTTACACAAATCAAATAATTGTTTCAGATTATTATCCGACTGCTGCTTTATTAAATTATTATCTTCCCGGCAAGCCTACTGTTTACGGGGTGCTTCCTGAATCAAATCAAGATTATTTTTGGTGGCAAGCTTATAAAAACACACACCCGTCTTTAAAAAAAGTGTTGTATATTTCATCTCCATCTGCAGATCCAAATGCCAAACCTTTGGATCCGCCTCATTCTGAATTTAAAAGCTGTCATTTGCTTAAAACAGTAACTTATACGCAAAAAAGAATTTTTACAGCTGATTATGTTTGGCAGTTTTATGTCTATGAGTGTCAATTAAAGTAGCATTTCTAAAATATTTTTGATGAGCTGATGTAACATACTCAGCACGAACGAGATTCCTGAGATTGGCACAAAAAACCCGAACACTAAAGCGCAGCTTTTCGAGTACGACATGGAACTGGAAAAGATATTGAAGTGGCGACAGGGATGTCAGCTATAAATTGTATTCCGTCCGTATTTATTATTACAGAGCTTTTTTTATAGGAAAATTTTAATCTTCCGCTATAATGTCAGTCATGCAAAAGTTCATTAAACAATCTTTAATCTTTTTATTTTTGAGCGGCAGTTTTTCTGTTTTTGCTGCTGTGTCTGGAAAATCAGCGCCAGCTTCGCAAACTTGTACTGTTACAGTAGTACAAAAAAATTCAAATGCTGCACCAAGTATTCAAATGAAGGATGCGCCAAAAAAAACTTCCACGCCAACGGAAGTAAAACTAAAACAACAAATCCAAGAGTTACAAAATAAAATTACGGTTCAAAATTCTGTGCTGGCAAAACAGCGTCATCAGCAAGCAGCAATTGCAGATAATCCTTTAGGCATAGCATTTGATGAGCCGACTTATATTTTGCCTTTCTATTACACGTTTACGCCAGACCAAACAATCTATGCTGGACAAACGCCTGACCAACAGACGTTAAACAAAGCGGAATTCAAAATGCAGTTCAGTTTGTTGATACCGATTATTCATCATTTGTTCTTTAATAATTTGGGATTAGATTGTTCTTACACACAGCTTGCTTATTGGCAGTTCTATGCCAAATCACAATATTTTCGTGAAACCGATTATGAGCCGGCAATTTTTTTAACGGGGCATCTGCTTGAAAATGCAGGCTGGCGATTTGGATTTGTGCATCAGTCAAACGGCAGGGGCGGTGATTATGAACGCAGCTGGAATCGTCTTTATTTAGATTGGCGAATTTCAGGACAAAGCTGGTTATTGAGCATTAAACCTTGGATGTTAGTTTTTAAAAGTGAATCCAGCAGTCTGCATAATCCGGATATTGCAAGATACTTAGGTAATGAGCGTATCATGTTAGCTTATCATGCTTATCATCAAACATTTTCTATCATGGCGCGCAATACCGTTGAAAGCGGATTTAAACGTGGCGCAATGGAGGCTGATTGGGATTTCCCGCTGCCTTTCACCAATAAGTTGAGAGGTTATGTGCAGCTCTTCAGTGGTTATGGTCAGAGTTTAATTGAATACAATCATTATACAAATGCAGCAGGTATTGGTATTGCACTTTCGAATTGGATATAAAGTAATTAACTTAAAGTTGAGAGCCTAATGAAAACAAAAGCAGTAATTATTATTCCGACTTATAATGAACAAGATTCAATTGCACAAACGATTCATGCTTTAGAAAATGTTTTTATCTCTATACAAAAGCATGAAATGAGTATTCTTATTTTTGACAGCGCTTCAACTGATCAAACTCAAAATATTATTCAGCAATTACAAAAAAAATATTTAAATATTTATTTTGCTTGCGAGCCTAAAAAATCAGGCTTGGGTTCTGCCTATGCACAAGCCATACAATATGCAATCAAAGAATTAAAAGCAGATGTCGTGGTTGAATTTGATGCGGACGGATCGCATCAGCCAAAATATATTCCGGCGATGCTGGATTTGCTGCAAAATAAAGCTGATGTTGTCGTCGGCAGCCGTTATGTGAAAGGCGGAAGCATCCCAAAAGATTGGGGATTTCATCGGAAATTATTATCTTGCGGCGGAAATATTATTGCCCGTTTATTTTTAACTTGGAAATATAAAGATTTTACAAGCGGTTTTCGCGCAACAAAAACAAGCTATTTAAAGAAAATTAATTTAGATAAACTTTTGTCAAAAGGGTATGCCTATAAAATACATTTGTTTTGGTTATTGCATAAACTCAATGCTGTGATTGCCGAATACCCGATTGAATTTATTGATCGGGAAAAAGGTTATAGTAAATTACCGCGTAATAATGTGATGGATTCATTGCGAGTGGTGATTACCTTGAGATTTCTTGAGTTAAAACGTTATATTAAAGTCGGTATGGTGGGGGCGGTAGGCGCGGCTGTACAGTTTAGTATTTTTAATTTATTGAGATTAAAGTTTCCGCCCGCTGCGGCCAATTTAATCGGCGTAGAATGTGCTATTATTTCTGGGTTTATTTTAAATAATCATTTTTCATTTAAAGACAGAAAATTTCAAAAACATCATGGATTAAAATTTTGGCTGAAAAAATTTTTCCATTTTAATTCTGTTTCCCTTTTATCTTTGATCATTCAAACGGGGATTGTTTGGCTCGGCACTCATTTTTTAGGAAGAGGTTTTTGGATAGAAAACAGCCTTGTTTGTGTCGGTATCTTTCTTGCTTCCATCATCAATTATAAATTTTATTCTCAGTTTATTTGGAAATAAAAATAAATTTTAATGTCTTCAATGCTTTTTAGCAAGGCAGAGATTTAAGTTGAAATGGGTACTATCTGATGGTACTATACCCTTCGTCTTTTGGGTTTCCGCTTTGTTGACATCGTCGTTCGCAACAGTCATGTATGATGTATACACTCCTGTTGCTCACTCCTCGCCGCCTCGCGGAAAAACCAAAATACTCGGGTCTATTTGTGCCAACCCTGAGAACTCATTCGCGAGCAGTATATTATTCTATGGTAAGCAAACACCAAAAAACACTAGAAGAGATTTTTAAACTGCCGATTCCTTCTAGTATCTTATGGAAAGATATTGAAACTATGTTAGTTAGTTTAGGCGCTGAAATAATTGAAGGAAATGGTTCTCGAGTGAGGATTTATTTGAACGGTATAAGGGCTGTTTTCCACAGACCTCATCCGAGAAAAGAAACCGATAAGGGAGCAGTAGCGGCAATGAAAAGATTTCTCATTGAAGCGGGAGTGAAGCATGTTAAATTATAAAGGCTATATAGGACGTGTTGAATTTGATGATAAAGCTGAAATTTTTCATGGTGAGGTGATTAATATAAAAGATGTTATTACTTTCCAAGGGAGATCAGTTCAAGAACTTAAAAAAGCTTTTATTGACTCTATCAAAGATTATTTAGAATTTTGTAAACAAAAAAAAGAACAAGCAGAAAAACCTTTTTCGGGTAAATTAAATTTACGTTTGACGCCTTCTGTTCATCACGAGGCATACATTGCTGCGAAAAAAGGAGGCTTAAGTTTAAATGCATGGATTATCGGCGCGCTCAAAGAAGCCATTCAGCATCAAATACATGAGTCAAAATAAAACACATTGCGGCTACGCGGCGATTATCGGCAAACCAAATGTTGGCAAGTCAACGCTGCTCAATCAATTGATTGGCAAAAAAATTGCTATCACCTCGCATAAAGCGCAAACGACACGGCGTCGTATTTTAGGCATCAAAACATTGGCTGACGCGCAAATTCTTTATTTAGATACGCCAGGGTTGCATTCTAAAGAAAAAAATTTAATGAATCGGTATATGAATCGTGCAGCGCATTCAGTGTTAACAGACGTGGATGTGATCATTTGGCTGATTGAAGCGCTTAAATGGGATGAAGAGGAAGAAGCTATTTTGAAGCGATTGGCAAATATTAAAACGCCCGTGATTTTAGCCATCAACAAAATTGATCAAGTGAAAGATAAAAATAAATTGCTTCCTTTTTTAGACCGCATTAAAAATAAATTTTCATTTGCTCATATCATTCCCATTTCTGCGGAAAAAAATATTCAGCTTGATGAACTCGAAAAAATTATTATTCGTTATTTGCCGGAAAGCCCTTTTTGTTATCCTGAAACTCAAGTGACTGATGCGGATGATGCATTCATAGCGTCTGAAATGATTCGCGAAAAATTAACGAGGCTTCTTGGACAAGAATTGCCATATGCCTTAACAGTCATGATTGAAGCAATCGAAAGAAAAGAAAACATCATCAACATTGCTGCCGTTATTTTAGTGAATAAAGAAAATCAAAAAGCCATAGTGATTGGACACAAAGGTGAACAGCTTAAAGCAATCGGCACGCAAGCGCGAAAAGAATTAGAAAATTATTTCGGCAAAAAAGTTTTTTTGAAATTGTGGGTTAAAGTTAAATCTAATTGGGCAGATAATGAGGCATTAATCTCTCATGACTTCTCGCATTGAATCCGAACCTGCTTTTGTGCTGCACACGCGTCCTTATCAAAATACGAGTTTGCTCGTAGATCTTTTTACGCAGAATCATGGACGAATCAGCGCACTTGCCAGAAGCGCGCGCGGTATTAAATCGCGCTATAAAAATAGTCTGCGTCCTTTTTGTTTTTTGTGCGTGAATTGGACAGGCACGCGCGACTTAAAAAATTTAAGTCTTGTTGAATTTGCAGAAGTGCCGACACAATTATACGGTGATGCAATTGCGTGTGGATTTTATGCAAATGAACTTTTAGTGAAGCTGCTGCACTGCGATGATGCTATGCCGATTTTATTTCATGCTTATAAAAAATTATTGCAAATGCTTTCATCGCAGGAAAAACAGCTGGCAGCACTGCGTTATTTTGAAAAAACACTGCTCAAAGAATTAGGCTATGCAATTAATCTGCAGCAGGATATTGAAAACGAATTGCCGATTGAACCTGAAAATTATTATCAATATATTCCTCAAAAAGGATTTCGAAAAAATTTTTCACCCAATGATTATGATTTTTTAGGCGCACATTTAATTGCCTTGCATCAGGAAACATTAGCGGATGAAAAATCTTTGCAGGCAGCTAAACGTTTAATGCGAATGGCTCTCAAAGAATTATTGGGAGAAAAAGAAATTAGAAGCCGTGAATTATTTTAAACTCGTGTAGGTTATGAACGAGTAGAAGAAGTTGAAGATCCAGAAAAAGCTATTCAAATTCAAACTTTTCTAACAAAAATTCACCATTCTCAAAATATTTTAAATAACCGCCTTTTTGTGCTGACCAAGTCGGCAGTATTATTTCAAAAGCATCTTGATGATCTATTGGCGTGTTTAAGTTTGTAATAGCAGGCACATGCAAATGTCCGTGAATCACTTGCGGTGTGTGCGTGCGTTTCATTGTATTTAAAATAACATTCACGTCCACGTTTAATTTTTTTGGCAGTGGTCTTGGTCTGTGCGCATCTTGATTGGCTAAAAATTCTGCGATGCTTCGGCGAATGAATAACGGCAGAAGCAAAAAGAATTTTTGGCAGGCGCGGTTGTAATAAAATTTTCTTGCCAGTTGAAACAGATGTGCATGCGTACAAAATGCATCGCCATGAGTCAGTAATATTTTTTTGCCGTATAATGTCAGCACAAAAAAATTCGGCAGTGGAATAATGTTAGTTTCTGAAAAAAATTTTTCACTCAACAAAAAATCATGATTGCCGTGCAAATAATAAACAGAAATTTGTGAAGCGCAGCACTTTAAGACAGCGATAGCTTCTTGATTCAGTGGATCAGAATCATCATCGCCTAGCCACGCATCAAACAAATCGCCTAAAATATAAAGCGCCTGTGCATGCGGCGCGACATTTTCTAAAAAGCGGAAGAATAATTTATTTCTGCCAGGGTCTGTTTGTTTTAGATGCACGTCGGAGACAAATAAGGTATATTTCGTCATAAGAATTTCTGCTTGTTTTTTTAGGATTTTGCCATGCAATGGAGCAAAAGGCAAAGGGAGAAGGCAGGCATTTGTAAAAGAGGCATGATCTCTAAAAAATCAAAGCGCTTATTTTTTTATTTGGGTCAAAGGCGGATGACGAAAAAAATTTTGACAGGGTTACTGCTCATTGTTTTTATGTTAAACATGGCAGGCTGTGCAACACTTCCACCTCAATCCGTGCCAACTTTCCAAAAAATTTCTCCGCAAGTCAGGCAAAAAAATTTATCAGCGCTGACGAATTGGGCTATCACAGGTGAAATGAGTATTGAAGATAAAACACAAGCGGTGATGGTGGACTATCAGTGGCAGCAAAAAGGATTAGATTATCAGATTCATCTAAATTCACCGATGAATTTTGTCAGTGCAAAAATTATCGGTAAGCGAGGAGGCGCGGTGCAGTTGTGGCGGTCTAAAACGCAAGTGTTTACTGCAATCAGTCCTGAAGTTTTATTAGAACAGCAGTTAGGCTGGCGAGTGCCGATTTCTTATTTGTTTTATTGGATTCGCGGTATACCGGCGCCCGCACGGCCATTAAATCATTTACAAACAAAATATGATGACAGCGGGCATTTGATTTTTTTAGATCAGCAAAATTGGCAAGTAAATTTTTCTGATTATATTTCGATTGGAAAAGTTGATTTACCCAAACAAATTGATTTAAATTACCCATCATTACACGTTAGAATTGTTATTAACAAATGGAGTACACCTATTCTACCTCAAGAGACGAGGCAAACAAATCATCACTGAAGATAAAATAGCATTGAATAGGATTGAGGATTGTGGAGTGAGGGATGGAAGCACTGCGTGATATTATTTTTTGAAAATAAAAATAAGATAGGAAAATTTGCTAATAAATTGTTTTATTGTCGGAGCGATTCATGAATCGCCCGTACAAAAAATGGGATATCACCAAATGAATACATCAAAAAATAAAAAACGATTATTAACCGGCGACACACCTACAGGAAAATTACATTTAGGTCATTGGGTTGGCTCGCTGGAAAACCGAGTGGCGCTGCAGAATCAATATGACTGTTATATTATCATTGCTAACACCCATGCGTTCACAACGCGCGTAACAGATCCACAAGGCATTCGCGAAAGTGTGTTAGCGATTGTGCTGGATTATTTATCTGCCGGCATTGATCCTGCAAAAGCAACTATTTTTACTGAGTCTGATGTGCCGGCGATTTTTGAGCTGGCTTCTTTTTTTAGTATGTTATTACCGTTTCCACGTGTGATGCGCAATCCAACGATTAAAGATGAAATACGTACTAAAGGATTGGGCGAAAATTATTCGTTTGGATTTTTGCTTTATCCAATTTTACAAGTTGCCGATATTTTAGCGGTGAAAGGTGAAGTCGTGCCGGTAGGAGAAGATCAAGTGCCGCACATTGAAATGACGCGTGAAGCGGCTCGGCGTTTTAATCAATTGTATTGCGGCGATGAAAAAGGAATTTTTCCCATTCCGGAAGTATTCATCGGTAGAGGAAAAAGATTAGTCGGTATTGGCGCGCCGGGTGATGACGGGCAATTGTTAAAGATGGGGAAATCATTGAACAATGCAATTTATTTAAGCGACAGTGCAGATGAAATTAAAAAGAAAGTGATGAGCATGTACACTGATCCAAAACGGCTGCGTCCTACAGATTCTGGCACCATTGAAAATAATCCGCTTTGGATTTTTCATGAAACATTTAATGAAGATAAAGACTGGGTGCTTGCAGCAGAAGAAAAATACCGCGCAGGGAAAATCGGCGATGTGGAATGCAAGAAAAAATTAATTGAAGTGTTAGTTTCCATCATAGAACCAATGCGCGCAAGACGAAAAATTTATGAAAACGATATGACCGAGCTTCAAAAAGTTTTGCAGGTCGGCGCAGAAAAAGTTAACACTATTGCAAATGGAGTATTAAATGAAGTCAAACAGGCAACTCGACAGTGTTTTAAATAAACAGCCACACACAGGGATATTATTTTTGTTTTTCGGCTTAGCTTCAGCCATCGTTGTTGCTGTTGCGCCGGCACTTTTAAAAATCGCTTTTTATTTTCAGTTATCCACGATTGCTGCACAAAAGACGATCAGCATTGCTATCTTAGGTTATGCGGTAGGTCCTTTGTTTGCAGGACCCATCGGCAATAGCTTTGGCAGAAAAACAGCGTTTTTTATAGGCTGTTTGATTTCTCTGATTGGACTGCTGATAAATTTATTAGCCATTTATTGGCATCATTTTAATTTATTTTTGTGGGGAAGATTCATTTCTCCTTTCGGCGGCGCAATTTGTTTAACTATGGTTTATGCTGTTCTGCATGATTTTTATTCTGAAACTGATGCGCGAAAAATCTTGTCTTTTGTGGTCGCTTCTTTTTGTTTGGTGCCGGGCATTATCACTTTAATTTGCGGCGTCATCACAGAATATTATTCTTGGATTGCTTGTTTTTATTTGCTGTTGATTTATGTTGTGCTGTTATTTGTTTGTTTGTATTTTCTGCCAGAAACGCATGCAAAAGAAAACCGAACGCCGCCAAAATTAAAACATCATTTCAACGAATATAGGAAAGAAATTTTTAATCCATTATTTATGTGTTTTGCCGTGCTTGTTGGTTTTGCGATTAGTTTGTTATATGTTTATGTGGCGCAATCTCCTGTGATTGCTTTGAGCGATTTAAATATTTCTGCGGCTAGTTTTGGCTATATCAGTTTGGTACCTTATTTAGCAGCAGTTGTCGCCTTGATTTTAACCGGCAAATTAAGTGCAAAATACTCGGCTGAAAATTTTATTCGGTTTGGATTGTGGATGGGCTCTTTAGCGAGCCTATTGATGCTGTTTTTATTTTTTACTCAAGGTGCAAACCTTTATTCGCTTTTTATTTTATCTTCGCTGGTTGTCGCCGGCTGTATGTTGGTCAACGTGAATGCTGTTGCAATTGCAAAACGTTATGCGAATAATCGCGGCACTTCCTCTGCGCTGCTTATTTTTATTTTTATGGGAATGTCTATGCTATTTGTAAAACTTGCTGCATGGCTGCAAATTTATTTTCATGCGTTAGCATATCCGCTGGTTATTCTTCTTCTTTTTGCGTTAGCCATTTTAAATGTTGGGATAGGAAAATATTTGATTGGGCGGAAGAAAGCATGAATCCGTATCTTTAATGCTCTCCCGAGCAACAAAAATCTTTGAAAAAAATCCTAAAAAATAAAACCCATCAATTTACTGATAATATTATTGTCGAAGTCATTTCTCTGAATTTCCAATGGTTTTTAATCTGCTAGAAAAACTTGAACATGCTATAATAGGAGCAATATCGGAGAAACACTATGCGTTCTCGATCAGATAAAAAACCTGCGACAGAAGAAGCGCCAAAGTCACGCGAAACTTTATCTTCTCTTGCTACTGCTGAAACCGTACGCACAGCATCGCATATCATCATTGCCGGTAATGCGATGTTATCTTCTTCTGTTTCACCGCTTGTATCGAGTTCGCTCAACAGTATTTTTTCAAGCGTAGCAACGGCTATTACTTATGGACGTACACCGCAGAAAATTCAACAAGCGCGTTTAGAAGATTTGAAAATGTTGATCGAAAGTATCCGCCCTTTGTTTTCAACAGAAATAAAAACTTTTTTTGCAAAAAGCACTTCGTATCAAACATTAAAAAAACAATTTGAAATGCTCGATAAAAAATATTCTTCTCGAATAGAATCAGAATCAAAAACGTTTCGCTATTTAATGCTTGCGATTGGATTCATCGGTTCGCTTTATTTTGTTGCCCGATTAGTGCAGGATAATGACGAATTAAATTGGACAGAAACAATTGCTGTATTGGGAATGATAGGGATGATGAGTTATTCGAATGTGCATTCACATCGAGA
>Ga0208373_1004378_pt1 | contig 12815 bp, 15 predicted proteins | sample RifOxyC2_FD_184036 | JGI IMG/M metagenome (GOLD analysis project Ga0208373, IMG submission 184036) | Soil microbial communities from Rifle, Colorado - Rifle Oxygen_injection C2 (SPAdes) | ecosystem: Environmental > Terrestrial > Deep subsurface > Rock core/Sediment | place: Rifle, Colorado...
GCGCACTGATTGATTACGCCGGAGACGATTACTACATCTCCACCGGCACCATCCAGAACGACCGGCCTTACAGCATGAGCCAGGGATTCGGCCAGGGCAACCGGCCGATCGCCTCGGGCGGGGTCGGCACTTTGCTTGATTACCAGGGCAATGACCATTACAGCGCTTTATTATACGCTCAGGGTTGTTCCTACTGGTATGGCTTAGGAATTTTGATTGATAATAACGGCAATGACCGCTATGACGCCGTGGTTTATGCCCAGGGCTGCGGTATTCACCTTTCAACCGGCGTGCTGATTGACCGCAATGGCGCTGATTTCTACAACTGCACCTATGGGGGCAATGCCCAGGGCGCGGCGCACGATTTGGCCGTCGGCATCTTGGTTGATAAAAACGGTACTGATACCTATATCGGCAAGGGCAATAATCAGGGCTCGGCTATTACTAATTCATTCGCCCTGTTTATTGATGACAGCGGTGATGACGTCTATTACACCACTCCCAAAGGCGGTCAGGGATTCGGCGGCAGCGCCCGGAGTTACGGCAGCATGGGTATCTTCCTTGATTTAGGCGGCAACGATTTCTATTCGGAGCAATATTTGAACGAAGACGGCAAGACCGGCAACAACAAGAAATGGCTCAGGGGCGACAAGGGCGTGGGCATAGATACTGAATAAATTTCAGTCCGGCTGCTTTGTTTCTCGACAAAGATAATCAAATCGAGCAATAGGTTGTTATGAATAATAATTCCTTGACAGATTCGCTGATTAGCGCAGATGATTCTGTGCTGGTAGTCATTGACGCGCAGAAGCACTTTATAAATAAGCTTAGTAAGAAGAAAGGGCGGCGGTTAGTCAATCGGATTGGATGGTTAGTTGAACTGTCTAAAATGCTAGATATTCCCTTAATTGTCACTGCCGAAGATACGCCTAAGTTAGGCGGTATTTCTTCGACCATAAGTAAAAAATTGCCACCCGGTTTAAAAATATATAACAAGATGTCTTTCGGGCTTACCGACCAAAATAACATCATAAAGGCTATTAAGAGCTTTAACAGGAAAACAATGATTCTGGTTGGCATGGAAACAGATGTTTGCATTGCTCATTCAGCTATTGGCTTGTTGAGGATGGAGTATAAAGTAGTCGTTATTTCTGATGCCACAGGTTCTCAGGGCAAAGCTCACGAAGCAGGCATAGAGCGCATAAAAAACGCCGGTGGAACAGTTCTGCCTCTGAAAAGTTTATATTATGAACTGGTTCGCACGGTAAAGAAAGATAATGACATAATAAGTCGGCTCGGCGCTCCGGACGCTATTAAGTTATAATTCTGTTTTTGCCAGTCAGTTTTTAGGTATAACCTGATATTTTTATACCCATAGTCATACATCGAAAATAACTTCAGCAGTATACCCGCCCTTGGTTTTCTTTATGGACAGGTTGTGGAAGGTGACGGCTTTGATTTCGGTCTTGATAGAATGGCGTGCCGGGTCATATGGTTCGCCGGAGATTATCGCTGATAATGTTGCTACTCCTGCGCCTTCTTTTATTTCCTCGATTTCCACCTTATTCAGGAGATTATTATCTGAAGTAAATTCCTTTAACAGGACGCTTAAGAACAGGTTGAGCAGTTCCTCACCATTAACCGCCTCAACAGAAATGATCCGCTTAAAATCAGCCCGCACTTTCTTTATGTCGCAGAGTATGTCAAATAGGGCAAATGCCGCATCTTCAAATACGCCTTTCAGGGTTTTATTGCTTAGCCGGATGCCGATATCAGCCGTGTGGTTGGTTAATTTATATCTCATTTGGTACGGTATTAGCCACGAAGACACGAAGGCACAAAGAACTTAGCAGAGACCGTGAAGCGAATTCTTAGTGTCTTGGTGCCTTTTGGCGCCGAAGCGCCATGGCGACCTTATGGCGCTCAGTGGCAGAAGTTACGAAGTTTTCTTGACTTTTTTAATATTATATATATTTTATGTAATTATATGAAGAATATTCTGGTTGTTATATTTTTCGGCATATTGCTTATCGCAGCGGTTTCGTGTTCGTCCGCCAAGATATCTGATATTGCTTCGCCTAACCCGGATTACCGGCGACAGGCCCTGGATTTAATGGCCGAAGAATGTGAACCGGCGAAATACCTTGGGCTGTTTATGGAGGTGCTGGAAAAAGACAGCGACGCCTTAGTGCGCGCCCAGGCCGCTTATTACCTGGGTAAGTTCCAGCATAAGCCGGCTATTCCGCTCCTGATAAAAGCCACCGAAGACGCCAATGTTTTTGTCAAGCAGGAATCGGTCTGGGCCCTGGGTGAGATTAAGGATGATTCGGTTTTAAACACGCTTTTGGTCCTGCTGGAAAAGAACAGCAATATTGAGGTCCGCAAGCGGTCGGCTGACGCCCTGAAGAAGATAGGTGACCCCAAGGCCGTTGACGGATTGATTGAGCAGCTTGACGACATTAACCAGACCGTGGCTTACGCGTCGCTTCAGGCGCTTATGGCTATCACCAAGCAGGATTTCGGCCGGGACATCAAGCAATGGGAAAAATGGCGCGAAGACCAAAAACCCAAATAAGGCCACAGATTACACGGATTATACAAATAGTTAAATTGCCAAAACATAAAGAGCATAAGGAAATTTAATATTTTACAAGGGTAAGTTTCTTATGAATAAGAGGCCTGTTCTACTTACGCTACTTGCGGTTATTCATATAACGGGAGGGGCATTAGCTCTTATTGCCATACCTGTTCTGGCAATCATTTATCAGTATAAGAAGGTGGAAATGCCCGAGGGTTTAGGCTCTTTTGTACTTTTGATGGTAGTCTCCGTATTTTTGATTGCTATCTTAGCTCTCGTCTCGGGAATAGGAATGATGATTGGGGAAAAATGGGGATGGTGGATTGGAGCTTTGTATTACGTTTATAGTGTAGTGCGCAATGTACACGCGCTTATTACAATGCCGGGACTTGCTGAAGATATTGGAGAGCCCGCTAAAGGTTTAGAGTATCATTATTTTAAGCATGGTGCCCGTATTTTGAGCCATGTTTTATTGCTGCTGTATTTCTTTAGGGGAAGCGTACTGGAATATTTTGGCTTAAAACAGCAGTCAAGGATAAAGACGGTATTTATACTGATTGTTAGCGCATTGGTAATTTGGGGCAGCTTGGCTACCGCACAATTAATATTCAATTAAGGAGTATTTGCAGAAAAAATATTAATGTAGTTTGTGATTTATAAATTTATGATATCCGCATTTCTGCCCAAGAAAATTAAATACACCGGCCAGCAGTTGACCTCACTTTGGGCTTACCGGAATTTCGGCCTGCTGGGCGACAGCATCGTGGCCTTTATCGGCCCGTGCAATATTCCTTTCAGATTAATGGCTGATGTCGAGGATGTGCGCGGCCGGCATAAAATCTATTCATCCCTGATGCTCCATTTTATCGTCGAGCACTTTGACTGCGATTTGGAGAAGGCGGTTTTGAGGCAGAGGCTGCTGGCCTGTATCGTTAAAGAGACGCTGGGAAGCAGCCATAAAATACGAAGAATAGGCGATGATTTGTACGACCCCGATATTCATCGGGACTCCGCTTCGCTCCGCGGCACGCAAGACGCTAAACTTTCTATTTCCGTTGCTACGGTCTCGCCGGTCTCCACTATGATACACTTCGCAATTAATATCGAAACCAAGCGGACTCCGGTCAAGACAGCCGGGCTGAATGATTATAAAATCAATCCCAAACAATTCGCCCTGAAAGTAATGCAAGGATATGCCGAAGAAATGCAAAGTATCAAGCAAGCCCGTTGCAAGGTTTACCCCGCACATAAATGATGTTAATAATCTTGATGTAGAAAACAAGCCCGCTACTATAATTGAATGTGTCAGATAATAAAATCGTTATTATTTTATGTGCGGGATTAATTGGGTCAAATAATGAATTCTAACAAATCGCCCAATGTTATCGACGCCCTGAAAATATTCGCCATATTTTTAATCTTCTCGTTGGCCATGAGCCTGGTCAGCGGTATTTTTATGGAGTCATCGCCCAAGACGCCGCTGGGCCTTTTATATGCGCTCTTTTTCAGCCATGTTCTGGGGATAATCGCGCCGGTTATCGTCTACATCTATTCCAAGGGCTACAGTTTTAAGGAAACGCTTAACCTGCGGCCGGTGGCTTTGTCGTCCTTACTGTTTATATCACTGGCCAGTCTGGTCTTTTTTGTCATGCTTCACGTATTGCAGGGATTCATGGAGCCTTTATTCAAGCCGTATGCCGAAGGTATGACGGACTACCAGAATTTCTTTACCGGCTTGGCTTCAGCCAGCCGCTCGCCAATCAATGTTTTCCTGCTGTTGCTGGGCGTGGGCATCATCCCGGCTGTGGCTGAAGAAATATTATTCCGCGGGATAATCCTGACCGGATTGAGGAATTCATCTACCGCCGCCCGGGCCATTGTGCTTTCCGGGTTATTGTTCGGCATCATCCATGTCTTCCCGCCCCAGGTGATTTCGGTCAGCCTCTTAGGCATGTTCTTTGGGATTCTGCTGGTCCGGACCCATTCAATCATCACCACCATCTGGTGTCATTTCCTGAATAACACGCTGATAATTAGCATTATACTAATTACACAACTGAAGAACTGAAGGACCAGAGAACAAGGAATCGATATTTAATTAATAGGGGTTTCCCGTTTATTAGTCCTTTGGTTTTTTCGTTAGATGCTTACGGCAGGAAAACCGCGGCCGCCACGACCGATGTCCAGCGGTGCTTTTCGCCGATGGCTGATTGGGTGTTGTGCGTGCTTTTGACGATACGGTTGCTCAGTTTCCAGATTTCCTTCTTTTTGTCCCAAGCCGCGTCCGCATCGAATTCAATGCCTAAAGTTGTTGCCAGCATCGAGGCGGCCAGGTCTTCGGCATAGTCGCCGGCCAGGTCTTCGGTCTCGCCGAAACTGGAATGTTCCGACAGGTAGCCGAACTGGTTGCGGTCCGAAGGGATAGCCAGCCCGACCGAGGCCGAAATCAGCCGGCGGTGTTCGTTGGTGGCGTTCCGGGACAGGACGCAGAAGACAATCTGCCCGTCGCGCAGTTTCTTTAGGCCCCGTTCGCGCGGAATCAGGATGCAGTGGGGCGGAAAGATGCTGGAAACATGGACCAGGTTCAGCCGGGCAATCTGCGCGTCGCGCAGGGCTTCCTCAAACGAGGCTAGTTCTTCCTTGTGCCGGCCGACGCCTTTGGTCAAAAATACTTCTCGTGGGGTAAAAGACATAATTTTCTGTTTTATCGGTCAGCCAGCGGGCCCTTAACAGGCCCACCGGCTCAACCGTTTTAACTGTTTAACCGATTTTAGTACATATCCTCGCCGCCGCCGTATCCGCCGCCCTGAGGCATCCCCGACATCTTATCCTTTTTCTCGGGTATCTCGCCGATGACTGCTTCGGTGGTCAGCAGCAACGCGGCTACGCTAGAGGCGTTTTCTAGGGCCGAACGGACTACCTTGGTCGGGTCAATGATACCGGCCTTGAACATATCAACGTATTCTAACTTGTCGGCGTCAAAGCCGATATTCAGTTTTTCTTCAATCACCCGCTGGACCACGACGGCTCCGTTGGAGCCGGCGTTATCGGCAATCTGTTTCAGGGGCGCGGCTAAAGCCCGGCGGACGATATCCACTCCGGTCATCATATCGCCGGTGACCTTTAATTTATCCAATGACTTAAGCGCGCGCAGCAGAGCCACGCCGCCGCCCGGCAGGATGCCTTCCTCTACCGCGGCCTTGGTGGCGTGTAGCGCGTCGTCTATGCGCATCTTCTTTTCCTTCATCTCCACTTCGGTGGCCGCGCCGACATTAATCTTGGCTACGCCGCCGGTCAGTTTGGCCAGCCGTTCCTGGAGTTTTTCCTTGTCATAATCGGAGGTGGTCGTTTCCATCTCCTTGCGGATTTGGCCGATTCGGCCCTGGATGTCGGCGGTCTTGCCTGCGCCTTCGATAATCGTGGTGTTCTCTTTATCGATGACTACTTTCTTGGCCTTGCCCAGGTAATCCAAGTCAATCTTTTCCAGGTCGAGCCCTAAGTCCTCGAAGATGGCCTTGCCGCCGGTCATAATAGCCACATCTTCCATCATGGCTTTCCTGCGGTCGCCGTAACCCGGCGATTTCACGGCCGCTATCTTGAGCGTGCCTCTCAGGCGATTGACCACTAAGGTAGCCAGCGCTTCGCCTTCGACGTCTTCGGCCATGATTAACAGGGGCTTGCCGGTCCGGGCTGTCTTTTCCAGCAGCGGCAGCATATCCTTGATGGCTGAAATCTTCTTCTCATAAATCAGGATGTAGCAATCCTCCAGAATGGTTTGCATATTATTCGGGTCGGTGATGAAGTACGGTGAAATGTAACCCTTATCAAACTGCATGCCTTCGACCCATTCGACTTCGGTCTTTAATGATTTGCCTTCTTCGACCGTGATGACGCCGTCTTTGCCGACTTTTTCCATGGCCTCGGCTATCATATTGCCGATTTCCTTGTCGTTATTGGCGGCAATGGTGCCGACCTGGGCGATTTCTTCCTTGCCTTTGACCTTGACGGACATCTTCTTTAGTTCTTCAACTATGGTTTCCACGGCCTTTTCAATGCCCTGTTTTAGTGCCATGGGATTGGCTCCGGCCACGACGTTCTTGAGGCCTTCGGTAAAGATGGCTTCAGCCAGAACGGTCGCGGTGGTGGTGCCGTCGCCGGCTACGTCCGATGTCTTGGAAGCGACTTCCTTGACCATCTGGGCGCCCATATTCTCAAAGGTGTCCTTGAGTTCGATTTCTTTGGCTACGGTCACGCCGTCTTTGGTGATGGTCGGCGCTCCGAATTTCCTTTCAAGAATGACATTGCGCCCGCGCGGTCCGAGCGTTACTTTCACGGCCTTGGCCAAGGCGCTCACGCCCCGCTTGATGGCTTCGCGTGATTCCTGGTCATAAATTATTCTCTTTGCTCCCATATTTAACTCCTTTTTATGCTGTTAGCCCTTTGGCCGTTACGACCGCAGGGAGTCCCGTCAAAAAATAGGTCTTATCTGGCGCCGAAGCGCCATGGCGCCCTTGTGGCGCCACCGTCTTGTATTTTCCGGGACAATTATTATTCAATAACCGCCAGAATATCCTCTTCGTTCATAATGAGGAATTCTTTATTATCAATCTTAACTTCACTGCCGGCAAAAGAGGTGAAGATAACCTTCTCGCCTACTTTAACGGATGGCGCCACGCGTGAGCCGTTGTCCATTAGTTTGCCTTCGCCGATGGCAATGATTTTACCCTCCTTGGGTTTTTCCTTGGCGTTGTCAGGCAGGACGATGCCGCCCCTGGTCTTGTTTTCAGGTTCGATTCGTTCCACGATGATTTTATCGCCGATTGGTTTTAGTTTCATTTCTTTTCACCCTCTCTCGCTTGCTACTGATGTTAGTTTACCGCTGGTAAGCGCGGATTATGGATTATAGAGATATTTATGAAATTGTCAAGGATTTTCTTTGGTTTGGTATAAAAAAATGCAACCACAGATTTCCGTTTTAACCTCTACGCTATACGCTCGGAGTTTACACTGCCGCCCGTGAGGGCGAGCCTCGCCAAAGGCGGGAGCGCAGCGAATGTGCTCTACGCTACAGCACCGCCCCCTTTGAGATGACCACAATCCCATCCGGGCTGACGGTGAACCGCTTTTTGTCGTTTTCTATATTATATCCGATTTCAGCCCGCTCCGGGATAACCACGTCCTTGTCGATAATGGCGTTTTTAATCCTGGCATATCTGCCGACCTGGACGTTTTCAAAGAGAATGGAATTGGCCACATTTGAAAAACTATGCACCCGGACATTGGGCGAAAGCACGGAATTGCTGACCTGGCCGCCGCTGATGATGCAGCCGGCCGAGACCATTGAATCCAGGGCTGTCCCGATGCGGTCCTTGTTCTCGCCGCCGGCAAACACGAACTTGGGCGGCGGCAGGGCCGGCCGGGCCGTATGAATCGGCCAGTCGCTGTCATAGAGATTCAACAGAGGCGTGACACTGACCAAATCCATATTGGCCTGGTAGTAGGCGTCAATGGTGCCGACATCGCGCCAGTATTTGGCCTGCTTTTTGTTCTCGTCCACGAAATTAAAGACCATGGTTTTGTATCTGCCCAGCGACCGGGGAATGATATCGCGCCCGAAATCGTGCGAACTGTTCGGGTCATTCTCATCTTCCTGGAGCATTTTATAAAGCACCTCGGTCTTGAAAACGTAGATGCCCATCGATGCCAGGCAGGCATTGGGGTTGTTAGGAATGGTCTTGACGTCCGGGCCGTCGGGCTTTTCCGCGAAATTGACGATATTGTTATCCGCGTCCGTCTGCATGATGCCGTAGAGATGGGCGGTTTCCCTGGGCACCTCAATAGCCGAGACGGTGATATCGGCGTTGCTGTCCCGGTGGGCGCGCAGGATATAGTTGTAATCCATCTTATAAACGTGGTCGCCGGCCAGAATCAAGACGAATTCCGGCTCTTCTTTCTCGATGGAATAAATATTCTGGCGCACCGCGTCCGCCGTGCCCAGGTACCATTGGTTGGAAATCCGCTGCTGGGGCGAGATGGACTCGATATATTCGCCCAAAGCCGGGGACAGGAAGCTCCAACCCTCCCGGATATGCCGGTTGAGCGAAACGCATTTGTACTGGACCAGGACGATGATTTTGCGCAGGTTGGAATTAATGGCGTTGCTCAGGGAAAAATCAATAATCCGGTAGATGCCGCCGAAGGGCACGGCCGGCTTGGTCCGGTCCCGGGTCAGAGGTTCTAAGCGCTCGCCCTTGCCGCCGGCTAAGACCATGACCATAACCTTCTTGAGCATTTTTATCATGATTTATATTAGATTAAACCGGGCGATAAATGTCAAGGAAAATTTAGAGCCGGTTAGGTCTTTTGGCAAGCAGTGACAAAAGACCCTTACCGGGTCTTATCCCGTAGTCCTATCCGGACGGAGGGATCCAGCGCTCCGAGCAAAATGTCATTAAAGAATTCGCCGGAAAAATACGATAGAAATATCTGAAGCAACAATAGTACTTCAAGCTATGAGAGGTGTTATTTATGCCTAAATCAAACAAGCAGTCGTTAGACAATACAGCAGTAGTAGACGCCGAACTGGATTTATCCGCCGCCAGATTGTGGCAGTATCTTAACACCAACAAAAGCGCCACCGTCAAAAACCTGCAAATCAATTATACGGAAATCATCACCGAAAAGCTTAAAAGCATGTTACCGGCTGATTCGGTCGCCCGGATCGGCATTCGGCTGACCCTGGGCCGGCTCCAGCGCCAGGGCAAAATCAAGGTCTTTCACGACGTCTATACCAATCAGGATAAGGTCTGCCTGGCCGGCGACTGGCTTTTCAAGAGCAAATGGATGTCCGCCCTGGAAATCTCGCCGAACATGCTTTAGGGACAGTTAGGAGCGCAGCGACCTTTACTGTCCCTTATCCCGTAGCGACTAATAGGAGCGAAGGGAGAAATCTCGCCGAATATGCTATAGGATTCGCCTCAGGCTTTCCTGTAAGCTGTGTAATCTGCGAAAATCTGCGTCCCATATACGCTTCACGCTATACGCCCTACGCTACACGATGTACCCCAGTATATAAATCACCAACTCCGTTGAGTTGTTCCCAGCCACATAAGCTTGCCAAAGCAATGTCCTATCCGTTGCCACGGGCATCAGGACTGAGCCGCCATTGCTAATCCCCGGCGCGTTAACCGGCGGAGCCATGACTTGTAGGGCATACTCCGCGCCCAACTGCCTGAAGATGTATGCCATCATCCCGCCGTCTGTCCAGCTCTGATTGATACAAGCGATTGAGACGATGACGCCTTTCGTGTTGAGCGGAATAATCGCCGAGAGGTCAACGCTGGCCGGTTGGGTGGTTGCAACAATCCCGCCCTGGTCCAGGGCCGTGGCCGGCGCCGGAAACATCGTCAAGGTATCCCCGCCGCCTACGCCGGGCGCCAATTTCTCCTGCGTGACTTGCCCATCGCCGATTTCCACGGTAGTAACCGGCGGCGTCAAGGGTCTTGCCACAGGGGTAAATGCCAATTTCTCGGCCGTTACGGCTCCGTTCTGGATTTCCCCTGTGCCGATGGCGTTATTGGCAATCTTGCCTTGCGTAATGGTGTTGGTGGCAATCTTGACGTTGGTAATGGTCGCGTCTCTTATCTTCTCGGCCGTCACGGCTTGAGCCGCCATCTCATCCGTATCAACTGCAGCGGCTGATAGATGCCTGCGCTCCACGCAATTGTCAGCCAGCTTGGCCGCGCTGATGGAATTATCCGGTATGCCCACGGCCGGCACATCATCGCCCAGCTTGGCCAAGGTCACGGCTCCGTCGGCAATATCCTCGGTTAGCACCGTGGCATTCTTAATCTTAGGCGAGGTCACGGCATCATTGGCGATTTTGTCCTCGGTCACGGCCTCAGGCGTAATCTGGGGCGTGGTCACCTGCCCGCTGGTGAAATAGTTTTTTCTATATGCCATATTTATATCCTCATTTCTTGTTATAGTTTTATCGTCAAGCGTGGTCGGGAGCGCTGCAGACGCTCCTCCACGCTTACCCTTTACTCGCTGTTAGCCCGTAAGGGCGTTATCAGCGAGTTATCCCGACTATTCCGTCGGGACTACACCAGAACTATTCTGGCATGGAGTTTGATTTCCGGGTCGGAATACTCATACTCCAGGAGCGAACTCAAGCTACTGCGCAGAGACCGCGGAGTCTAAATACTAGACTAACACGATTCTCGCATGTAACTTAATTTCTGGGTCCGCATACTCGTATTCGAGCAGCGAATCGGTTGCTCCGCCACCCACTACGAACGGCTTCACCGGTGTGACCGTGCTATCCCTAAAGGAATTAGCCAGGTCAGTCAGCCGGGTGTTCTGGGCCGTTATTTCGCCTGCCTCCATATCTGCCTTGATGAGTGTCATCGCGGTAGTTACGAGCAGGTTGGTTACGGCCGAGCGGAACTGTTGCCTTAAGCCCGACTTGGTAAAGTCATAGGGACCTCCGGAAATAACCTCCACGTGTTTGGTGAACTTGCTGGCTATCGGGTCTCCGGTCATCCAGTAAACTATCTGCGGTATCACTAAACCGCGGATTCTGTCACCGGTGACACGAAGGATGCCGTTAGCCACGGCGTTAGCCCACCTATCCTTGGAGTTATTGACCTGGTCCTTGAACGACTTGGCAAACACGCCATCCACGGTTGCGAAGGCTCTTGAGAGCTTCTCCGTAAACTTGGTATAGGAATCTGCCAGCTTCTTGTAGTGCGCCCGGATGATATTATCCTGGGTTCGGCCTGACTTTGAGATAAAGCCCGGCGCCACCATTGACCGCCATTTCTGGCTGGAAGGCTCGGCCACGCGGTTCTGGAATTCGCCGTCTGTCGGCAGGACTTCAAGAATCCTGTCATACATCCGTTGCGCATTCGCATTCAGCGTCTCGGCCCACCTATCAGGCATATCACCTGCGGGTCCCAAGCTAACCGGTAAGGTTATCTTGAGGTCAAGAACTATTTGATCTGCCATCTTAATCACCCCCTTTTATTGGCTTGTTAAGGTTTCCGATGTTTATGGTTATTCCACTGCGCGCTTAGCGGAATTACCAATCTGATTATCTGTGCGTATCTGTGTTTATCTGTGGTTAAGAAATTCGTAGATTTGATTGATTGGCACTATTCCGGCCATGGTGGTCACTAATTGTCCATTGTAAATCTTAACCCATACTGCGATTCCAATTACCTCATAAGTTCTTCCATCAAATACCGGTCCACCAGAATTCCCTGGCAGTATTGGACTTGAGACCTCCCAGGAATCTGTATTGATAGCGGAAATAATCCCGCTGGATGGCCGAGGTAAAAGCCCCAGAGAGCACCCCACGGTGTAAATCGGGGTGAAGAGATATGCTTGATAACTCTCCGGGGCAAGATGTGCTTTATAAATCTTATCTGTGTTAATCTGTGTAATCTGTGGTTTCAGAATTGCCAGGTCTCTTATCGTATCGGTGATTACTACCGTTGCGGTAATAACCGTTAAATCGTATAACTCTATATCAACCGTGCTCTGGTCTTCTACTACATGCGCCGCTGTTAGAATTGTTATTCCCTCTACGCTATACGCTCCACGCTCTACGCTTATCACCACCCCGCTTCCCGTCGACCACCCTGCGGTTATTCTTACAGTCGGATAGAGCATCCGCTCATACTCAGTTTGATAGGGATGTTGCTTTATAGGCGCTCTAACTATTACTATTTCTTCCGGTATTTGGTATCCGGCATCCGGAATCTCGCATCCAATTACCAGGATGACCCCCATAACCAATAACAACATTGTCCTCATAACTCACCTGCCTTTAATCTGCTTGCACTGAGTGGCGCCAGTGGCGCCACGAATGTGTGGTTGCTATCCCCTCCACCAGGTCTTCCAATATTCCAGCCATTCCTTATAGAAGGCCGGGTCATAGAGCCGTTGAGCCGGTTCCCTATGGAATCGTATGAACCTTTCCCGTATCTGGGCTGAATTAAGTATTGAGGTATTGACCTTACCGTGGCTATGCTCCCCGAAGCGCATCCGGTAACAATACCGGCACAGGTGCATCAGCCGGGCGGTAAATGATTCCAGTGACTTACCTTGAGGCACATAGCCCCGGCATCCACCGCCTTGAGGCAGGTATTCCCGACATCTTTCCTTTTTCATATTCGCACCCTCTCTTTTCTTAGAGCCAGTTAGACCTTTGGTCATTACTGGCTCTTAGACC
>Ga0208373_1004381_pt1 | contig 12811 bp, 13 predicted proteins | sample RifOxyC2_FD_184036 | JGI IMG/M metagenome (GOLD analysis project Ga0208373, IMG submission 184036) | Soil microbial communities from Rifle, Colorado - Rifle Oxygen_injection C2 (SPAdes) | ecosystem: Environmental > Terrestrial > Deep subsurface > Rock core/Sediment | place: Rifle, Colorado...
TGGGTTTGTATAAACCCCCTTTCAAGATACCCCCTGAGGCCTCCGCTGTGCATCACATTTCCAACAAGATGCTAGATGGCAAGCCTTCATTCCAAGAAAGCCCTGACAGTAAGAAAATAAAAACCTTGTTTGAAGACACCAACTCCGTCGTCGTGGCCCACAATGCGCCTTTTGACCTAATGATTATAAAAAAAGAAAACATCATTCCAGCGAATTTCATCTGCACTCTACGCGTAGCTCGCCATCTAGACCCAGAAGAAAAAATAGAACGCTACAATCTGCAATACTTGCGCTACCTGCTCGAAATCGAAGTAGAGGCTCAGGCGCACGACGCCCTGGGTGATGTATTAGTACTAGAACAACTCTTTGAGCGGTTAAAGAAGAAAATCATGGAACACGACAGCCTGTCCGAACATCAGGCCATAGATGAAATGATTAAAATTTCTTCTCATCCTTCACTTTTCAAAAAATTTAAATTCGGTAAACACAACGGTAAATTCATAGAAGAAGTCGCTCGGGTTGACCGTGGCTACCTGGAATGGCTACTGGCTCAAAAGCTCGATGGAGACGAAATAGACGAAGACTGGATTTATACTTTGAAACACTATTTGGGCAAATAAAAAGTAGGCCCCGGGGCCTACTTAATTTGTGAAAAAAATAAATTCAATTCAGTGGGTTTTTTTGACCTCATTTATAATTACCAAAGCCACGATAATTCCCAAGGTCCAAAGAACCAACTTGGCTGGCAAAAAAAGAAATGCCACGCCGATCGCAAACAAAATTGCGATAATGAGATACTTCACATTTTCATTCATGCTATAAACAACTGTCGAAGGCGACAGCGCCTTTGGGTGATTAGAAAAGAACAATAGTTATAGTTAACAACATTTATGTAAAAGTGTCAAGCACTACAATTTATCATTAACCTGCTAAAATATAAGGCATGGAAATCGTAACTCAAATTTTAATTTTTGTTGCCGTGGTTTTCGGCATAGGCATATACTTTATGTATGTGTTTTTTGGCAAGAATCGTAAAAACCAGAACAGTGATAAAGATCAGTCTTTCTTGCTACTACAACAACAAATGGCCGAACTGGCAAAGACGCTTAATTCGAGTCTTACAGAATCCCGCCGGGATATGCAGGACGTGGTGCGGGCTCAATTCTCTGATTCTCAGAAATTAATAAAAGATATCAACGAACAAGTGAGCCGTAGCCTGCTAGACGTAACCCGCGAACAGACCAAGACCAACGAAGCTACCAGAGAATTCATAAACATCGCAGACAAGCTCTCCAACTTGGAGAAGACTCTGAAGCATCAGAAACAACGGGGCAACTGGGGTGAAGCATCACTAGAATTAATACTTTCGAACACTTTGGCTCCTGGACAGTACAAGATGCAACATGAGTTCAAGAACAAGGAAACAGTAGACGCAATCATCATCACCAAAGAAGGTATCATCCCGATAGATGCGAAATTCTCGCTCGACAATTACGACCGTGTAGTGCACGCCATAGATGACAGGCAACGCGAAGAGTTAGAAAAAGAATTCAAAAATGATTTAAAGAAACGTATTGATGAAACCTCAAAGTACGTCAGGCCCGAAGAAGGCACACTTCCCTTTGCTTTTATGTATATTCCAGCAGAAGCTATCTACTATGATTTACTGGTAAATGAAGTTGGTTCAATCAAAGTAAACACCAGAAATCTCATTGACTATGCGTACAATGAAAAGAAAGTAATTGTAGTCTCCCCGACCACCTTCATGGCTTATCTACAGTCCGTACTGTATGGATTCAAAGCATTCAAGATCGAGGAATCTGCAAAAGACATCATCAAGAAAGTTGAGGACTTGGGCAAACACCTAAAGGCCTATGAGGATTATCACAACAAGCTCGGCAATGCATTGAACACAGTATCGAACCACTACAACGCATCCAACAAAGAGCTCAAGAAAATAGACAAAGATGTCCTCCGCATCGCTGGCGCAAGTCCAGAACTAAATTTACTAGAAGTAGTAAAACCTGAAATAGAATAAAACTAGCTCAACTCCCGAGAGCCTTCTTTCTTTTTCATCCCACCAATTGGCAATGCCACAGTAAAGGTAGTACCTTCGTTTTCTTCCGACTCGAAAGAAATACTGCCACCTGATTCTTCTACTATTGATTTTATGATATAAAGTCCGAGCCCTGTACCCTCTACGTCTTGGCCTTTGACATTGTCTGCTCGGAAAAGCTTGGTAAATATCTTTTCTTGTTGGGATTTTGGTATACCAATTCCGTTATCAGAAACTTTTATTAAAATGAAGTCTTCTTTCTTTATCACTGCTATCTTCACTGCACCTTTATCGTGGGTGTATTTGACCGCGTTGGAAAGTAGGTTTTGAAAAATCATATGCAATAGTTTCGGGTCGGCATCGATTTCTAAAGGACGTTGATCAGGAAAATCCGTTTCGATTTTTATTTTCTTTTTCTTGATTTCTTGTTTTTGTTCATCGATAGCCAGAAAAGCTGCGGATACTATGTCTACTTTTTCTGGATTTACTGAAAAAGTGCCTAGTTCCAATCTGGACACATTCAACAAGTCATTAACCAAGTCTATCATTCGTTGATTGCCGGCATAAATCTCTTTCACATATTCTTTCTGCATTTTACTTAATTTACCAGCGTCACCAGCTAGTAACATCTCGGCGTACCAGTTCACAGACGAGAGCGGTGTTCGGAGCTGGTGTGAAGCCAGAGACACGAATTCAGTTTTTTCTTTGTCCACCGCTTTTTCTTCGGTAATATCTCGGAACACTTCTACTGCACCGATGATCTGACCTTCTACAATGATGGGTGAAATCGTTATCGCCACCGGGAAGGTGGTGCCGTCTTTCCTGCTGTAATGCATATTAGAAGTTATGCTTGTTTTTGCAGTATTAGTCGAAAGAGAACGGAGTATTTTATAAATAGGCCTGTCTTGCTTTTCAATTTCTCTACCCTCTTCGTCAAACATTTGAACCAAATTAACAAAAAGTTTACCCTGCACTTCTTCTTCACGCCAACCCAGCAAATCCTCGAAGGCTCTATTTACAAACACAATGTTACCGTCTTTACCTGTAGCTACTAGACCCTCACCAATTGAGAGCAACATGGCCTCGTCTTTTGCTTTTGCCTGACGAAGACCCTTGGTAACTTCACTAGCATAGCCGACCGTCCTCTCTCGAAGAGAAGAAAAAGCATAAACTATGAGTAATACAAGCACACTCACCACCACACCCAAAAGAGCAATAGCTAAAGGTATAAAACTAGTAAAAAAGTGAGAATCAAAATTCGAATCTGCGAGTTGCTTGTTGACATAGGAAGCATAACTTAGCGCAAACAAAACCCCAGAGAAAATAACTGCCAGGAGAAAAAGCTTTTTACCTAAAGCTTCTCGCGTTTCGTAACGAGAACGTAGAATCAAAAAAGCTGCTAATGAGAATACAGTGCTCAAAACAGCTGTATATGGATGTACCCCTTGATAAAAGTAGTAGTCCAAAATACCTGTATTTTTAAACAGAAAACCAATGGTATAGAGTGCCGAGAACAAGAAAGACAATCCGGTTGCAAACTCTACAAAGTAAAACTTTCGAAAAATACTTCTAGGTGACAACAGGAGTACCATTCCTACAAGTATGAGTACAGACTTTTCGTACAAAGACAAAGGACCACCCAAAAGGTCAACCAGCTTGTTGAAGCCATCAAAGTAGCGCAGAGTCAACGACCCTGAAATAACAGTCACCAACGTAACCAGTCCCAAGAGCTTGGTTAAATTACCCCGCCATTTTTCCTTGGCGACAATACCAACACCAAGGAAAAGAAATAGTATTGCGGTAAATATACTCATTAGCGAGTAACGCTAATCACAGCAGACTGTTCAGGATCACAAGCACCAACGGTTAGACGACCATTTGCATCTTTGTTAATGTAGTAATCAGTATTGGTAGCCACACCGGTCTTCGGATCGGTCGGAATTCCAACTATATAAGTAGGCACTAGGTCAGTAGACAAATCAATACCAGCAGCAACTGTAGTTGTAGCAGTACAAGTTGAATCCAATCCTGAAGCTGCAGTTCCTAATACCTGAGAACTACCAGTGACTGCATCGATAGCGGTTGGTAAGTTGCCGTCGTTGTCGATAGCGTATTGATAAACTGCGTTTAATATTGTGTTCACATCACTCCTGCGTTGTGCATTCCTAGTATCGCCCAATTGTTTACCTGGGTTTAAAGCCACGATAACTATTCCGGCCAATATTCCAATAGCGGCTACCACCAACAAAACTTCAAGCAATGTAAAACCTTTTTTATTTTTATAATTCGTATTCATGTTTGTAATTTATTTGTTAATTTTTAAATAATAAAGTTTCCGGCTCAGAAGTCGGCAACTTCCTGCCACGACGTGACATTAATCATGGGACTAATGGCGTCGATCTCAACCTCTACTTTTCTTATTATTGTACCAGCACTACCCGAAGATGCAACATTTCTACTCTCACCACCTTTGTTTGTGACGACAAAACTGCAACTAGCGGGGCTCAGAGTCAGATTACCATTTCCAACAAAACCATTATTTTCCCTTATGGTTTCAAGTGCTTCTTCGGCACACGCGTGCGCCGCCGCCAGTGCTTGCCTGCTTTGATACATAGAAATACTTGTCTTACTGCTACCTATGCCGAGTACTAAAATAACCACCACCAGTGATATACAGACACTGCCGAAAACGATAACACCGATTAATGTTACGAATCCTTTTGGTTTGAATTTTTTATATATATTTACCATTTTAATCACCTCGCAAACTTATGCTGGTACTCCAGGTTTTGCTAAAGTCGTATTCATTCCTGCCTTGCGGATTCAAATATGATATTATAAATGATACCCGAATTATTCCCGGAGTCGCAGGCCAGGACAAATTTTCGAAACTCAAACTAGATACTGCGACATGCGAATTCGTCAGGTCAACAGGAGACCCTGCACCTTCTTTGATTCTCAAAGTACTACCACTCAAATCAAAAATCGCTGGGTTAAGTAAAGGGTCGATGCTTTGTACACCGAGAGTTGGACCGACGGCACCAGTCACAGGCAAATTTATAGCTGTACTGTTTCGAATAGTTTGCGCTATTATCCGCATCGCATGATTACCCTGCTCTTCTACTTCAGCAACAGTACGATTTTTTATCCTGGCATCAACAATCATGCCCGTAAACATACTCATAAATAATATCAAACTCCCGGCGACAACTACATAAAGCATTGTTTCTACTAGGGTGAAGCCCTGCCCGAAATGCTTCGCCCGCCCGCAACGATTCTCGTAGCGATTCGAGCAGGCTATGCGAGGCAGGCGGGCTTTTTGTTTTGTATCTATTCTGATCATGATTATTGTGGTGCAAAAACTTTGAATTCTTGTGCATTACTGTCGCTTGCTCCGAAAGCTCGATCGAGGGTGGCACTGTATGCAACGCCATTTAAATTATCAACTCCGGCTGTATCTAAAACTCCGAACAATATAGGTAGAGCCGAAACTGATACATCGACAACTTCAAATTCCATTGCGTTATCTGAACTAGAAAGGAAAAGTAAATCCCCTGCAGATCCCAAATCAAGTGCGATGTCAGTGATAGCATTACCGACAATCAGACTTCCAGAAAGTACCAGCGCCAGCGGATTTGAAGCGTCGACCACTCGCAAAGTATTTAATTGTCCGACATACAACATATTACCATTCATGGATACAGTATTAGCATCACTATTACCAGGCAAATTGAGCATGCTAGCCAACACCGGACCTGCAGGTAAGGTCACATCTACTACTACAACCTCCGTTGTGTTACTGCTCGAAGCAACGTAAGCATAGTTACCTGAAACAAAAACTTCGTTTGGTACATTTGCTACATTGAGCGACCCTGCCAAGACTGGCAAAGCTGGATTGGTGACGTCGATAACAGCAAAGTCTGTACCCGCAGCAAAAGTCATATACGCATGGCTCCCTGATACATAAATACCTCGTCCGTCCTCTACACCAGCGTCGTTGTACACTCCAGCCATGACTGGCAAAGCTGGATTGGTGACGTCGACTATTTGTAATTCGCGAGTGTCACTGTTGCTAGTAACGTAAGCAAAGTTCCCTTCTACAAAAATATTTTGTGGGGTGTTGGATAAATTCAAAGTTCCAACTTGAACCGGTATCGCAGGATTACTGATGTCTATTATGTAAAAATTCGCAGAGTTATTGTTGGCTCTTATAACATAAGCATGGTCGCCAACCACTTGGACTTTAACCGCATTTTGATTACCAGCAATATTGAAAATACTTTCTTGTAATGGATTGGACCAGTCCCCTAATGCCGCAAAGAAATTAGTGAGTCTAGTAACGAGTGTAACTTCACCACTGCGTAGCGTGTTCTGAGTCCAAGTAACACGCGAAGTTACATCCTTTCTGTTGTCGTCAACGGATTTCACTGTAATTTCTCTAGTATAAATACCATTCGCATCTGAAGATCCAGAAAAAACAAAATGTCCTCCAGCAGTACCTAGTCCGTGGGTCCCGTCCGTTAAATTCGCAAAACTATTATCTCTAATACTGCGGGATGCTTCTAGCCCTTCCTCTGCTAGATAAACCGCCCGAGTGTGCGCACCTGACTGTGCTGTTGATTCTTGACCATATAAATACGAACCCGCAATACCTGTAACCAAAAGCCCAAAAATCGAAGTGGCTAGCAACACTTCAATCACCGAAAAGCCTAAATTTTTAGAAATCCACTGTTCCTTTTTCATTGATTGTTACTTGTTTAGTTTCACCACCTGTACTTGTTAGGGTTATGCCACCAGTAAAATGCGGAGCCCCGGAGAGCTTGGCGAAAACGACCTCTGTCAGTCCGCTTGTTTGAATCGAATCAGTAATATCATAAACCTCATCGAATCCTGCATCTCTCGAGGCATAAGTTGAACCTTTGAAAAGCACAAAGGCACCAGGTATGACACCTACACCCCATTCACTGTCTCCTACTGAAGCTGTCGACAACACTTCTGCCCGACGAAGCGACGAGACCAACATGTTTTCAGCCACATCGAGATCGTTGCTACCTGACATCATATTGAAAAGCGGTAAACCGACTCCAGAAATAACTCCGATAAGCGCTACAACCAAAATAATTTCAATCAGAGTAAAACCATGATTATTTATTTTAGTCTTACCTTTAATCATTGGTTGAAATTACCCACCAAACTATAAATAGGTAGGATCACCGCCAGCGCCACCAAGACTACTCCGACCCAAACTATCACCAACAGTATTGGTTCGAAAATGACAGAAAGGTTTTTGGTAGTGTTGTCTATTTTGGATTCAAAATGAGCGCTGATTTTTGTAAATGTATCTGACAGTTTTCCTGACTGTTCGCCAGAGATTATCAGTCGTACTATAGTCACCGGGATAAATTTGTTAGTCTCCGGCAGAGTGTCAAAAGTTCGAGCAAAAGAATTTCCTTCACTTATGTTTTCTTTAATCTTTTTGTAAAAAGTTTTGTGTTTGTGTGACACTGTAGCCTCAACCAGAGAATCCAGCGCCGTTACCACCGGTATCCCAGAGGAAAGCAATGTGCCCAATATGTGGCCCATGTGGGCAAGCTCGATTTCACGCAACACCTTACCAATCCCCGGCGCTGAAAAAAGAATACTTGAACCGATGTGTTTGGTTTTCGGGAAATAAAATAAAAAATACAAACTTAGTATCAGAAAAACAATGACTGCCGGCACCAATATAGCGCCATACTCTCCGAGGAAAGCGCCGAGTGCGATGAGGGCCTTGGTCAGTGGGGGCAAGGTAACATTGAGCTGGGCAAACACGGTAGCCAAACGTGGCAGAATAAACCAAGTTACTGATAGCCCGACGACGATGGTTACACCGAATACAAACACCGGGTAGACCATGGCCGAACGTATTTTGGAACGGAATTCGTGGCTCTTCTCCTCGCTCACGGCGATGATTTTTAAGTTCTGGGCCAGTCTGCCGGACTCTTCTCCAACACGGATGATGGATGCGGTATGGGTACTAGCTAGTCCATTATTTAAAAGTGATTGGGATAGAGGGAAACCATTTTCAATGTCCTCCATCATTTTAGACAAAATCCTCTGCATTGGTTTCGAGCGCGTTTCTTTGGCTAGTGCAGAGACAGCATCCATGACCGTCATACCAGCCTCGAGCAACATACTCAAGTTTGCGAAAAAATAATCCTTCTCTTTGGTTAAAAAAAGATTTTCAAAAAAATTTATTTTGTCTTTTGCGTTAATTTTTGTCATCGTGTTAGTGTGCCTCCGGTGGAGGTGCAACACGCAAGAGTTCTTCGAGGGTGGTGACACCGCTTTTTACTTTTTCGACACCGTCCTCAAACAACGAGCGTGAACCTTCGCTCTTTGCCAACTTCCATATTTCACTAGAAGAAGGATTCTTTAGTATCAATTCTTCCATAGGAGACGTAATCTCGATAAATTCAAAAATAGCTGTGCGACCACGGAAACCGGTGTTGGCACAAGCGTCACAACCCTTACCTTTATACAGAGTATGTTTACCTGGAAAGAAGCTCGCCGCAGATTTGAATTGTTTCGCCACATCTTCTTCGCTTACTTCTACACTAAAACGGCAAACGTCACATATCTTGCGAACCAATCTCTGCCCGATGATTATTTCTACAGTTGAAGCTAACAAGAATGGTTCGATGTTCATGTCGAGCAGACGTGGTATAGCGGTGGCAGCGTCGTTGGCGTGGAAAGTAGACAAAAGCAAGTGCCCAGTGAGCGCCGCGTTTACTGCTATTTCAGCTGTTTCTTCGTCACGGATTTCACCAACCAGTATGATGTCTGGGTCTTGGCGAACTATTGAACGTAAACCTTTGGCAAAAGTTAGATTGGTTTCTAGGTTGGTTTGAATTTGGTTGATGCCAGCTACTTTGTACTCTACTGGATCTTCGATGGTAGTGATGTTTACATTGCGATTGTTCAGCATTTTCAAAACACCGTACAGAGTAGTGGTCTTACCTGAACCTGTCGGACCTACTACTAGTATCATACCGAAAGGCCTGGTGGCGACTTTTTCAATTTTTAATTTGTTTTCTGGAGAAAAACCCAAATCCGACAAAGCCAAACCTTCTACATAAGACGAAAGCACTCGCAGTACAACCTTCTCCCCCTCTACAGTAGGAACGATGGAAGTTCTGAGGTCGAAAACTCTGGACTCGCCACTATCTGCTTTGAGTTTAGAAACATAGCGCATGGATCCGTCCTGGGCCGCATAATGTTCGTCGATGCGGAGACGGCTTTCTACCTTGATACGATTCAAAATATTTTCATAAAATTCTTTTGGGATCTTGCCTGCATCTTTGAGGACTCCGTCCACTCTGAAACGAACCAAGGCGTCTTTGACCCCAGGTTCAAAATGTATATCAGAAGCATTGAATGCATAAGCGTCTTCGAACACCTCGCCCAGTATTTCCGGAGCTACCCGGCCCTGGCTGGCAATGATTTTTGAAAACCTAGTTTCTAAGGATTTTTGATACAGTAAAAAAGCCTGGTCGATATCATCCGGCAGAGAGTAGGTAATCTTTATCTCTTTACCTGGCAATATTTTCTTGAGTTCTGATTCCAAACCTTCTTTAGTTGGATTGTCAGTAGCTACGGTAACTGTGTTGTCTGATTTATCGAAAACTAAAACCCTCCAATCATGGGCAAACGCCTCGGGAATCAAATTCAAGACTTCCTTGCTAGGCTTTTTTAAATCTATGTCGGTATAAACAACCCCAAAGGATTCCGCCAAGGCTTCCCCTATCAGGTTGCGAGAAATTAATCCTGACTTAATCAGGTAGGTCACAATACTTATTTTTTCTTTCTGTGATTCTGTTTCTGCTTTCTTTAAATCTTCTGCGGTGATGTAGTTTTCTTCGAGTAGAACTTTTGTTAATTTTTGTTCATCAATTTTCATTGATATTATTTTAACACACAAATAACAACTAGCGTAAAATTTCTTTCGCGTAATCCACTATTCGCATTATCGGGGTATTTGATTTAACAAAAAATTTATTAGCGCCCAAATCTCGGGCCCTCTTTTCATCTTCACTCTGACCTAGGTTGGACAAAACTATCGCTGGCATTTTGTAGTTTCTGACTTTCATCTGCTCCAATACACCGAAACCATCTAGTTTCGGCATCATGATGTCGAGCATTACCATATCGAAAGTATCCTTCTCGAGCGCAGACAAAGCCTCCTCTCCGTTATACGCAACAGTAACAGTGAATCCTTCGTGGGTTAGTTTGAGCTCTAGAGCCCTTGCCATGGGCCTTTCGTCCTCTACTACCAAAATTTTTTTTATCTTTTTCGCCATAGTATCTTTACTGGTATCATAATAGATTAGAGAGTAGTAAGCAACAAAAAGCAGGAACTGACTAAAAACAACATGGCCCCGGTGCATTCATAGCACCGGGGCGTCTTCCTTTGAGATTCTTACATCACATACTTCTGCACCCACTTGGTGGCACAGGCATACTCCAATATATTCCTGGCGATTTCTTTGTCGCCGGAATCCTGGGTGAGGTTTTTCATTTGTTTTTCGATGTCGACATCGCAGTCGACATCCTCAGCGCAAGCCAGACATTCCGGATGTATCGACATGAAAAGTGTTGCCGTTTTCTGAGAAGCCTCTACTTCTCTCTTCATTTTCAGATTATTTTGGAGAAAGTTTTTCACCACTCCGGCTTCGCCTGCTTCTTTTTGAAAGTAAGCGCTGTAATGAAACGTATGCTGGTACACGTGGACATATTCGTGATATATGCCACGCATTATGGTTTCCACCAACTCGCTTTTTACAATCGAAGCCCGGGCAAAGATGTGTTTTTTGTTTCCACTGGCCGTACCGGGAGCAAACGCAAATGCCGCATTCGGTCCGGCGATAATATCCATGACAAGATCTGGGGTTTCCAAAATCAGGAGGTCCTGTTCGGGGTCAATATCATTTGAGTAAGTAACCGTGACCTGGTTACCCACTCTCACATACTTGAGCAACTTACCGATTTGGGCTTTTGTGATCCAGCCAGAAATGGCTTCCTTGTAGTCTTGTTGTTCCTCAAGAACAATTTTTTCGATAAGCAAAGCTTTTGCCGCTTCGAGCTTTTGGGGATTCGTCATCCCTTTTTCTTTTTCCTTTTGCAAAATAGTTTGGTTTCTTAGGGTCAAAAAAGCTTCGTTGTCTTTGAAGCAATTACTTTTTTGAGCGCAAGAAAGAAAACAGATGACGAGTACCGCGAGCGCAGGTTTCATAACTGAGATGTTTTTGATTTAAAAGAAATAAGAAGGAGTTCTTGCCATACGAAAGCAACGTAACCTTTCCGGTTTTAAATTAACACAGATTTACTATCCTGTCAAAATAAGGAATAAATTGAATCTCTGTCTGTTTGAATTCTTATTCCTCCTTTTTTTCTTTTCTTGCCAAGGCGCTTTCACGCATTCTGGCGGCGGTGACGTTGATTCTATCCGTAGCTATGACGGTAATAGCCGCCAAGGTCGAGCCCACTCCAAACAAAATATAAAAAGCAGCAAAAGTTCGAGAAACATCATAAGTTGGGTGCAGATCCCCATACCCGACTGTGGTTAGCGTCGCGACAGAAAAATAAAAACTCTTGGCAAAACTCCAATCTTCTAAAATATGAAAACTAACCGTGCCGAGTGTGATAAAAAAGACAATTATAAAAATAGCCGCAAAGATGTGGTATCCGTCGTGCTTTCTTCTTATTACCGATCGCCCCAAATCCTCGTTATGATTCTTCGTCATTTCAAATATTATATATAATTTGTTTATAGCTTTCAACAACGCTAGAAGTTAAAATATTTTTGATCTACCTTCCATTCGCATATCATTTGATTCTGGCTTGTGTAGGTTGAGCCTCATTTCCTCATTCCTCTTTTTTAACTCAGATTCTAGTCTGGCTATTTTAACGACAAGATCATTAATCTTTTGTCTAATTTCTGCACCTTCAGAGCCGGCAACATCAATCTTTTGTTCCAGTACACTGAGCTCACCCCTCATCTTAACTAATTCGTCCTCGAGCTTGGCTAATTCAGCTTCCTTATCTTCTAATTGTTCTTCTTGTTCGTCAATCATAGTGATGTGATTATAGCATAGTTTTTGAGAGCCAATGCTTTACATGAATAATGGCTTTGATGTAGGATGTTTGCATTGTTCACAATCTGCTCTTTGTTATGGAAATTTTAGACGACCCACGCCACCCAGAACCAGAAGAGGAAGAATACCCAATCCCGCCCTGGTTATGGGTTATTATGAGCCCACCAATTGGTGCGTTCATTTATGGGGTTTACCTGCTCATCAAGCAAGTATTCTTTGAACGATAACCAGATAGTGGCATCACCGTCTGGTTTTTTTATTTCAGACCTTTTCGGACGTCCGACGTCCGAATTGTGAAAACTAGAGCCGTTTTGCAAAAAAGTTATATTTTGGTAGTATTTCATCAGTAGGCCTCATCGTCTAACGGTTAGGACAGCGGGTTCTCAATCCGCTAATCGGAGTTCGATTCTCCGTGAGGTCACAAAAACGCGCATAAGAAAAGACTGGACTGCTCCAGTCTTTTTGCGTTTTTGTGAAGACGGAAACATGTTTTTCTAGTAAGAAAAACAGTTGAGTCCGGGGCTGGAAAATTTGTGAGCCCTGCCTGCCGGCAGGCAGGGACGGCGAGCAAATTATTGTGGCTCACAAAAATTTGACACAACATATTTTAGATGTTACTATA
>Ga0208373_1004385_pt1 | contig 12802 bp, 10 predicted proteins | sample RifOxyC2_FD_184036 | JGI IMG/M metagenome (GOLD analysis project Ga0208373, IMG submission 184036) | Soil microbial communities from Rifle, Colorado - Rifle Oxygen_injection C2 (SPAdes) | ecosystem: Environmental > Terrestrial > Deep subsurface > Rock core/Sediment | place: Rifle, Colorado...
ATGCCTTAAAGACACTGTTGATAGATTTGTCCCTTACTGGGAAAACGTAATTGCGCCAACAGTTAAATCTGCTCAGAGAGTTATTATTGCAGCACACGGAAATAGTTTAAGAGCTTTAGTAAAATATCTAGACAATATTCCTGAAAAAGAAATAGTCGAGTTGAATATTCCTACGGGAATTCCTCTTGTTTATGAACTCGATGAAAACCTTAAGCCGATTAAAAATTATTATCTCGGCGATCCTGAAGAAATTGCGAAAGCCGCACAGGCAGTTGCCAACCAGGGAAAGGCGAAATGAATAAGGTGAGATTCACCTTCAAGGTGAGTCTCACCTTCACAGACTCTATTTTATCAGAATAAACTTTTTAGTATCCGAAAAACTTCCTGCTTGAAGTTTATAGAAATAGATACCTGATGCCAGATTCACAATACCGGATGCATCGAATTCAACTTCATATTCTCCAGCAGGTTTCTCTTCATTAACTAAAGTTGCAACTTCTCTTCCGAGAACATCATAAACTTTTAAGGAAACAAATCCGAAACCTGCCTTGCTGTCAGGCAGGTTCGCAATCCGAAATCCGATATTCGTTATTGGATTAAATGGGTTTGGGTAGTTTTGTGAAAGTGAAAACCTGTCAGTAACAGAAGGGTCGTTTACATCGTTAATAATATCCTCTACCTTCTTTAAAATCCAGTTGCCCGGATCAAATACTATTGAGTCGGGTTTGCCTGTAACTTCAAATTGAAAATCCTGGCTTTGTGAGTTATTAAAAACTGTGATAGTAGTGTCGCCAGAATTGGTGTAGACCTTAATCTGAACAGGCATTGTAAAAAACTGAGGATCTGAATTCATTTCTTGTGTAATATTCATATCAATTTTATAGGTGTTATCATCAACTAAAGTTGTCCCCCAGTTCACTGTATACTCGGGATAATTCTCACCATATATCCATTCCTGAAAGAAGTAATCGAGTGATTGTCCATAAACTTCCTCTGCAATTTCCTGGAAGTCCTCTGTAGTTGCTACTCCATAAGAAAGAACAGGATCATTGGCATAAGTGTACAAAATGTTAAAAAATGTTTCATCACCTACAATACCCCTTAGCATATGTAACACACAGGCTCCTTTTGAATAAGACCGAAATGGATTTAATATCTCATAAATATCTGAAGCATTTTGCACCCAAATTGACCCCGTTGCATTAAGTGCGCGCCTCATTCTATATGCTATTAAAGAATCATAGACCGATTTGCCATACTTCATTTCCCGGTAAAGAATTTCTGAATAAGTTGCAAATCCTTCGTTTAGCCAAATGTGATGCCAATCTTTACAGGTAATTTTGTCACCAAACCATTGATGTGCTAATTCATGCGCGATAGGTTCTGCTCCCCAGACTCCCATAGATGCACATGTTTGGTGTTCCATTCCACCACCCCAAGTCGCTGCATGACCATAACGCTCATCTACAAAAGGATAAATACCAAACTTATTGCTGAATACTTCCAACATATCATCAGTTTCATCCAAGACCGGTTTGATATTATTAAGCATTTCCGGGAAAATGTAATGTGTTATCGGCATCGAATCGCTTATACTATAATGGAAATATGTATCGTACTGGTAATAATCACTTATTGCCAATGAAATAAGATACTGTGCAATCGGATGGTGATTTTTCCAATGATAAGTATGAGTTCCATCTTCGTTATTTATGATAGTTTCGAGCGTTCCGTTAGAAACAGGTATTAAAACCGTATCGACAGTTACCCATACATCAGATGAATCTGCTTTATCTGCAGGTGTATCTTTACAGGGAAACCAATCACTTGTTCCGTAAGGTTCACTTTTAGACCAAATGAGAGAGTGTTCATAATACGGCTCGAAATAAAAGCTGCCTTGCCCGGTTGGGTCAGGTAGACCTCGATAAAAAATTATGACAGAAAGTGTTTCGTTCAGAATGTATGTTCTATCCAGTACTATATTAATTTTATCATCAATATGAGTAAAGACTGCAGGAGAACCGTTTAATAGCAAAGAGTCAACTGTTAGTGTATTCTTTAAATCAATAAAAAATGAATTTGCCGAAGTTGTATCAATCCTGATATCAATTCTAACAGCACCTATTAAATATGCCGGCTCGTAAGTCAGGTTTAACTCCAAACCATAATAAGTAACGTCAATTTTGGAATCACCCGGATAATTTATTTCTGATGCCTCTAAGATTTTAACATATTTTTCTTTTTCTGCTTTAAGAAACAGATCATAATCAGTCTGCGCAATAGTAATTGACGAAAGGATTAATAATATTGTAAATATTCTAAAAAACATTTCATTTCCCCTTAGTGAATAATTTATTTTCCTTCTATTTCAAAAGAAGCATCTTATTAATTGAAGAATAGTTCCATGTTCTCAACTTATAGAAATATATTCCGCTTGCTAAACCCTTTGCATCAAACTCAACTTCATACTCTCCCGCTGGTTTTTCTTCGTTAACAAGAGTTGCAACTTCTCGTCCCAAAACATCATAAACCTTAATATTTACGAATGACGATTTTCCCGAAGGGACAGGTGGAATTATGAATTTAATTTTTGTACTTGGGTTGAATGGGTTAGGGTAGTTTTGATAAAGCTGATAGTTACCTGGAATATATTCCTCTCTTTCATCAACGCTAATTACAATACCTCCTTCGTTAAAGTAACATAGCCCTCCAGATGATGTCCCTATGATTTTGTTATCATTTGAATCAATTACTAAAGAAGTAATATAATCATCTGAAATACCGGAATTTATAGTATTAAATGTAGTCCAATTTACATCATCAAACTTCGATAGACCTCCTCCTGAAGTCCCAATCCATTTATCCCCCTCAGAATCAAGAGCTATTGATTTTACATTGTTCACTGGTAGACTTGAGTTTGATGAATTAAATACTATCCAATTTACATCATCAAATTTTGTCGCTCCACCGATTGTTGTACCAACCCATTTATTTCCATCTTTATCTATACAAATAGTGTTTATCTCATTATCCGGCAAGCCCGAATTTGTTGTATTATAAACAGTCCAGCTTGACCCATCAAATTTTACAAGTCCTTTAGTTTTTGTTCCTACCCAAATATTCATTTCTGAGTCGCTGGAGATAGATAAAACTTTATTTTCAGGCAAACCGGAATTATTAGTTTTATAAGTAGTCCAATTGGTGCCGTCAAATTTTACCAATCCTCCTGCATTTGTTCCAATCCATAGATTGTCATTAAGGTCAACTTCTATCGTATTAACATAATTGTCAGGTAATCCGGAATTTGATGTGTTATATGTATTCCAACTAGTACCATCATATTTGGTTAAACCGTTTCTGCTGCCTATCCAAACATTATCTTGTTTATCTGTTGTGACTGAATATAAAGTGGCTTCTGGCAGACCTGAATTTGAAGGATTAAATTCCTCCCAATTTTTTCCATCAAATCTGGTTAACACCGCACTTGTATAATAAGTACCTATCCATAGTGTGCCCTTACTATCTTGTGCTATTGACTTAATGATGTTTTCAGATAGCCCTGAATTAGACATATTATAACCAACCCAATTCACATCATCAAATTTTACTAAACCCCCACCATAAGTTCCTATCCATTTATATCCTTCAGCATCAACTAAAATTGGCCAGGCTTCATTATTTGGCAATCCTGAATTTGTGGTACTGTAGACTGTCCAATTTGAATCATCAAATTTTGCTACGCCCCCGTCATGGGTTCCAACCCATTTATTTCCACTCTTATCAATAGTAATCCAAATTATAAAATCATCAGTTAGATTAGAGTTTGCAGTGTTATAAATAACCCACGATGTATCATCAAATACGGCAACACCACCGTTATAAGTCCCTACCCATTTATTGTTTCGAGAATCTACTACAACAGTGTATACTCTCCAATCTGGAATATTAGAATTTAAAGTATCATATATAATCCAATTTGTTCCATCAAACCTGGTTAAACCATTACCTGCGATCCATAAACTTCCCTCCGAATCAAATGCTAATGACCAGAGATAATCACCTGGGAGATCAGAATTTGAAGTATCGAATACTGCCCAATTAGTATTATCAAACTTTACTAAACCACCGCCGTAAGTTGTAATCCATTTATTATTAATTGAATCAATTGAGATCATGGTTATTAAGTCAGATGATATACCGGAATTGATTTTGTTATATACGACCCAATCCATATCATTAAATTTTGCTAATCCTCCTCCCCATGTTCCAATCCACTTCGTTCCCCCGGTGTCTATTGTAATAGCCCTCACTTTGTTATCCGGTAATCCAGAGTTACTTCTGTTAAAAAAAACCGTTTCCCCATTAATTTTATTCAACTTAATAAGCCCTCCTCCGAAAGTTCCCGCCCATATATAATTGCCTTCTTCAGCAAGAGCCATTATCTGATCGCCGCTTGTATAGTTCATCCATTCCGGAGTTTGTGCTGAAAGACTATAACAGATTATCATAATTAATATGGTTAATTTCTTTTTCATTTACTTATAAACAGGAATAGTTTATTGGTTGATATAATTCTCCTCTGTGTTTTTTCTTTCCCCTGGAGAATAGGTAAACGCATCTAAACTTGTACTCAATATCCCTTCCCCAAGGGCTACGCAAATTTGCAAATGTTATTTTATAGAATCAATTATTCTTGTCACTCAGCAAACATTATGTAAAAAAATTCCAACAAATTCTCCTTTTATTTTAAATAAATCATTTTCTTAGTTGCAGAATAGTTCCCGGCTTGAAGCTTGCAGAAATAGATTCCTGATGCCAGATTCATGATACCGGATGCATCGAACTCAACTTCATACTCTCCCGCTGGTTTTTCTTCGTTAACAAGAGTTGCAACTTCTCTTCCGAGAACATCATAAACTTTAAGATTTACGAATGACGATCCAAATACTAAGCAGAGTTAAAAAAGATTTTTTATTATAAACAGCAAATTGAATCTCAACAGGAGTATGACAAGCTCAAAAAAGAATATGGAATAAAATATCCTGAAGTAATTAAATTTTTAGAAAGAAATCTGGAAAATCTTCTTACTCACCAAAGCAACAAGAGAATACCAAATACAAATAACATTGCAGAGAATTATAACAGACAAATAATGAGAAGATTAAAAACAATCGAAGCTTTTCAGAGTATAGAAACAGCATTTAATTACTTAAATTTGGTGAGAAATTATTTAAGATTTAAGCCATATACAGATTGCAGAGGTAAAAGAAGAATTAGAAGCAGAAAATCTCCGATGGAACTTTTTCAAGTAGGATTATCCACTAAGGATTGGCTAAAACTTTCGTTACTTAACTAATATTTATCAACCGAAGAGTTAACGCTTTCTAAAATTTAGCCTTGACTTTCAAAACCAAATTGTCAATTTTGAGCCACATTTTACTTGAAAAAAAGGATAATTACCGGGACCCTTAATGCGTAAAAATCTAATCTTATTAACAGCACTTATTACAATTCTTCTTCCACAATCTAATGCACAAACAGTTTTTGGTAAGTATGCCGGAGAATTTATGGCAATCGGTGTTGGCGGAAGAGCTCTTGGTATGGGCGGAGCTTTTACTGCTGTTGCAAATGATGTAACAGCAGGTTACTATAATCCTGCAGGTCTTGCAAATCTTAACTATCCCCAGATCTCATTGATGCACTCAGAACAGTTTGGCGATCTTGTAAACTACGATTACGGTGCTGTCGCAATTCCTTATGGAAACGATATGAGCTTCGGTTTAAGCATTATACGTCTTGGCGTGGATGGTATTCCCGATACACGCAACGCACTTTATGATGCAAATGGCGACGGTGTTGTGGACATTAACAGCGACAGGTTAGATTACAGCAAGATAACAGAATTCAGCGACCAGGACTGGGCTTTTTATCTGTCTTTTGCTAAAAGACATTCAGAAAATTTTTACTGGGGAGTAAGTGTTAAAATAATTCACCGGGATATTGCCGAATATTATGCAAACGGAATTGGGTTTGATATTGGTGCTTATTATTCACCAATGGAAAATTTATTTGTTGGTGCAAATATTCAGGATGTAACAACTACTCTTGTAGCATGGAAAACGGGAAGGAACGAACTCATCTCGCCTACAGCTAAATTAGGAACTGCATACAGGCTTAATATACTTGGCGGAACAGTTACTCCTGCACTTGACTTAGATATCCGTTTTGAAAACAGAAGATCATCTGCTTACGGAAATTTAGGTCCAATTAGTTTTGATTCTCACTTAGGTCTTGAGTATACCTTCAAAAATCTTTTTTCCATCCGGGGCGGCTACAATGATGTAAAACAATTTACAGTCGGTGCAGGAATAAAGCTCCCGAAGCTTAACATAGATTATTCTTTCGCAAGATTCAGTCAATCCGAAATTGACAGGCTTCCGGATTCACACAGGATTTCATTAATTCTTACTCTTGAAGAACCACGATTTTTAAGAGAAGGGATTTAGAAGAATCTCTTAAAAAATTAAGTTGATAAAATTTTTCTTATGTCTGAATTTCAGCAAATGGGCAAGCTGCTAATCTTCGGGGGAATTTTTATTCTGATTTTAGGTCTGCTTTTTTTCTTTGGAGATAAAATCCCTTTTATCGGTAAGCTGCCGGGAGATATATACATTAAGAAAAAAAGTTTTACATTTTACTTCCCCATTGTTACTTCGCTTATAATAAGTCTGATAATCAGCCTGATAATTTATCTTTTCAGAAAATGAATATCAGGATTCCTTCATCAAACTATTAATTCTATTTACATACTTTTCTTTTGCCACAAGACCCACATATTGATCTACAATAAATCCTTTTGCATTTATTATGAATGTTGTAGGAATCGCCTGGATATATCCGTAATCAACAACAACCTGGTTTGTTCCGTAAACAACCGGGTAATTAATTCCATACTCCTTCATAAAAGGCAATATGTCATCCATAGTACGTTTATCGTCGAGTGAAATTCCTATAACGATAACCTTATCTTTAAATTCCTTCTGAATAGATACAAGATCGGGAACACCCATTCTACAAGGTCCGCACCACGTTGCCCAGAAATCAAGAATAACAATTTTCCCTTTGTAATCGGAAAGATTAATCTTTTTGCCGTCTGTGCTGACTAAATTAAAATCAGGTGCCTTGGTTTTGTTATCATTAACCTGTTCGTTTACTTGATTTTTTAGAGTTACATTCTCTTCATTGTTTTCTTTGCTGCAACCAATTGCATTAAATGTCAACATCATAAACAAAGCCGGGAAGAAATATTTGTTCGGTTTCATAATTCTCACTTTATAATTTATCATATTCCACACTATTAATTATTTTGTACGCCAGACTGAGGTTTATAGTTAGGGGGATAAGGCCCTCTTTCAGGTTCATTCCTCGTATTATTTACAATAAAAAATATTAACAATATTATCAGGATTACAGTTGTCCAAATAGCATTCTTATATCTTGGGTCGATAATATGTTTTTTCTCGGGCGGGTTTTTACCTATTTGCCTTACTTTTGTATTTGTTTTCTTTTGTGCCATAATTATTGTGTAATATGATGTATTAAATTATAATCGGTTTCAAAAATACAAATCTTTTTTGTGTGAAAAACAGTTTATCCAAATAACTGCAATTGTTCAGTAAAATCTGATTTAAAATGTTCTGTTGTAAGATTGAACATTCTCCTGTTCAAGCCATATTTCCTGCAGCTTATTTGAAAAAGATTTTTAACTGTATCGGCAAGCTCGCCTTCCCCTTTGAACCTTATTCCAAATTCAGATGAATTCAATTTCCCGTTTCTTACAGATTTTATTCCGTTAATTACTTTTGATGCTCTTTCCGGAAATTCTCTTTTAATCCACTCGATAAAAAGCTCTTTAACTGAATATGGAAGTCTCAACATTATGTATCCTGCAAATTCAGCACCTCTATCAGAAGTTTCCTTAAGTATACCCGGAATTTCTTTATCATTTAAACCGGGAATAACAGGCGCAACATTAACTCCAACAGGAATATTATTTCTGGCAAGAGTTTCAATTGTTTTTAGACGCATTTCCAAGGTCGATGTTCTGGGTTCCATTTTTCTTGCAAGATCCTTATCCAAGGTTGTAACAGAAATTGTAACCGAAACAATTCCGAGTTCAGCCATCTCTTTAAGAACATCTACATCTCTTTGGATCAGAGCATTCTTCGTAATTACTCCCACCGGATTTCCGTATTTCAGACATACTTTAAGTGCTTCTCTTGTTATTTGCAATTTCTTTTCCACCGGCTGATAGCAATCTGTGTTTCCTGAAAATATTATTATATCGGGTCTGTAATTTTTCTTTTTAAATTCCTGTTCCAGCAAAAATGCCGCTTTAGGTTTTACCATAATCTTCGTTTCAAAATCAACTCCCGATGAAAAGCCAAGGTATTCATGGGTAGGTCTTGCATAACAATAGATACATCCATGCTCACATCCGCGGTACGGATTAAAAGAATAATCAAATCCAACGTCGTAACTATCATTCTTTGCAATAACAGTTTTCGATTCATCAACAAAATATTCTGTGGGAAGATTATTAATTTCAGGTTCCTCAAAATCCGACCAGTCATCAAAAGAAAAATCTTCAACAGATAATTTCTCAAACCTGTTCTTCGGATTTAAATTTGCTCCCCTTCCTCTGAATTTATTTTCATTCATATTTTTTTACTTAAAAACTATTTACTTTAAATCCCTTATGAATAATCCTTAAGATGAATTATAAATTCATCACGGACTTTTAACATCATTGTAAATAATTTGTAAAAGATTGTTTTAATGCTAATTATTTTTCCCGGATTTCCCGGTAGAGTGAGAACTGAATGTTCTGATTCCTTGCTGAAATTTAGATTGAATAAATTATATCGGCAAGATACAATTTGAGAATTTTTCTCTCACGGTGGAAATTTGTTTCGCATTAGCTACGTCTCTAAATACTCTCAAAAGTAATATTTACCCTAACATTACTAAAATGTAATTTTTATATTTTTGATCCTGAATTAATATATGTTAATTATGAACCAGGAATAGTATCCTTTTAGATAAGTTGATTTTTTGATATTTTAGTGCATTGCTTTATGTAGTAATGGTTTTTCTAAAATCCTCGCCTTGATTGAAAGTATGTTACGAAACATTGTTAACTATAAGCAGATTGATGGGAGGCAATACTGGTATGATAGTTGCGTTTTTATTGGTTTATATAACCTCAAAATGAATATGATTCCATATATCTATTTAGCATATAACAACTGAAGAGGCACCTAATGTTAAAAACAGAGCAAAAAAAAGAACAGGCTGAGATTAACAATCCAAGGTACCCTGACATTTACACTAAAGATGGATTAGAAGAAGAACTTGAACGTTATACTCATACTGCAATAAGTGAAATAAGATTTTCATTAATACTTAAACCGGCTATTATATCTTTTATAGCTCTTGTTTTTTCTTTCTTTCTTGATCTTTCCAGTGTTCCTTTACTTGGAGATGTTACAATAAAACTTGCCCAGAGTTTATTCCCCGCATGGAACCCGGGCAAAAGTGCAATTGCTCCATACAGTTTTTGGTGGCTTCCCGTAGTTATTTATGCCCTGTTCATTTTCCTTTCATACCTCGCATATAACAAATTGAAACTGGAAATTATCAGAACGCCGGCATCGGAAACGATAGATAGAATTATTTCTTCCTATACAAGTGTAATTGATAGTATCTCAACAGCATTGCCTTTAATCGGCGCTGCAATATTACTTATCAGCATTAAGTTAGGAGAAGAAATTTTTCTCGGGCTCTCCGTACCGTTTGAAGTAAAAGCATTGATTGTTCTTGCATTGGGAAAATTATTCGAACCCGTTCTCGATCAGCTTGGCGTTGAGTTTCAGAATGTTGTAAACCATGTTAGGGATATAAAAGACAGGTACTTCTCGAGAATACAAATTGAGAATTCAAAAAACCTCTTAAAACAATTAGGAAGCGGACCGGGTTCTGCCACAAGAGGTGCAGACATTACACTCAAGGATCTTGAAAATTATAAAAGCGTGTTAGAACAGACTGTACAGCTAAGCGAACTAATACAGAATAATTTTAACGCTATACGTATAACTTTAGAAAAGATTAATACAACACAACATATCAGCCAGGAAAAAATTGCGCAACTAAAGGATCTTGCCAACTCGATTATTCAAGCTTCAAATTCGCTTAGCAACGAAAAAACCGTTGCAGGACTTAAACACCTGGAATCAATTGTTGTAAAAAGATAAATAATAAAATGGTAAAGAAAGAAAGAGATAGTAAGTTTGTAATCTACCAGGTACTGTATATTTTCGTTATTACAGTGCTTGCTTTAAAAGGCGCTGACCTCGATTTAAGCAAGGTTGTTGCTGAAGAACAATCTGTTGATAAAGCTGTGAGAGATTCGCTGGTTGTACTACTCGATTCTCTTTACAAGCAAAATGTAAAATTTTCTATTAATATTGATCCGAATGTTAAAGTTGAAAACGAAGAGTTAAAACAAAAACTGGCTTCTATGAACCAGAGGATTCAAACTTTAGCTGAAAAAGTTAAAGAAATTCCACCTGAAGAAGAAAAACCCGAGATAACCGAGGAACAAAACTTAATGCAGCTCCCTATCTCGGTAACACAAACTTTCATCCAAAACACATGGAATAAAGCAAAAAACACGGGTAGTGTTCCCACGTATATTCTCGACCCTAAAAATGCAAGTAAACCTCTTGCTGTTATTCAGGCAGGAGAAGAAAAAACATTTGATTTAACTGACCAGACAGAAGTAATAGCAAAATTTGGAACACGGGAAGAGAAAATTAAAGTTCTTCCCAACAGACCTCCTGACATTAAAATCGAAAAAGTAACTACTAAAATGAGCGGGTCTGATATTTATGTTAAGGATCTTCAGAGAATTACAGTCTTCACTGTAACTATTATAGATGAAAGACCCGATCAATTAAAAATAACATATACAGGACCTGTTTCGGTAACAGGACCGGTTAAGAATAATAAAGGAAACCTCGTTTACAATGTTTCACTTAATTTGGCTCCCAACGAAAACAGGTTTGATGACTGGCTGAACAAATACGGAGACATTAAAGATCCTGATGGAAGATACAAAGCGAATTTCTTTTTCACTGTTGTAGATGAAAGATCAAAAGACCGTGTACAGGTTGGAGACTCTTTTATTTTTACTGACTTTTCTAAATAACCATCCTATTCAAAACTATGAAAACGAAATTCTTCTTCATAATAATCCTTATCGCTGTCGTTACGCCGTTAAGTAAATTGATGTCGCAGGACGAAGAAGAAAGAATATTATTCTACCAGATGGAACCTTTTGACGATAGCCTGTTTATTAAAATTCAGAAAGAATTATTCATTGATCCCCCTGATCCGAAAGCGGAAATAATAATTGATTTAAGAGACGCCAATAACCAGACAGCTTCAATTAAAGGAGTTCTTTATCCGCTTCTTGCTTTAACCCCGGAAACCCGTGCACACATAATCACCTATCCTTTTAAACTTAACCTTGAAGAAAATATACACTATGGAAGTGTGTTCACAAGAGTTTTTGAAAGGATGAGAGTGAACAAATTTTTATCTCCGCCCACCGCTCTTCAAATTTCCTCGACAATGGGATATATCAATCCTTTCCTTCAATTGTTTGGTGGAGAAAGATTCGGATTGCCAATAAAAGACGATCTTGGTTTTTCGCTGGGGATAGGAACTCCCTATTCCGGTCCATTAGAAACAAATTTTTTCGAAGCTAATGTACATTTACTTGGAGTGTTCGGCGGGGTTTTTACAAAAATTAATGAATTAACAGACATTAAGCAGAATAATAATCATAACAATCTTTACACAACAACAGGTTTCCACCTTGGATATACAATACCGCTTGGTAATTTTTTTCAAGTAAGTTATACAAGGGTTTTGGAAGATCTCATTGAAGCCGATAGCATAAGTTTCACGAGAAATAATACTCTAGAATACAAAGCAAAAATTTTAACGGGTTCCTACTTCAACTGGGAATTCAGGTATCCTGTAAGCATTATGGGTTCAACGAGGGCTAAATTTTATGTGGCACAATATGTTAAGGAATGGCATATTGGTATAACGGGTAGAGAACTTTCCTTTGCGGGAAGTACCTTCGACCTGAGAATTGACGTAATGCCGCACAGCGATGTAAGACAACCGCAAGCTGTAATTGACATCTTAGTTCAAAAAATTGCCCAGAGCTGGGCTTTCAGCTCATTTGCCCTAGGTCCTTCTATAGTTTTCTCTACAACGGAAAAAGGAAACTTCGGTGTTATTTCCCTATTTGCGAATTTGAGATTAAAAGTAGGCACATCACTTTAAAAAAAGATATTGTTCTAATTATTGTAAGTAGAGTTTGTTGATGAAACTGATGAAATTTTTGTTCTTAATTTTGGTAGTAACACTCTCCATATACCTAATGCCGGTCCGAGCGCAAGATGGTGAAGAACCAATATTATTTTACCAGATGGAACCTTTAGATGATAGCCTTTTTATCAAAATACAGGAACAGGTTTTCATAGATCCGCCAGATCCCAAAGCGGAAATCATCGTCGATCTGAGGGATGCAGCCAATCAAACGATTTCAATTAAAGGAACTCTTTATCCTTTTCTTGCTTTTACACCCGAAACAAGAGCCAAGATTACTACCTTCCCGTTTAAAATAAATCTTCAGGAAGCCATTAATTTAGGCAGCGTATTTACA
>Ga0208373_1004389_pt1 | contig 12788 bp, 4 predicted proteins | sample RifOxyC2_FD_184036 | JGI IMG/M metagenome (GOLD analysis project Ga0208373, IMG submission 184036) | Soil microbial communities from Rifle, Colorado - Rifle Oxygen_injection C2 (SPAdes) | ecosystem: Environmental > Terrestrial > Deep subsurface > Rock core/Sediment | place: Rifle, Colorado...
TAATTACTGGTATTCATAGTACAATTCTGATCAGCAGCAGTAGCATTAACATAACCAGAAACCCAATCAATAGAACCCAAAGCCCACTTCAAAGAAACAGTCTCATTCAAAGTCAAGGTAGTTGTGCCATTAACATTGGTAGCAAAGCCTGTGAGTTCATTGATCTTATTTAAGCTTATTAATACTCCGCCTAAAGAGACAACTATTGAAACTGCCAGTATTAAGGCTAATGTTTTGTTTGATATTTCCATTTTATCACCTTTGATTTTTTTTTAGTTTTTTAAAACATTAAGAGCAATATTTCCAGTTACAGGAACTATTTTTGGCTCAGCAGGAGGATTCACCTGCAGGCTTACTTGTGCTGAAGATGCTTTTGGAGGTGGAGATACTTTAATATTGCTCATCTCATTCAATACACTCCATGTTCCAATAATAGATATTGTCAATGTCAATAAGACAAGAATGACAAGAGTAGTGCTTGACAGGTCTGATTTTTGCTCTGGCACTTGAGAACTCGTGTTTTGATCCATATTATCACCCATAATTCCACCCTATTTAATTTTTTCTTAATAATTTCCTAAGTATTCATTACTTTAGAGCAAGTGATTTATAAATATTTTGTTTTTATTGGCAATTTAATGATTTTGATTGAAGTATAATTTTTATATCATAACAAATCACGGATTTTATTACATCTTATTACATCTGATTTCTTTTTCTTATGAACTTAAAATAAATAAATAATCCGATATTGAATATAATTGATGCTATAACCAGTATCCATAATAATGATAGGTTGTTCCCTTTAGTGTCTAATGCGACAACATTTCCGACATTCATAAAGTCCTGGACTTGTATTGAATCTATTCCAACAACTGTCTTGAATATTTTCTCAGAGACTTTTCCTGAATACATTAATATTACTTTGATGTCGTAAGTGCCGACATCTAGTTCTTTTGTATCCCAATAACCAGTGATAGTTGAGGAGCTTAGCTGCTTGATATTTATTGGAGCTGTCCTGAATGAATTCATTATGTTTCCCTGCGCATCGAGCACTTGCATGTCAGCAAACACATTATCAACAGGCTGATTCCATTTATTCACTAATTCAACATCAAACTTTGCAATTGTTCCAAGCTTGAATTGATCAACCTTGATATTTCTTATCTCTACAAAAAAGTCTCCTAACATAAATGTCTTCCGTAATACAAACTGCTTATTTGCATAATTCACAATATATTCTGCATAATATAATCCGGGATTAGTGTCAGCTTTCCAGTTTACAACTAATTTATCAGAACCTTGCACTGAAATTGACTGAAGGGAATTTGATTTTATTCTTGCTATCTCTTCGTTTGTCGGGCCTTTAATGACTAATTCCCCGTTGATATTGCTTATTGCCTCTGTTCCTTTATTTGCAATATTTGCTGTAAATGTTATTGTATCATTGACTGTCCCTTCTGTAATATATAGTGTTCCTTCAGCATACAATCCTGGATATGGAACATTTATTCTTAATTGCTGCCTTACAGACAATGTTGATAATATTGTTGTTTGCGCTTCATCAGGCATGTTCATATCATCTGGGACCTGCATTATTATGATATTAATATTATGTGTTCCAGGCGTCATATTATTAGGAAGCTTAAAGCTGTAAGTGAATTCTTTTTCACCCTCATTGCTTGCAATATTCACAGTGGGTGTATCTATTTTTACATATTCAGAATATTCTCCCTGAGCATACAATAATAATTTCATGTTAATCTGATCATTATTCACAATTCTTGCCGTAACATATTGGGTTTCAGGGCCATAATCAACTATTTTTCTTGATGGAGCCACACCTAATGCTGAAACATTGAATGAATTTAGGATTGATATGGCTAATATTAATGATACTATATATATTATGGATGGCCTTCTATTCCCTAAACTGATCTTATTTTTCATTTCTTTCTTTTCTTTTTAGCCCTGTTATATGCAGTCCATATTGTCCTGTCATTCCTGTTTAGCAGCATTGCTATTTCATGATATGAAAGATTTTTGTGATCCTTCAGGTATTCAACTAATGCTTCTAGTACAGCAACTTTTCTGTCCTTGAATAGGAATGTTGGGATTTCAATAAATCCTTGATCAATAATTTTATTTTGTCTCTTCATGGTGTTTGCTCCCAGCTGAATAATATGCTAGTCTGCTTGGCTCCAGGAGGCTCATCTCCCGGCACTAATACCTTAATATCCACATATGCTGAATCATTATTATCTGAGTAATTTAATGCTCTAATTAGTGATGTGTTTGCTCCTGTAACATTGACAAAATTCATCAATGATGTGGCATTATTGAATGAATATGTCTCAGTTGATGCGCGTGCTTTCATCTGGAAATATTCTGAATTCAATGGTTGAGATATCCATAATGATTGTGATGAAGAGACATTCACAAGATCAGCCTGCACATTTCCATCATTCTGCAATGAAAAAGGAGCAGGATTATCTGATGTAGTGTTCTTTTGTTCATTCAAGCCTATTGTCCCAAAACTCACAGTAGCTGTATTCAATGTTATTGCAACATACGGTTCAATAGAGAAATTCCATTGATTAGACCATGTCCCGCATGTGTCAATGCTGCATGCCCTGACTTTCCAATCATACCTTGTGGTTGATTCTGTTTGGAGGCATAATTCAGATGTCGGAGTGAAATTTAATGTCGGTGCTGTGACATTCTGATAATAATTATTGCCGCATCCAGAACTGCTTGTTATGTTTATCTCATATCTTGATGTTGCATTTGTTGCATACCATTCAAACAATGGCTGTCTTGGATGGATTGTTGTGTTTCCATTAGTAGGATTCTTTAGATTGACTTTCTCTGGTGTTAATGTGTTTATGAATTTAACAGAACTGTTCATTGCAGTGCTGTTTGCTGTCAGATCATCTGCCTTGCATTCAAGAGTCCAGTTCTGGCCAACTGCAAGGCTTGTGTTTGTGATGTTTGCAACATTTATTTGAGTGGCCTGCGTGTAAGGTCCGACACTTCCTGATGTGTTCAAAGCATTATTCAAGAACCATTTGTAATAATAGTAGAGATTGGTGGAATCTGCATCTGTAGCATTGCAATATCCTCTAAGGCTTTCATTCCTGTAAGCTGTTGTTGGAAGTATGGTGGATGTGATCATTGTAGGAATCGCATTCACAATACTCAGATTATTGCTCAATACTGTCGTGCTATCATTGATTGTATCTGTAGATGTCACAGCGACAGACCAATTCTCACCGACCTCGGTCTCATCATCAGCAAGAGTCGTTACAGCCTTGCCCACAGACTGATTTGCGTAGATAGCAGCAATCTCCTCAGCAGACAAAGAACGATTGAAGATAAGAACCTCGTCGATTGAACCATTGAAATAATCGCCGAAATTAATTCTTTTTAACACACCGATGTATGCTTGATTGACAGTAATAGCACTCACGCTTGAGCTACTTGAAGCCTCAGTCTTGACCGCCCCATCAATATAAAGCAAGCGATGGCTCGTATTTAACGAGACCAGCACTGCATGATGCCAGGCACCGTCGTTGTATCCTGATGCAGAAGTACAACCATTAGAGTATTCTGAATTTCCGTCATATACCCAACACACATTGCCAACTGCTCCTTCGCTTACAGTAATATATAAATGTGGAGTGTCTGACGTAGAGTTGCCTTCGCTGTAAATAAAACATCTGTTCGTGTCGCTCGTCTTGAACCATGCAGATATAGAAAATATAGGATTACTGCCAATAATTGGAGCACCAACATTGATAGCATCATTTGTACCATCAAATATGAATGCTCCGCCATTTATTCCGCTGAGATTCCATACAGGCGCAGTACCAGCTGAACCGTTTCCAAGAGTTCCATTATTCCCAAAAGAAGAATAATCCTTAACAGCACCAGAAGATGTTGAGGAAATATTCCTATTGAACGGCATGTTCAGTACGGCAATAGATTGTGCATTCCTTCGCCAATCAGTAACATTGTACAATGCATCTCCATCAGAATCTGTTGCAGTGAATGTTACTGAAAGATTGTCTGTCGTATAATTATTTCCTGAAGTTGATGATAGGACAACACTGCTCACAGAAGGAACAGCATTCACGCAAGCAATATTCGCATTAGTGTAATTGACTTCATTATTGACATTATCATCAATATTATACCTATAACTATAACATTCACCGTTAGTTCCAGTGTCTGTGTATGATCCATCACTCTCTGTAGCAATGCTAGTCCATGTGCCTGATGGCGCACAGCGTCCTGAACTCATAGTGCATTCCTGTCTTAAGATATTGCCTGTGCTTGTTGCTAATCCTGAGCCGCCATCACTTCCGGTTGAATATGTTATGCTGATGCTCGTGTCTGCCTGTGTAGCGTTAGTATAGCTTATGCTTCCTCCAGAAGGAGCAGTGACATCACGAGTGACATTAACATAACACATGCCAGTACCGCCAGCATTATTATACACAGTAATATTACCGCTAGTACTAAATGTATCTGTAGAATCCCAATAATAAGTCCAATTATACGGGCTAGAAGTATCAGCACCGCCATTGCTGACAGTCAGAGGGAAAGTAACATTCTTAATGCCAATGCCAGTATCAGAAGCAGAAACATTAACATTAAACAAGCCACCAACCAAAGTATTATAATAAATAGTAGAACCAGAAACATTAGAATAAGAAGCATTAGCCAACTCATCAATACTAGAAATAGAGCAAGTAGGAGCAGAAGAATCAATACACACAACATTAGCAGAGGTATAATTGACCTCATTATTAACATTATCATCAATATGATACAAGTACTTATAGCAATAATCAGTAGTGCCAGTATCACTATATGACCCATCAAACTCAGTAACACGAACAGTCCATGCACCAGAAGGAGCACAAACACCAGAACTCATAGGACATTCCTGCCTTAAAACAGCACCAGCACTAACATTCAAACCAGAACCAGAATCAGAACCAATATTATATGTAATAGACACAGAAGTACTAGACTGATTAACATTAGAATAAGTAATAGAACCGCCAGAAGGAGCAGTAACATCACGAGTAACTGTAAAAGTGCAGGTATTAATGTTATCTAATGTATCGTATACATTTATTGTAGCTGCTTGACTATAAGTATCAGAAATATCCCAATTATACGTCAGGCTGTATGGACTGGATGTATCAGCTCCGCCATTACTAACAGTTAGTGGGAAAGTGACATTCCTTACACTTCCTCCCCCTGTATCTGATGCTGAAACATTAACCATAAAAGAACCACCAACCAAAGTATTATAATAAATAGTTGTACTTGAAACATTAGAATAAGAAGCATTAGCCAATTCATCAATACTAGCAACACTGCATGTCGGATCTGTCTCATCAATCACATAATTCTCGCTTGCTGTTGTTGATGAATAATCAAATGAATCATATGCCCTGCATCTCACGTATTCTGTTGATGAGCTTGTACCGACAGGATATGTACAGGTCATGCTTGAATATGGCGCTGCTTGATTGGCATAATTCCCTCCTGTACAGATGTTTGTTCCTGATGTTGGTGTACAAGCATCAGATGTGTCCTTGCAGCATACTAATGTTAATGATTGATTCTCAAAATCATCCTGCCCTGTAGGAGTGATTATTTGTGTCTGGCTAGCATTGACTAATTCAGCAGTATCTGCAATGCTTGTAAGCAATGGAATAACATTAGCAATCAGTTTTACAGCAGACTCTGAACTATAAGAACTGTATACTGTACCATCATGTGCTCTTACAGCAACAGTAATATTTCCCCTAACAATACATCCAGGAACTGAATTACAATCAAGGGTTGTACTAGTTGATTCCTGCAATGTTGAAGTATCATTCTTCCATCTATAATAATAAACTAAAGGATCACCATCATCATCAGTACTTCCTGTTCCAGAAGAGCTTGTAAGTGTTGAAGACTTATTAGCAGTTGTAGGGCTAGTGATTGAAGGAGTTGAAGGTGTTGTAGGAGCAGAATTTGCAATAGTCAAAGAATTGCTTGCAGTGGCTGTACTATCACTGATCGTATCAGTGCTTGTTACAGCGACAGACCAGACATCACCGATAGATGTTTCATTACGGACAAGAGTTGTTACTGCCTTGCCAGCAGACTGATTAGCATAAATCACAGCAATCTCCTCAGCAGACAAAGAACGGTTGAAGACAAGTAATTCATCAATCAGGCCACTGAAGAAATCTGCTAAGCTGCCAGTATAATAATCAGCCCCAATCGAAATGTCATCAATTGTTGTTGTTCCAGGATTGCCTGTTGAACTATTTGAGTATGTTCCATTAATATAGAGTTGGAATAATGTAGCATTAACTCTCACCCATGCAAAATGATGCCACTGATTTTCAGCAAGAGTGGATGCATGAGTCACCCCAACTACAGTACTTCCATCTCCACGCTGGACTGCCCTAAATTGATTATCTGAACCACCATTATTAATTTTTATAAGCAATAACGGTGTGTTTGAAGCAATTTGTTTTTCTGAATATATTTGTCTCTCAGTTGAGGTGCCTGAATCCTCCTTAAACCATCCCATTACTGTGTAACTATTCTTATTTACAATTGAAGCATCAATATCTACAGAGATGTAATTATCATTCCCATCGAAATCATATGCCCCACCAACCCTTCCTGAAGAAGTCCATGCAGGAGCATATCCTGCTGTTCCTCCTCCTAAAGTTCCATTATTTCCATAAGTAGAATAATCCTTAACCGCACCAGATGTTGTTGAAGTAATATTTCTATTGAACGGCATATTCAACACAGCTATTGATTGACTATTCCTTCGCCAATCAGTAACATTAAACAATGGATCATTATCAGAATCTGTGGCAGTGAATGAAACAGTAAGATTATCACTAGTAAGATTATTGCCTGAAGTAGAATTCAGAACAACACTGCTCACAACAGGAACAGCATTCACAATAGTCAGATTATTGCTCAATACTGTCGTGCTATCATTGATTGTATCTGTAGATGTCACAGCAACAGACCAGACATCACCGATAGATGTTTCATTACGGACAAGGGTCGTGGCTGCTTTTCCAGCAGACTGCTCAGAATATATTTTAGCGATTTCTTCTGCAGACAAAGAACGATTGAAGATAAGGACTTCATCGATTGAGCCGTTGAATTGATTATACACTGAACCATGTATTCCTAATTGGGGAGTATATGGAGAGGTTATCTGGTCTAAACAATCAGCATCACTGTCAGATATGCTCAGTACACTATCAACATAAAGTTTCTTTCCAGAAGTATCGCATGTGAAGAAAACATGGTGCCATTGGTTATTTAATAAATTCAGGGTAGTATTGCCTAATAATGCGCCCCTATCATTTATATCATCATAAATATACGGATTACCACTACCATTAAGAATCATAAAAACAAGTCTATCAGCATCACTATATTGGAAAGATATAATATCCAATGTATCTGTCACCATACTATTATATCCAAATACCCAAGCAGAAATAGATTGAGAATTTCCGAAAGAACTACTTAAAGCTACTGGGAGATTAATATAATCATTAACACCGTCAAACACATAAGCACCTCCAACCTTTCCTGAAGAAGTCCATGCAGGAGCATATCCTGCTGTTCCTCCTCCTAAAGTTCCATTATTTCCATAAGTAGAATAATCCTTAACCGCACCAGATGTTGTTGAAGTAATATTCCTATTGAACGGCATATTCAAGACAGCTATTGATTGACTATTCCTTCTCCAATCTGTGACATTATACAATGCATTACCATCAGAATCTGTTGCAGTGAATGTTACTGAAAGATTATCAGTCGTATAATTATTCCCTGATGTTGAAGATAAGACAACACTGCTCACAACAGGAGCCTTATTCCCGACCCAGAAAGTGTTATTGCTAGCAGCCCATCCCACTTGCGAGTATTTATCTGTTGCCTTGACATTCCATAAATAATCTCCTTCAGCCAATGTACGGTTCTGGAAAACAGCTTGCATACTATATTTCTCTGTATTCCTTGCATTGTAAATGGCATCGACCTCAGCATCAGAAAGATACCTATTGAATACAGCAAACTCATCCAGATAACCTTCATAATCATATGAACCGGAACCGTCTGCTGAGCCGATGAGTATTCCATCAAATGATGGAGGTGCTGAAGTATTTACAGTTGAATATACGGGAATATCCACTCCGTCTATCCTTAATGTCGCATTAGCAATATCGTTTTGTGCATTGCCAGGAGTCCTTACGACAATAAAATGCCATAATCCATCGATAGCATCTTGCCCTGCTGAATTAAAATATCTATAATTTGTACTTGATAAACTCAGGATAGGTCTGTCTGTAGAAGTATAATTAAAACAGAAGTATCCTCCTCCTGTTCCTGCCACAATTATGTCAAAGATACATGGGTTAACTTTCTCACTATCTTTCATCCAAAATGTTACTGTTACTGCACCAAGATTGAAGTTTGCAGTAGAATTATATGAAATAGCATCTGTGTAAGCTTTATACCATGCTTCATCTATTACACCCACATGCCCTACAGTACCGCATGTGCCGCATGTAAGATTATTTCCTCTTCCTGAGAAATCATAGATTCTTGAAACACTTTCCGCAAATTCTGATTCATTATTGAAATGATACAATGCCTGCAATCCCGTCCTATTGTATATGCTCTCTCCAGGATATCTAGTCTCCCTAGAAGCCCATGAGCCAGTATCATTTGTGTACAATTCAACTTTAGTGGTTTCTGCATCATCAGTTATTGTTGCAGTAAATCCTACACTCGAATTCTGCTTAGAATAATTAGAAGGACTTGTCAATGATACTGTAGGTGCATTATCAATAATTATCAATCCATCACTCAAAACAGTATTACCATCTGCAGTGCCATTATTTGAAGTTATAGCAACACTCCAATTCTCTCCCTTTTCAGTCTCTTCATAATGTATCTGCATCATACGCTTATTCAATGATTCCTGATAAAGATAAGCTATCTGCTCAGAAGACAACGACCTATTGAATAACATCACCTCATCAAGTATTCCGTAAAAGGAATTTCCAGAACTGCCATAGCAATGTCCTAAGCAATTGAAAGTAATGCCTGTATTTGAGAGTATAGCATCCTGAATTGTGCCGTTAATATATAGAGATAAAACGCCAGCACCATTAGCAACCCATGTGACCATTGCCCACTTATTTCTTATAACATTACTTTGTATAGTAGTATAATAAGATGATCCATTATCCTGCCTAATACCCATATATCCTGACAACTTATTGAATCGTAATGCATTATAGGAGCCTGTATCTCCAGCATAGAATGCGTCATCAGCTGTATCTCTCAAATATACCCAGCTTGTAAAAGTCCATGGTGTAGTGCTTGAAGGAGTGAAGTCTGTGAATGTAATCCTGTCTTCTGCGCCTACATCTTCATCAAAATCATATCCTCCACCAATATAGCCGCTGCTAGTCCATGCAGGAGTTAAAGTACTGCTTCCGAGTGTTCCATTTCTAACATATGTAGTATAATCAGGAACTGCATTTGCTGTTGTCGACGTGACTTGTTTATTGAAAGGCATATTCAATACAGCAATAGATGTCCCATTAATATGCCAGTCAGTGGTATTGAAGGCTGCATTTCCACTAGAGATAGTGAACGATGCTGTAAGATTCTCAGAAGAAAGATTAGTGCCATAAGTACTGTTAAGAGTAACTGCATTTATGGTAGGAGCAGTAAGTGTTGTATAATTAATTATAGTCGCATTGCTTACTGATAAATTTCCTTCAGTCAAATCATTTGTGATGTTTTCAGTCAACGCATTGTATGCATTTATCCTAGAGAATAATCTCTGAGTATCATTGATCAAATCACCTGTATGGATAAGATAATATTTCTTCTCAGTAGAATTCATTGAAGTGAAATTTTCTGCACCTTGCATCATCAAAGCACTCACTGCAGAAACTATTGGAGCGCTCATTGATGTTCCAGACAAAACAGTTGCTTCTCCAACGATATTCTTTGTTGCAATATTCTCTCCTGGAGCGACAAGCAATGTTGCATTATTATAGGAGGAGAATGATGCTAATTCATCAGACTTCGTCGATGCACCAACAGCCAATGCATTTCTTGCGCATGCAGGAACTTTCACTGATCCAGAGCCATCATTACCTGCACCTGCAATGACGAGAATTCCTGAATCAGCTAATTCATTCACTTTTTCTGCGACAGGATTCTCATCGCAATATCCTGACGAAGTTCCTGCTCCAATAGATAGAGATATAATAGAAACATTTTGATCATAACAATAATCCAGTCCTGCCAGTATATCAGATTCATAACCTGCACCAGCATCATTGATCACCTTGACTGCAATGATTTCAGATGATGGAGAAATATTATAGATAATATATCCGACGCTTGTTCCATGTCCGAGAACATCAGAATAATTCGTACTATTATCAATGACACTGAATCCATCAACAACATTCTCAACAACATCTGAATTCATTCCAGTATCAAGAACACAAATCTTAAATCCCTGTCCATTAAGTTCTTGAGTTGTTGAATTAAAATAATATTCCCTTGCATCAGTCAATTTAACTATTCCATTAACATCATTCAATAATAGATTAACAGGATTATCAAAATATATTGCTTCGATATTATCATTCTGTTTTAGCAGCATTAATTGAGTAATATTCAACTCTGCAGCCTCCGATCCAGAAGAGGACTGTTTAATATCAAAATCTTTTGCATCAATAATTTGTTTTAGTTCATCTGCCGATTTTAATTCCATAGAAATATTATTTATTTCTTCCTCTATCGTATTATCCTGTTCGCTTGTTATTCTGACTATAGATGATTTTTTGTTTTCTTTATTTTCCGCATTCTCTAATGTGTCCTGTTTTTCCTGCAATTGTCTCCTTAATCCATCAATATCCTTTAATGCATATTCATCCTCTGCCTTTTCCTTTATGTCTGATAAGTATTCGTTTAATTTCTTATTATATTTGATTGATTCCTCTTTGTATTTAACAATCACTCTAACAGCATTCTCCGGATTTGAAGTCCATTCATCAATCAATTTCTCGTCAACAGAAAATGGGAGTTCAGAAACATTAAGTGTTGTATTCAAAGGCTGAAATGTTGTTATGGTGAACATGCTTGAATTGATCAATTCTTCTCCGTCAGTGGCATAGATGAAAGTCGAAGCAGTATCAATTCCCGCCAAAATAAATCTTGCAATATTATTATCAATTTCAAGACTTAATCCATCGACAGAATAAATATCGTAAAATAACTCATCATTATCAGGATCCATAAAATATTCTGAAAGATTTATTGATTGATTTGCTGCAAGATCAGGGATTTGCTTAATTTGTATAGGAGGATTATTCTGTATTTTCTGTAAAAATATTATTGATTCCAGATAAAAGCTGCTATTATCATCAACTTCTATAACGAGCAATAGATTCTCGGGAGAGATATCAATATTGCATGTCTCCTGGCATTCATCAAATAAATCAGTATAGATTATTAATTCAGTGATGTTTTGGGTCAGATTCTCTGACACATTAACTAATGTCTCATTTAGCCCAATTGTCTGATTAATAGTCACATTAACAAATACTTCTTCAAATTCTGAAGTCTCATTGGTAATATTATCAGTTATATTGCTGATCTCTGTTGATAGATTACTTAAATCGATAGATTCATTGAATGTAATATTCGTATCAGCTGAATCATTAATAGAATAATCAGCAGAATCATTTAAGGAATAATTTGTATAGTCGATTATTGATTCACTAATATTCTCTGTAGATTCACTGATATTTTTAATCATAGATTCATTAGTATCTACTATTTCTGAATCATTTATCAAATATGAATCATTGATTACTTCATTATCATTGATTATTTCAGGTTCAACTATAGGCTCAGAATCATTTATAATCTCTGAATCATTTATCATTGTGTCATTAATGCCAGAAAAATTATTATTTGTCTCCTCGCTTATCGCAAGCCCTGTTATAAGGTTAGAATAATCCTCTTTTGAGAGGTTTACAGAATCATATATCATATACTTTGCGGATTCATTTTCCCTCAAAACATATATCTTGAATTGCCCTGAATATTTTCCATTGATCTTTATTGAAGTAATATTGCCTGCAGAATTACTGAGATTCTTTACATTGAAATTATATTCAGTTATTCCTGCACTGTATGATTGATCAACAATAATAGAGTATTGCTTCACATCTTCGAATGTGATGAATCCTGTGAATGTTGGGCTTAGGAAAAAGTATACTAATCCGATAAAAAGGAATACAACAAATGCAGAATGCAAAACTTGTCTTTTATAGTCAAAAGTTTTCTTTGTTTTTATTTTCTCTAATGAATGTATTCTTTGGTTTAATTTTTCAATATATTGCTTTATTGATAATCCCTTGGTTATGCTCTTGATTAAGAATTCTCTCTCAAATTTAGTTATCTTTCCTAATCTGTATTTAATATCAAGCTTATTTACAAACCTAATAAAATTTTCCTGCTCTTTTCTTGATTTCTCTAATTCATTCATGTCCACGCATATCTATATACACTACATTGTAAGTATGGTTTATAAAGGTTTTGTTTTATATAGACGAGAAATCATAAAAAATCAAAAAAAAGAACAATACTTACATAGTAGGTAATATATTATAAATCAAATATCTTCAATAATATAT
>Ga0208373_1004391_pt1 | contig 12783 bp, 10 predicted proteins | sample RifOxyC2_FD_184036 | JGI IMG/M metagenome (GOLD analysis project Ga0208373, IMG submission 184036) | Soil microbial communities from Rifle, Colorado - Rifle Oxygen_injection C2 (SPAdes) | ecosystem: Environmental > Terrestrial > Deep subsurface > Rock core/Sediment | place: Rifle, Colorado...
CAAAGGCGGGCCGCAGACGAAATTTTATCTAGTGCAAGGGCGCGAAAAAAACGGACGCCCCATTTTTCAGGCCCAGCTGGCGTATCCCACCACGGCGGGGGATTATTATATTTTCAAGAAGGTCGAAAACTATATTTCCAGTATCTACTACGACCAGACCATTATCCCGATGGGCGGGGTTATCAAAAGTGAAGCTGGGCGCTGGTTTTTTCAAGACCGGGAGGGAAAGCGGCGGAGTGTGCCGGGGACGATTGCGGCGGATTTGAAACGGCCGGAGGAGGAGCGGGAATACACTTATTTTGACAAAACGCTCAATGCGAGCGGAGAAGTGGTGTCGCTTAAATGGGGAAGCCATCCGTTTGGGCGGTTCGCTCTGCAAACTACGGTGGATCGTCGGACGGCCTGGCCGGAACTAATCCACTCGTCCGGCGACCTGATGATGGAAGAGCGGCAGCTGATCAACGATCTGATTGCTCTTCTCACCGCGCCCTACGATGAGGTGGACGATTGCGTGAAAACCAATCGCGACTTTGAGCTTTACAAGGCTTGTTATGAGTTTACGCTCGATCCTGGGCGGGCGGATCTGATCCAGCCGAAAGAGCGGGCGGCCTATCGGTTATATTTTAATCTGCCGCTGACGAGTTCTGAAGCGGCCCTTTTACCTCCGGACGTGGTGATTGCCGCGAAGCTGTTGCGCAAGCAAGCGCTGACGGCGGCGGATACCAAAGTTTTAGTGGATGAGGGGATTGCCTACCGGCGCAGCGGTAATCTTAAGATCAACATGGAAAAGATTTTGGGCCTGCAGTTTGATACTTACCAATATGTTGTGACGATCCAAAAGTACGCGCATCATTACGCCACGCTTAAGCGGCGGTGGGGTGAATTGTCCGGCCTGCGGCGGGCATTGCTTAAGGATTTTAACGCGTTTGTCATTAAGGACCAATTATTGTTTTCTAATTTCATGCGTGAATTAATGCTTAAACGGACCGCTCTCGAGAGGCTTACCCAAGACGACGCCCTGAAGATATTGAATGAGATGTTGTAGCTATCAAGGGTTAAAATTTTTAAACCACATTAATGCCGCGCCGTCTTGATTATCATCGTCTGTGATCAAGCACCAGTTATTGCTGTCTGAAGCCGGCAGGATGCCGATGCCTTCCAGGTTTCCGGTTTTGGGACCAAAGAATTCCGCTATGGGGGTTAAATATCTTTCGCCGTTCAAATAAGAGGATAAGTTTGTAACTTCCAGATAGTTTGGCCCGGTATTGTGCCATATGTATAAACGTCCATTTGAACGGTCAAACTCCAGGTCTGAACTTTCACTACGGCGGGTAGCATAAGCGCCGACATAATCAAATGACCCGTCGCTCCGGTTTAGGTCGAAAACGTAAATTCTGCCGCCGTTCTGGTGGGCCACAAGTATTAGTCCCCCCATCCCGTTGGTGCTGGTATAGGGATTCCCGTTACTGTCGACAAAATTATAATAAGTTAACCAGGCATCCGGCACAAAGGTGATTCCTTCCGAGCCTGACCCGCCGCTGGTTGGGACGTAAGCAGAAATATTCCATTGCCGGTTGAGAGTGGCGGTCCCATAAGTGGAAACGTCATATTCCTGGATCAGGTCGGTGCCTTCCGCCATGATATAGATAACCTTTTCATTGTAATCTGCCTGGCAGATCCCTTCAAAATCGCCGCTGCCAAGAGTAAATTTTGCGGCGACGCCGGATTCGTTGGTTGCGATTTTGAGACTGCCGGCGCCGTTTTCCACCAGTGCCCAAAATGCGGATGGCCCGCCATTGCGGCAAACCCAGAAAGTGCGTGTTTCTGGGTTCCAGGCCGCACTGCTCATATTGCTTCCAAAATCTGCATCGAGGGCCGTAAGTATTTCTGCTTCCTGCCAGGTTTCTCCCGGCCAAGCGGCAGTGGTTATGGCGATAGTCGTAGTTGTAGTGGAAGTAGTCGTTGTGGTTGTTGTTGAAGTCGTGGTGGTGGTAGTCGTAGTTGTGGTAGAGGTTGTTGAAGAAGTAGAAGACGTACTTGAAGAAGTGCTTGAAGAAGTACTGGAAGAAGTACTTGAAGAAGTACTTGAAGAAGTCGTGGTTGTGGAGGTAGTGGTGTTGTTAGAGTGAATTGGCGAACCGACACTTGTTGCGCTCAGCGTGTTATCCCCGCAACCGGATAGGATAATAGGAATCAATGCAAATGCGATTAATAAAGCCTTTTTCACGACAATTAATCATAACCCATGAGATTGACGATAGTCAAGGGAGAGAGAGGGGGGGGCGGTATGTAGAGGTGGCTGGCAATAAAGTTGCTGTAAGTTAAGCAATGAATAAAAGAAGCAACAAGCGGCTATTCCCAAACACGTTAACAACAGTAACGGCAGCTGATTATAATCAATTTCTTAACGAAATTAAGGAAAAAATTGCTTCTTCTCGTTTTAATGCTTATCGAGGGTTAAACAGGAGATTGATCAAGCTTTACTGGGAAATAGGCAAAGATATCGTAGATAGGCAAGAAAAATATAGCTGGGGTAAGAGCATTGTTGAAAAGCTTTCCAAAGATCTAAAGCGGGAATTCCCGTTAGCCAAAGGTTATTCTTCGCAAAACCTCTGGTATATGCGGCAGTTATACCTGGAATATAAAGATTGTCCAAATCTCCAACAGCTTGTTGGAGAAATTCCCTGGGGACAGAATTTGGTGATCCTTTCTCGCTTGAAGAATTTGAGTGAAAGAGAATTTTATCTGCGAGGTAGCCAGCAATGTGGTTGGAGCAGAAATGTGCTTATTCATCAGATTGAGGCTGAAGCGCATAAACAGGCGGAAAGATCAAAAGCGCATAATTTTTCTAAAGCCCTTCCTTCACATTTAGCGGAGCAGGCTGATCTGGCAATGAAGGACACTTACGCGCTTGATTTTCTTGATGTGTCCGCCCCAATCCTAGAGAGAGAAATGGAAAGGAAAATTCTTGGACAATTAAAAGATTTTATTGCTGAACTGGGTCTCGGGTTTTGTTTTATCGGGAGCCAGTATCCGTTAAGGTTAAGAGATAAGGATTATTATATTGATCTTTTATTCTTTCACCGGGGATTGCGTTGTTTGGTGGCTTTTGATTTGAAAATCGGGGAATTCAGGGCGGAATATGCCGGCAAAATGAATTTATATCTAAATTTACTTGACGATCTTGTTCGTTTGCCGGAAGAGAATCCATCAATCGGGATAATCCTTTGCAAAGATCGTGACCACATAGAGGTTGAATATGCCCTGAAAGGGATGAAAAAACCGATTGGCGTGGCATCATATATGTTATCGAAAAAGCTACCCAAGAAACTAGCGAAGGCATTACCTTCTCCAGAGCGGCTTAAAAAGGGTTTAAAGGATTTAACAGATTCATAAAAGAAGCAATATGCAAAAAATGCAGAATGCAAATTCAGTAAATGATCATTTCGCTGGCGTGAGAGAAATGATACGGAAATAGTTATGGCTAATAAAAAACGGCTGGTCTCTTAACCTGGAATGCTTCTTTTTTTCATCCCCAAGGCCTAAATTTTAGTGATATAATAAATTGTTATCAGAAGCCATTAAAACGCGACTGCAAGCGAAAAAACCATGATTGAACTGAATAACCTTTTTAAAAAAGCGCTCGATTTGCTGGAAAGCACCCCACAGAATGTTTTCATTACCGGCAAGGCCGGCACCGGTAAATCAACCCTGCTCGATTATTTTCGAGGTCAAACTAAAAAGCGCGTAGTTGTCCTGGCGCCAACAGGTGTGGCTGCCATCAATGTCAGAGGCGAGACAATCCATTCTTTCTTTGGATTTAAGCCGGACATTACCCTGGACAAGGTCAGAAAAATTGATTTTACCAGCGAGCGGCAGAATGTTTATAAAAAAATAGACGCGATTGTGATTGACGAGATTTCCATGGTCCGCGCCGATCTTTTGGACTGCGTTGATAAGTTTTTGAGGCTGAATGGTCCTGACAAAAACCTGCCCTTTGGCGGGTTGCAGATGATTTTTTTTGGCGATCTCTACCAGTTGCCGCCGGTAGTCACCAGCCGCGAACAGCATCTTTTTAAAGGCCATTACGCGAGCCCCTATTTTTTCTCGGCCCGGGTCTTTCAAAACATTAAGATCGAATACCTGGAGCTGGAAAAGGTCTACCGCCAGAAAGATGAAAATTTTATCGCTTTGCTTAATACGATCCGCAATAACTCGGCGACCGAGCATGAGCTCGCCGCCCTTAACCAGCGTTATTTGCCAGATTTTGAGGCTACGGGTGATTATTCAATTTATCTGACCACGACCAACCAAATGGCCAGAGAGCTTAACGAAGAACGGCTGAATAGTTTAAAGGGCAAGCCTAAGTTTTTTAGGGGTGAGCTGATGGGAGAAATTGAGCCGCATCAGCTGCCGACAGATATTGATTTAAGGCTTAAAGTTGGCGCGCAGGTAATGATGCTGAATAACGATCGCCAGCGGCGCTGGGTCAACGGGACGATGGGGAAGGTTAGAAAGGTCAAAAAAGACGCGATTGAAGTTGAATTGCAGGATGGGGCGAGGGAAATTGTCGATCCTTTTACCTGGGAGATATTTCATTTTAACTATGACGCGAAGAAGCACCAGCTAGAATCAGAGGTGGTGGCGGCTTTTACCCAATTTCCGCTTAAGCTGGCTTGGGCGATTACGATCCACAAAAGCCAGGGCAAGACTTTTGACAGGGTAATTATTGATATTGGCAAGGGGACTTTTGCCCATGGCCAGATGTATGTAGCTTTGAGCCGCTGCCGCAGCTTGGACGGTATTGTTTTAAAAAAGCTGCTCAAAAAGAGCCATATTTTTATGGACTGGCGGGTGGTTAAGTTTGTGACCAGTTTTCAATATCAAAAGTCGGAAGATAAGTGTTCGCTCGATGACAAAATAAAGTTAATTAATGAGGTGGCGAAGAGAGGCGGGAAGCTAAAAATCGTTTATTTGAAGGCGAGCGATGAAAAATCCAAGAGAACGATTGAGCCGCTGGAAATAGCGCAAATGGAATATAATGGCAAACCATTTTTAGGGCTGCGAGCTTTTTGTCACAATAGAGGCGCGGAGCGGGTCTTTCGGATGGACAGGATCCTTGATTTTGAGGTTGGTTAAATGAACAAGATTATGGTTCTGCGCTGCAAGCTTATTTCAGCATCATTCCAACCTTTATGCGCGCTAAAAATGTGCGAAGAGGCGCGAGCATATCAATAATATTTTTAAAGAAGAAGAATTTGAATAAAAAGCAGTAGCCCCAATTTTATTTTTTTCTTGTTATTCTGCATAAATAGTTCTATAATCCAAGCAAGATCTTCCAACAATGGGATCGAAGGGGGTGAAAAAATGAAAATCGTAAATCAAATTGCGCTTGTTTTAGTAATTATTGGGGCTTTGAATTGGGGATTGATTGGATTATTTAATTTTGACCTTGTGGCCGCACTTTTTGGCACAATGTCCGTCCTATCCCGCACTATCTACGTATTAGTTGGCCTTTCATCAATTCTAGCTGTTATGAATTGCTTTAAAAGCGGGGCTGGTTGTTGCAAGTAATTGAATCCGTGTAGATTCTTTAGCGCGGTTATTTTTTTAGCCGCGCTATTTTATGAGGAGATTTTTAATGAAAATATTAACAAAAATAAAACAAAAGCTTGTTGAGCTTATTCCTCCTGCGACATATTTTTTTATAATCTTCAGCTTCCTTTGGGCGACACGGCAGATATCAATGCGTGATTATAGCTTTTCCTGGGAAGGGTTAGGGATTGTGATAGTCGGAGCTTTGCTTTCCGGTAAAGTAGTCTTGATCGCGGATAGATTTCCGTTTATGAATATCTTCAGCCGCCGTCCGCTTATATATAATACAGCATGGAAAAGCTTCATTTATTTTTTGACTTCGATACTTCTTCATTATCTAAATACTATCCGGCATTCTGCAAACGAAACCGTATGGATCCATTTTTGGCTGGTCCAAGCGTGGTTTGCGCTGTTATTTTTTATTTATTGCGGCTTGCGGGAAATAGCCCGTGTTATCGGACAAGACAAGATCATTCAGATGTTTTTCATCCGTCGAATTGACAAGATATAGCCCCAAGGGGAATCGAACCCCTACCTCGACCTTGAGAGGGTCGCGTCCTAACCGTTAGACAATGGGGCCGCGTTTATAGTATAATAAACGAAAGACTGGAATGCCGTCAAGCTGGAAGATTCCTGAGTAGGAAATCTGGCACCAGCGGGTCACGCACTATCCAGTCTATATATTTATCGGCATATTTTGACAAAAATTTCACCCTATGTTAAACTTTTTTACCTCGACTCATTGCATTCGCTCGGTACTTGATCCTGAGCGAGTGAAGCGAGTCGAGATGCGGGAGTAGCTCAGTTGGTAGAGCATCACCTTGCCAAGGTGAGGGTCGCGAGTTCGAGCCTCGTCTCCCGCTTTTTTTTTTACGGAGCGTAGCTTAGTTTGGTAGAGCGCCTGCTTTGGGAGCAGGAGGTCGCTGGTTCGAATCCAGTCGCTCCGATTCCGTTGTGTACGCGGGAGTAGCTCAGTTGGTAGAGCGCCACCCTTCCAAGGTGGATGTCGCCGGTTCGAATCCGGTCTCCCGCTAATTTATATCGAGCCAAATCGAAATATGGGCCCGTAGCTCAATGGATAGAGCAACAGATTTCTAATCTGTTGGTTGGAGGTTCGATTCCTCTCGGGCCCGTTTGATTCGCGCCGCCTAAAGTCTTTTCCCCTCTCACCGCGGGCGCGTACATTAAAGAACCTTTAAAATTGAATAACATCCTTGTTGGGATGGTCCAGAGCAATCAGCAATGCCAAATAATTCCTGAGCTTCCGGGTGATCAGGAATTTTTCCCTGACATGTTCCCGCCCGTATTCTCCCATTTTTTTAGCCGCTTGGGGATTGTTGATAAGATAGCGGATTTGATAAGCGGTTCCTTCGACTGAATGGACAAGCAAACCGGTGAAATTATGGATAATCTGCAAAGTAATCCCGCCAACCGCCGAAGCCACGACCGGCCTGGCCTTCCACAACGCTTCAGTAACCGTCAGACCGAATCCTTCCCGCAGTGATTTCTGAACTATAACAGTTGACGCTCTTTGCAGGGCGTTGATCTCCAAATCCGCGTATGGCGGCAAGAGTAAAATATGTATGTCAGCATCATCCTTCGTTGCTTCCTGCACCTGATTCAGCACTTGCCCCCCCTCTGGATCATCGGTCGCGCCCCCGCCAGCCAGCACTAACTGGCAATCGTTATGTCTCTTTACCAATTTGTAGGCTTCGATCACTCCGATAGGATCCTTAAGCTGATCGAACCGGGAAATTTGCGTGATGATCGGCCGCGACCGGTCGAGCTTGTATTTGCGCGTCACTGTCTCGATCTCGGCGGCAGAAAGCTCGCGGTTCTTTTCGGATAACGGATCAATGGCCGGGTAGATAAAGTATTTTGGCGCGGACAGCTTTTTGGCAAACCAGGGGGTGGAAAAAACCGAGGCATCATATTTTTCAATATAGTCCTTGAGAAAATTCCAGGCATCCGGCTGGGGATGAGAAGTATCGATATGGCACCGCCAGACCCATTTGGCTTTTGATCGCTCCTTAGCGGCAATAAGACCCGCCGGCTGGGGATCATGGATGATGACCACGTCCTCATCAAAGGACATCTCGGCAAGATTAGCTGCCGTCGTTTTCTGAAAAATATTGAACATTTCATCGGAGATATCCGATTTAATCCCATGCAGAGCGTTATGGAAAGTTTTGGTAACGCCAAAGAACGGTTCGTTTCCCTTGATCACTTCCCATTTGGTTTTAATGCCAAGTTCATTGTAGAGCGGCACGACGCGGGTCAGTATCTCCGCCACGCCGCCTCCCACCGCGGTTGAATTGACCATCTTGACGCGTTTGCCGGCGGCTTTTTCCGCCAGCAGCATCAGTTCGTCAAAATTCTGCGGCCGGATGAAGCGAGCATATTCCGTTATCTTATTTTGAGCCATTTAAATATCCTGCCAATTATTCCATCTCTTCTCTTACAGACCAGATTGATGATCTGGTCGCATAGCTGGTCCATGGTATATATATAAGGATCTAACGCTTCGATCTTCTTCGCCAAGACTTCGTCGCCGTAATTATCCTTGATCCAGTTGGAAAAGTCGTTGCTCTGTTTTGCCAGCCGCAGGCGCGCTTCAAAAAAGTGGAAAAAGAGGGAGCGCAGGCCTACTTTTTTCAACGCGTCGCAAAACTCCTCACGATCCCAGGCCTCATACCTGGTCTTTAAAATGATCCCGATCGCCCGGCAGAAATAAAATCCGTGCTTGGCCGGGATCGTCCCGCCAGCGGGATTCCCGCTTAAATAGCCGTCCAGTATCTCAACGATCTTGTCCCGCAGCGCCTCAAGTTTGGTATAGTCCTTGATATTAATATTGGCCAGACGCTCGGCCAGGACATGCTCGCCGATCTCATTTTCCACCCAATGGGCAAAATCGTTGGTGTAGACCCCGGGAGCGAACTGGTGTTCGCGGAAAGCGTGGTGGACATGGTAAAATATCGACGACCCATCAATTCCCTTTAGTATTTCCCTGAATTCTTTGAGATCGCCGGCTTTTTGGCTGGTGATCTCCACCAGTTGGGAGGAAGTATGAAACTCAAAGGGTATTTTAGCTCTCATTTTTGATCAAATCCCTCAAATAACAGTATACGCCTTTAACATCTTTTATTCGCATCTTTGCCGAAGTTTTTCCTCCTCCGACATGAATTGTTATTCCTTTTTTCTTCAGCATATTAAAAGCGTCCTCATCGGTTTTATCATCACCAATATAAATCGGCATATAACCGCTTAGCTTCAGCTCTTTTATTATCCATTTCACCGCTTTTCCCTTGTTCCAATCTGCCGATGGTCGGACTTCAAATACTTTTTTGCCATGAGTAATATTTATCTTTTTCTCTTCTGGTTTGATAGCGCGGTCAAATATTGTTTTAAATGCAGGAAAAATGTTCTTTGGAATAAGACGATAATGAGCGCTTAAGGTTAAGCCCTTATCTTCAAGGAGCAATCCGCGATGGCGAAAATTATTCTTAAGCGCGGTTTTAATCTTTTTCAATGTAGGAATAAACTTTTTTGTCGCCGGATGGATCCAGTGCTTGCCGCCGACGTAAATCTCAAAACCATGATTGCCGGCATAGATTATGTTTTGCATGCCGACCAGCCTTTTTACGTTTGAGAGGCCGCGGCCTGAAATTATGGCTATTTTTATATTGGGGCATTTGGCCAGCCGGCGTAATATCTTTTTCCTTTCAGGAGAAAGAACTGCCAAATCGGGACGCCGGGCGATTGGAACCAAGGTGCCGTCATAGTCCAAGAAAATAAAAACCTTTGGAGCTTGAGTCATTTTTGTCTCATCTTAAATATTTCCATTGCCAGCAGAAGCCCCAGCGCAAGGAGGATTACGCCTGCAAATTGGCCTATGTTAACAGGAGAAACCTTGAGCACTTCCTGCATAAAAGGATTATTCATGCAGAACAAATGCAGTCCCAAGGCTAGGCCGATGCCGGCCATTAGAAAGATATTGCGCTTGAGGGGGATTTTAAAGGCCGAAACATATTCTGATCGGCAGTTAAAAATATGGACATTTTCAAGCAGAACCATTAGCAAAAGGACTAAATTTCTTGCCTGCGCCTGGCCAACATTATTTTTTATTAAATAAAGCCAAAAAGAAAATGCCAGTATCGCCATTACAGTCGCCGAAACCAACACTTGCCGAATCATCAGCTGGTTAAAAATGCCTTCTTGAGGCTTTCTGGGCGGGCGGTTCATTGTTTCCGGTTCGCCCCCTTCAAAAGCCAGGGCAGTGCTTTGAATACCGTTTGTTACCAGGTTTAACCATAAAAGCTGTACGGCAATGAGCGGTATCCCGACCCCGAAAAAGACCGATAAGCCGAAGATTATCAATTCAGCCAGGCCGGTGGAGATCAATAAATAAGTTACTTTGCGGACATTGTTATAAGCAAACCGGCCTTCTTCGATGCCGGCAACAATAGAAGCAAAGTTATCATCAACAATGATGAGGGATCCGCTGTCTTTTGCCACATCGGTCCCTGATCCCATTGCCACTCCAATGTGAGCTTTTTTAAGCGCTGGAGAGTCGTTGACGCCATCTCCGGTAACGGCCACAAAATGTCCTGCCGCGATCAAGTTCTCAACGATCAAAAGCTTCTGTGCCGGCGTCACGCGCGCGAAAACACGGACAGCATCGATTTTATCCTTAAATGTACCGTCAGAGTTGGAATAAAGATGTTCCAGTTCTTCTCCGGTCATAATATCGTTTGTTGATACGGCAATTTCCAGCTCTCTGGCTATCGCCAAGGCGGTTGCCGGGTGATCGCCGGTTATCATTACGACTTTTACTCCTGCGCGTTTGCATGTTTTGACTGCTGCCAGCGCCTGCGGCCTCAAAGGATCGATGAACGCTGCCAGCCCAAGCAATTTTAATCCTTTTATCCCGAATTTACTGATATCCGCGTCCGGGTTCGGAGCATCCGTGAAAACGCCTTCCGCGATCGCGAGAACTCTGTAACCTTTTTCTGCTAGAATTATTGCCTGATTTTCGAGCCTGGATCTTTCAACTGGATCGGAAAATTCGCAAAAGTTAAGCACTGTCTCAACCGCGCCTTTTACGGCTATTTTATTGTTATTATGGATAGAGAAGAACAGGGCGGAGAATTTATTTTCTGATTCATAGGGAACGTCCCTGATGATCCTGATTTCGTTTTTTACTTCCCGCGGTTTTAGACCAAGTTTGTACCCGAAAGCCAAAAGCGCGACATCCATGGCATCGCCGCTTTTCTGCCACCGGCCTTCTTCTATGTCTAGCGTAGCTTCGTTAGTAATGATCCCGGTCTTGGCAAACGCGATCAGCTGTGCGTTTTCAGCTTCAGATATCCCTGCCTCTGCCTGCTTTTCGACTTTGCCTTCTCCGGAGTATCCCTGTCCGGTCACGGAAAAATGTTGGCCGGAAGCCAAAACTATAATTTTGACGGTTTGTTCGTTCAGCGTCAGGGTTCCGGTCTTATCGCTGGCAATGACGGTGCAGCTTCCAAGGCTTTCCACGGCGGTAAGTTTTCTGGCGATCACCTTCCGTTTTGACATGCGCATCGCGGCAACTGTCAGGGCGACCGTAAGCGCAACCGGCAGGCCTTCGGGAATGGCCGAAACTGCCAGCGCCACAACCACCATGAAAGTGTCAAAGACCGGCGTTCCCGTCACTGACAGGAAAAGTCCGATGGCCGAACAAATAAAAAGTACGGAATAGCTTACCTGCCGGCTAAACAGATCCATCCTGGCGATCAGGGGGGGCTTTGCGGATTCTGTAGAATCAATAATTTTGGATATCATGCCGATCTGGGTCATGGAACCTGTGGCAATAACTATGCCTGTTCCCCTGCCGGTTACGACCGCGGCTCCGGCAAATGCCATGTTCGAACGTTCAGAAACGCCCGTTTTATCTTCCAGAATAGCGTTATTTTTTTCTGCGGCGATCGATTCGCCGGTTAAAAAAGATTCATCTATTAAAAGGTTCTTTGTTTCTATCAGCCTTATGTCGGCCGGAACCTTGTTGCCTGATTCAACAAGCACGATGTCTCCGGGCACAAGTTCTTCAGCGCTAATTTCAGCAATATTTCCCGTTCTTTTTACTCTGGCAAAGATTTTAATGATATCCAGCAGGGCGGTGGCGCTTTTTTCGGCATTCCACTCTTGATATGCTCCGATGACCGCGTTCAAGATGATAACAAAAAAGATAAAGAATGCATCTTTGATATTTCCGATAATGGCGGATATTGTTCCGGCAATTATCAATACGTATATCAAGGGGCTTAAAAACTGGAAAAAAAATATCAGAAAAATCGGAAGAGACTTTTTTATCGGCAGAGTGTTTTTTCCGTATTGAGCCTGCCTTTTGAGCGCTTCGTCGACGGAAAGGCCGTCCGACCCGGAATTTAATTTTTCAAAGACTTCTTTTACTGGCAAAGAATGCCAAGTGTCAAATGTACCCATTTTACCTTCCTTTTTTAATTCTGAGCATCAAAAATAATTTCATGTTTTTTGCAGTTCTGCCAGGTTGGTGATAATGTTCGCCGCCCATTTATAAACATTGTTATCGGCGACAACCTTGCGCATGCTGTCCATGCGCCGCTTTTGTTCTTCCGGCGGCATGGCGCAGGCAGTTTTAAGACTGTTGGCAAACTCTTCGATGGAATAAGGATTGATCTGCAGCGCTTCGTTCAACTCTCTGGACGCGCCGGCAAATTTACTCAAGAGCAGTACCCCCGTCAGATCATTCTTTTCTGCCACATATTCTTTTGCTACCAGGTTCATGCCGTCGTGCAGTGAACTGACGACGCAAATATCGCTAAGCCGGTAATAAGACCTGATGTCATTCGAAGTAAAGTACTCTTTTAAGTAAATTATCGGCCGCCAAGCGCCGTTGGCGTATTTACTGTTCTTTTTTTCTATCAATTGTCCGATCTCGTCTGACAGATCCTGGTAGCGCTTGATTTTTGTCCGGCTGGGAGCCGCCAGCTGCAAAAAAACAAACTTATTCATGTATTCCGGATATTTTTCCAGGAAACGGTCGATGGCTAAAATCCTTTCAACAATACCTTTTGTATAGTCAATCCGGTCAACGCCGACGGCTACGATCTTGCCGGCTAGATCATATTTCTCTCTGATCCGGTCGATCTCCCGGGTTTCATTGGCCGTGAC
>Ga0208373_1004393_pt1 | contig 12770 bp, 7 predicted proteins | sample RifOxyC2_FD_184036 | JGI IMG/M metagenome (GOLD analysis project Ga0208373, IMG submission 184036) | Soil microbial communities from Rifle, Colorado - Rifle Oxygen_injection C2 (SPAdes) | ecosystem: Environmental > Terrestrial > Deep subsurface > Rock core/Sediment | place: Rifle, Colorado...
TCCCAGCGAATCAAAGCTGAGTCCGGCGTCGCGCGTAATGAGCACATGCGGGTATTCGTCGCCGATATTATTGGTCCACTGGTAGGCAAAAACCATGGTGTCCTCGCCAAGGGGGTATCCGCCAAACCCGGTATAGCTGCAGAAGAAATTAGGAATATGATTCATGCTGTCCGTGATGACCCGGGCCGTGCTGACATTCACCGCGCCGTCCCGGTAGCTGGCTTTCATGAAATAGCGGGGAACCACAATGCCCAGCCTGCCCTGGCAGCCCCAGACATAAGTCCAGTAGACATTGCCGTTGAGATCTCCATAGATTCCATGGTGGTTGTTGGGCGAGCCGCCGGAACCATAAGTTGCCGTTAATGTCACGGTCTGGCCGTTCCAGGTCGTACCATTTGACGAGGTGAGAAGATATTTTCCGCCGCTGATGACCATGATGTATTCGCTGTCATTATGAATTCCGATATTTCTCGAAAATTCATGACCAATGGGCGGATAGACGCTGTAGGAGCCCATGGTCATGACATTGACGGGGGAAAGGGTTATTTGTGACGGGGCAGCTTGAAAAAGTGAAAGAAGCAGAAAAGGTATTGTTAATAAACGCATAAGCACCTCCTGGATACTAAGTTAATTAATTTATTTTGAAATAGCCATTCTTGGCGTGTATCTGATTGGGTTTGTCGCCCGTTTCCTTTTAAAGATTACTCTTTCCCGGATTTTACTTCAAATAAATCAGCTTTCCTGTCATCACCCGGTTTTCTATTTTTAAAATGACATAATATAAACCCGACGTTACGCCGCGTGCCGGCGTCCAGGCGACTTGATGGCGCCCTGCCTTCGCATTTTCTTTCCTTAGCTCCTTCACCAGCCGTCCCTGCAGATTAAATATCTTAAGAGATATCGGGCTGTTGCATGCAAGCGTATATTGCATCATTACTTTTTGTGTAAAAGGATTGGGCTGTACCGTAAAAAGGGTAGAAATGGCTTGAGCTGCTTTTTTCTCTGAGAGGAGCGGATCCCCAAAGACTGCCGTACTCTGATTCCCCCTGCCATCATCCACGGTCACTCTTACGCCTTTGACATCCTGGCAAATAACCCGGTCGCCTTCGGCGTGGAGGATTTCACCGGTATTTAAAGCAATATCCCAGAAATAGCGCAGATAATCGTTTTCAACGTCCGTGGTGTTGCTCGCATCCAGCCGCAGCGTGCCGCCCGCGGAATCCGCAACCAGCGACACCACCGGCGCCTGATTCTGCGTGGTTGTCTTTACCGCATCCCGGGGATCGGTATAATTGTAAAACTCCAGGGCGTCGTTATCGCCATCACCGTCCGTGTCGACATTTTTGGGATTTGTGCCCAGCAGCACCACTTCCTGGCCGTCCCACAAACCATCGCCATCGCTGTCCGGATTAAGGGAATCCGTTCCGGCTGCGGCTTCCGACCCGTTTTCCAGGCCGTCGTAATCCGGATCCAGGGCCGCCTCCTCGGAGTCGATGGGCACGCGCAGGAATTTCCAGCCGTCCTTGCCGCTGACCGTATCCTCATAGACAATCGCCACATGCGACGGCGGGGAAACCGGCGGCAGCTTGAAGGCCAGCCCCTGACCGGAAACCAGCACCTGCTCAGCGGAAAAGCGGTCTTCATTAATGAAATATTTCTTACTGCAGAGTGCGTTTTTGTTCACATCTTTCCAGACGAACCACAATCGTTCACCGCACAAGGTCATCAGCGCATTGCTCACGCTGTCCTGCGAAGCCGCCACCACCGTCTTTGAAGCCGTTACGCCGTTTTTAAAAGTATAAAGCGTAATGCTGCCCGAACCCGAAGCATTCCCGCAGCACAGGAACACGGTGCTGTCTTTATAGTTCACGGCGGAAACACTTTTACCGTCCCAGCCAACATTGGCAAACGGGGTGCGCGTTGTCCATTGATTTCCGTCACCCAGCGTATAATAAAATATGCCGCTGCTTTTGGTTAAGCACATGACCTGGTTTTCATAGGGAACCACATAGACGGGACCGCTTCCCTCACAGATGACCGATTCATCCTGGCCGTTCGCCCAGACGCCGGATCTTTTCCCTAAAGGGTATTGCCAGCGCATGCCGCCGTCATCTGAATATGAAGCGTATAATCCAAACGTGCCCTTGGTGGGGTTTAAATGGTTGCTCATATACGCCGCCCAAATTCTGCCGGAAGGCAAAACCGTCGCCTTTATGCTTCCCCCGCACATCCGGGAAATATCTGAAACAATAATCGCAGGCGGAAGTTGCGGGGGCGCCTGTTGAAAAGTATTGTCAGGATACACCACCCATTTGCCATTCTGCGCCACAATTTTGTAAAACTGATAAAATGTGGCGGCGACGCCATCGCCCGGCGCATAATCCGCGCACCACCCCTGGGTGATGAAATAACCCGCCCCCCGCAAATAATTATCACCAAATCCCCACGCCTGCAGGGTTCCCCGCATGGTCGTGCCAAACAATAAGGGACACTGTCCGGCCACGGAATCGGACCGCCAGGTCTGCCCTCCATCCACGGAACCAATCCATGCCCGGCCGCTGTGATCCCCTCCTGGACTGGTATTGGGTTCCGGAGGCGAAGACCAATACTCATAGCCTTTGAAACGTTCAATGATGCCGTATCGTGCATTATCAAAAGGAGCGATTCCCTGCAGATAATTAGCGTTCCGATAGGGGGTCGCCGCCTCCTCCACAATGGTCACCGGCGGTGCCGCGGTCACGGGCCCGGTGACTCTATTCATGATCGCCGGTACCGGGGGTGACGCTACCGGAGGTTTGTAAATAGAGGTTAAAAGCCAAGGTTCCAAGGGGCGGTTGTCGGTGACCAACGGTAAAACAGACGTCACCTCTTGGGTCACCAGCCGAAGGTTGTCAATATAAATTTCGGTGACACCCTTGACGTCTCTCAAGGAAATCTTAAAATCCTTGATATCGGTTAAATCCAGTCTTGAAACCCAATCCATATCCTTTATGGGAACGCTAATGGTGTAAAACTGACCGGGCGCAACAGTGTAAAAACGTAGCTGTGAGGGCCTGTATTTGCCATGAAGGCTCACTTTAAGCGTGATTTCCGCTGCCGTGGTTTTAACGTCGAAATAGGCATAATCATAGGCGGACCAATCCTGCAAATCAGCGGGAAGTTTGTCAACGGTATGGAACAATGAGAATAACGTGCCGAAACGGTCCGTACCCCAATCCAACGGCCCCAGCCATTCGCCGGCATTGGCGCGCGTGGAATCGAAAAGCTTTTCCGCGGTAATCGCCGCCCAAGACTGATAGCGGTACGCCTGTCTTCTAAAAAGCTGATTGCCGGGCACGGTCGCGGGAAATATTTCGTGATACAGCGTCCAGCTTCCCTGCGTGGCATTGGCGGAATCATGCCGGGTAAGAATCCCGTTACCATAAGGGATGGTATATACTATTTCATGGGTATCCCCTTTTCCCGAATTAATAGTCAGCGGCCATGTTGCCATTTCATCCTGCTCAAAACCACAGAATAGCTTTTCCGCGGAATAGCTCGCAGTCAAGACGCCTAGAATAGCCAGGGCAGCAATTATAAAATGATTGTTTTTAAAATGCATTTTATCCTCCCCCTTCCTTTGCGACCTGTTGCGGGTTATTTCGCCAGGTAAACCTTCCGCGCCACGGTTTTATTCCCATAAACAAGCTTGATAAAATAAATGCCGGAAGAAAATTCCTTGGCGTTCCAAACAACGGTTTTCGACTTTTCAGAATTTAGAACTTCTGGCGTGAAATCCTTTACGGGCTTTCCCGTGATATCATAAATTCTCAGCTGGACTGCGGTTTTTCCGCTTGGGGAAAACGTCCCAAGGGCCTGGGTGTTGACGGTAATGGTCACTAACGAATTGAAGGGCGAAGGAAATGCCTGAATGAGGGATAATGGTGAAAGGACCGCGCTTTCGCTGCTTTTTACGCTTGCAATACCTTGGGGCAGGGCCATGCGATAGGACCGGATGTTGTATTCACCCGTATAGCTCCAATTCAGCGGTACAAAATTTACGGGAGAGGTTCGCGGCACGGCAAGGGTTTTAATGCTGCACGCCTCGGTGATTGCCAACTGCGGTTCGCTCCAGCTGTTTCCCTGCAGATAGCGATAATGGATGGAATGCTTGTCTGTGGAGACCCAAAAAACAAGGAGGGTATTGTCTCCACAACAGGTGAGTTGGCCGGTTTGCCCCGCAAGGGATGTCGTCCAGGCGACACCGTCCCAGACCAGGATGGCATCGGGTGTGCGGACCGCTGCAAAAACCCGTCCGTCCGGCGTGCCGAGTGCGGATACAAGCGTTTTCCCCTGCGGCAAATATTCGGGGGCGCTCCAGGCGGAAGTGGCGGCAAAACGGTCCCAGGGGATTTTGTCCGCGTCATCCTGTTGGAGAAATGAAGAATAAGCGTCGTCAAAATCCTGCTGGTTAAATGAAGAAAAGTAAACATAATCTGAATTCTGTGCCTTATACCATAGGCACCCGGCTTTATCCTGGCCAAACGAAACAAGCGTGGGCATGGGTTCGTTGCTGCTGACGTTGGATATTTTTCCATTGCATCCGCCTTGTTGCCAGGTCAGTCCATTATCATCGGAAAAGCGGGCGATGACATGATTGGTAGCGAAGCGATTGTAATGGCCCCAGGTGGCCCAGATACGGCCGTTGGGCAAACGTATGACATCGAATTTTTCCGGACAATGACGTACATCGTAATCAAAGATTACGGGGTTTTCGGCAATCCAGGAGTCGCCGTTAAAAGCGATTCTGCGAAAATAGACATCCGAAGGACTGCCGCCGCCGCCACAGTGCGTCAGGTAAAGCCCCAGCACTTCGGTGGATGAACAGGAGAAACTATGCCGGTTCGGCGTGTTGTTTCCGCTGGCGACCACCGTGTAAGGGGTCCCCGTGGTAAGACCGCTCCAGGTGCTTCCGCCATCATTGCTTACACGGATGCTCATGGGTGACGAAGTGGAGACATTCACCAGGCGCTGATTATCAAATGCGGCGCAGCCGTTCTCCTGCTTGCGCATGGTATTATCCCAGCCGCCACTGCCGTTGCCGGTAATGGTGTTGACCGGTTCGCCTGAAGGAATGGTGGAAATATCCGGTGTCACAGAGAGTGGAGCAAGTGGCTGGGGTCGGGTTGTATTATTATTGCTGCTGGGGGGCTCGGGCGGCATTATCCAGGCCGTGGCATCCCGGATAATGGTAAATTGCGAGGAAATTCCTGCCGGTGCAAGCCGGAAATTGTCGATATATATTTTTGTGTAATCCCCAATCCTGGTGGGTATTACGTAAAAAGAGGCTATGTTACCGCGATTAAGGAGATTATGATATTCCGCTGAGTCCAGGTCGTATTCCACGGTGACCCATTCTCCTGCGGGAACCTGAATATTTCTGCTCATGCTTCGCGGATGAGGCGTCAGGTTGTCTTCCACCTGAACGGTAATCGTTGCGGTTGCAAGCGTGGATTTAATATCTATCCAGAATTTAGCGTAACCGGACCAGTTGGCGCCCATTATCTGGACATGCCAGCCCGAGGTGTGAATAAGCGGATAACGATAAAGAATATCCCAGGGTTGTGAACCGCTGCTGCTCTTAAGTGCGGTCGCATACCAGCCGGTAGACAAATCGTTATATTTTGAATTTAAACCTTCGCTTTTATCATCCGTGGTGATATTGGAAATAGTGTAAGGATAGCCTGCCGGTGCCCTCCAGCTGGTCGAATCCACGCCATCACTTGCTTCCCATCCAAAGAGACGTAAAACTCCCTCTTCTGCAGCCATTGCCATGGGAACAAATAAACCCAGCACTAATGCTGATACCAAAATAAAGAAATAGTGACGCATAAAAACTCCTGTGTTTAATTATATAATAAATGTAATGCGATTTTTATACCATATTCTCACAAACAAAACCATTTATGCAACGAATTATAGTATAAAGAGATAGCGCTTGCAATTCAGTTTCGTAATCTATTATAGCGGTTAAGCGCGTTGCAAATGCGACTCAAATGACGCTTGTGTATCACTTTTGTTGTAATTACGGATCATGGTTGACTATATTTTAAGCATGGAAAATTGGGCCTTTGTTTCATCAAGAAAAATACAAATCCCTTTTATAGAGGCTATTTCAAGCTTTATAAATTTTGTAGGATTGGCCGTGAGGATAGAGGAAGATGGCGAAATTATCGAAATACCTTTTCACGAGAAACTATATGGCTTTAATTTTAATCATCTGTTAAAGAAAAATATCAGGGATTTATACAATTTGCCGGCTGAAAAACCGTTAAAGGACCTGGCGTTTACACTCATACAACAGGGAGATACTTTTATAAATGAAAGTTACTTTAATAAAGAATTCTGCTATCTGTCAAAGAATTTATATGAAGATCTTGATAAATTCTTTGGTTTCTATCTGGAAATCCCATTTTCCAGGATTTACATATTGCAAGTGGAAGGTCACGGGTTATTGGGGGTCATAGAATTCAATGAATTCTTTCGACGAAGCGTGTATTATAAATCTTATCCCCTGATTATTCTGGATGCGCATAGTACAATAAAGGGGTTCAATGAGAATTTTCTAAATCTTTTTTCTGCGGCGCCTCGATTGCCGCAAACGCTTCTGGCGCAAAATATTGAGGACTTTTTGAACCCCAATCCTATGGAAATCATCCGGGGCCGGGTGCCTGATTCTGCGGCAGAACAACGCGAGAAATGGATTAATTTATTTTCAATTGATTTTTTACGGACAACCCCGGAAGAAATTTCCGCGAATTTGAACATGACCGATCTTTCCCAGTTTGACGGAGTATGGCGCTGGACACCCCAGGAGCACAATCAAGGACTGTTACCATTGCTGAAACCATTGAATTTCAGCGAATTCGATTGCCGGATTTCTCTGCAAATCGGAGAGAATGAAGGCCTGTTTCCTTCGGTGGTTTTAGGGGGTAGCCAATGGAATAAGAAATTATTTCCAGATTATAAAGGATATTTAGTGGGGTTCGACTCTATTGAACAACTGTATGTCGTTAAGAAGGAGGGGGACCTTGTGCATGCGGTTGCCGGCGCTTTTCCGGCCGACAACAACAAGCATTCCATTGAGATTGCAAAAAGACAGGATCAGCTTTTATTATGGGTGGATCATACATTGGTGATGAGCTATCGTGATCCGGACATGAATGATAATCAGGAAGGTTATATCTATCTTTATTCCAATGCCACGGGAAAAAGGAAAATAACGCTGGAATCTCTCCAGTTGTCCGTTTTTTCCCATAAACGGCGTTCCGCGATGCCAATTAATCGGTGTGTCCTGCAAAACGGCCTGGAGACGACTGTTGAGTTTACGCAACTCATTGACAGCAGAATCGCCCGGATTTACAACAGTTTTTATTATGTGTTCGTACTGCATGATGTGTCTTTTTTCACCCGGAACATTAAATCTTTGGAGAAAGAAAAAGAAAAAGCTTTTCTGGAACGGAACAAATTCAAGGCCCTGGCCATGCAGGGGGGAGCCGAACGTGAAGAAATGCTGGGAGTAAGCCCGAAATTGATTAGCATAAAGGAAAACGCCAAGATTGCCGCGGCGTCATCCGTGACCATATTAATCGAAGGAAAAACAGGCACCGGAAAAGAGGTGCTGGCACATTACATTCACCGGCACAGCCTTAATTCCGAGGGGCCCTTTGTAAAGGTGGATTGTTCCTCGCTGCCCGGGTCTTTGTTGGAAAGCGAATTGTTCGGCTTTGAAAAAGGGGCTTTTACCGGGGCTGACCATTCGCGAAAAGGCAAGCTCGAGGAAGCGGAAGACGGGACCCTTTTCCTGGATGAAATCGGAAACTTGTCGGCCAATGCGCAGGTCAAATTGCTTAATTTCTTACAGGATTTTACGCTGGAACGCGTGGGCAGCAATAAAAAGATCAAGGTCCATACGCGGATTGTCACCGCCACCAATGAATCCTTGTCAGAACTGGTAAAACAGGGGGGCTTTCGCTCGGATCTTTTTTACCGGCTGAATATTGTTAATTTTCAGCTGCCCACGCTGCAGGAACGCAAAGAGGACATCCCTTACCTGTGCACCCATTTTTTACAGATTTACAACAGGCAATTCAACCGTTCCGTTAAGGGATTTTCCGCGGAAAGCTTTCAGAAGCTTATTGAATATGACTGGCCCGGGAATATCCGGGAACTGGAGAATGTCGTGCAGCGCGCGGTCCTCTATTGTGAGAATAAAACGATCGAAAAGGACCATCTCAATTTTATGCCCGAGCGGGCGCCGGCGACGCATGCGCCAGAAGCGCTGACCCTCCCGACGGGAAATTCTCGATCATTAAAACGCGAGCACATCGTATCGCTGTTGAGAAAGAACAACGGCATTGTCAAATACGCGGCCACGGAAGCGGGAATTTCGCGCGCGACGATGTTTCGGAAAATCAAAAAATATAAAATCACCAAGGCGGAGATGTTTTAGCTTAACCCTAAGGAGCGCTATTATTCCTAAGGTTGCGTGTTAAAAGAGGGTCGAGGTTTCGCTTTAACTTTGCATTATTAAGCCTTTTACCTGTTTTGCCGACATAGTTATTAAGGTCATATGCGATATTCCCTACTGCTCTCCATTTTCCCGATATTTATTCTTCTGTGCGCCTTGAATTGCAGCGAGGAAAAAGGCGGCATTCTGTCCTTGCGCGATTTGACAAAGATGGAAAGCCGCCTGGTCGGAAAATGGGAATGGACCGACAACCTGGAAAAGGATATTGTGGAATTTAAAAATAATCTGTCGTACGAGGGGACGATGTCCGGCAACAACTACACCGGCAGTTTTGCCGCCGGGAACGACAGTATTCTTGTGCTTTCCGGCCGGGTCCTGTTAAACGGCGGCGAATTCGTGCAAAATTATCAATACCGGATTCTGGAAGTGAACAACACCCGGTTATGCCTCCAGAGCACGTCAAGGGTGCTTGTTTATAACCGGGCGAATTAACCGTCCCGTTCCCCTACTTTTTTACCGCGTGCTTGTCAAATCCTTTTGCAGGACCCAAAACAGGTTTTTATGACTTGTCTCCGGATGAAATATTATTTTCATACTCTTCTGAAATACCAAAACGGATGATAGGACGGATATCATGATTCCGCTTTTTCAAAGTAAAACCATTAAAAGAGGTGTCTCATGAAATTCAATCCCCTCGACATCCTTCTTCCGCGCGAGACAAAATTCTACGGGTATATGCGCGAGCAGGCCGACGTTTTCGTGGCCGGCTGCCATACGTTCAAAAGCCTGGTCGCCAACATCGAGAACATGTCCGAGGAGGAGATCAGGAAAAAGCTCGCGGAAATCAAGGAATGCGAATTCCGGGGCGACGAGGTGGAGCACCGCATCATCGACGAGCTCCATAAAACCTTCATCACTCCCATCGACCGCGAAGACATCCATTCCATCACCATCAACCTCGACAAGGCCCTCGACATCCTCAACAGCATCTCCCAGAAAATCGAAATCTACGGCATCCGGAAGGTGCCCAGCAATGTCGTCAAGTTCGCGGATGTCATCAATGAAATCGCGGCCGAGCTCCGCAACCTCATCAACTCGCTCGAGGAAAAAAGCCAGATCAACCGCATCATCGAGCGCATGCACAGCCTGGAAAACAAGGGCGACTACCTTTTCCACCTCAGCATGGCCGACCTTTTCCACGGCGACCAGAACCCCATCGATGTCATCAAGTTCAAGGAAGTGTACGAGCACCTCGAAAACATCGTGGACGCGGTGGACTATATCGGCAAGCTGGTCCGGGGCGTCATGGTCAAGCTGGGTTAGGGGCATGCACGCGCTGCTTTCCTTTGTTTACGCCTATCCCCTGGTCGCCCTGGTGGTGGTCTTCGCCCTCCTATTTGATTTTCTCAACGGCTTTCACGACGCGGCCAACTCCATCGCCACCATCGTGGTCTCCAAAACGCTGACGCCTTTGCAGGCCGTGATTCTTGCCGGGCTCGCTAATTTCGTTGGATTTTTCACCTTCGGCCTGGCCGTGGCGCACATGGTCGGCAAGGGTGTGGTCCATGTCGACGTCGTCACTCTGCCGCTCATCCTCGCCACACTCACCGGCGCCATCCTCTGGAACATCGCCACCTGGCTCCTCGGGCTCCCCACCAGTTCCAGCCATGCGCTCATCGGCGGCCTCATCGGCGCGGCCGTGACCCACGCGGGGTTCGGCGCGGTCAACTGGGGCTGGAACGGCGTGCTCAAAATTTTCTGTTTCATCATCATCGCCCCGGCGCTCGGCATGCTTGCCGCGGGAGCCGTCACAACGTTCACCATCTGGCTTTTCCGGAAAAGCACCCCCGCCAAATCCAGAAAGACCTTCAAAATCCTTCAGCTGGTATCCGCAATCTTTTCGAGCATCGGTCACGGAACGAATGACGCGCAAAAAACCATGGGCATCATCACCCTGGCGCTCATGACCGCAGGCCTTAAAAAAACCTTTGAAATTCCTTCATGGGTCGTTTTGTCGGCCTATTCGGCCATTTCACTGGGCACGGTTTTCGGAGGATGGCGCATCGTCAAAACCATGGGCGCTAACATCACAAAAATCCGTGAAATGGAAGGTTTCTGTTCAGGCACAGCTTCGGCCGTAGTACTGCTCGGGACCGCCCATTTCGGCATACCGGTTTCCACAACGCACGTCATCGCGGGTTCCATTATGGGCGTGGGCGCGGTGGAACGTGCCGGCAGTGTCCGCTGGATTACCGCGCGCAAAATCGTCTGGGCCTGGATCATCACCATCCCGCTGACGGCCTCCTGTTCGGCCTTGACTTATTTTATACTCACGCGGCTGATCTTACGTTGATAAGGGAGTGTTTTATGACTGTATATCGTCTACTCTGCACCGCCCTTGTTATGGGCTTCTGTTTTCTTTCCGGCTGCAACCGGTGTGTCTGCCGGGAAGCCGAATACCAGCCATTCCTATACGACAATGTGGCTTATCTTGATACCGCTGACAACGGCTTTTCCAAGGGATGGCATGGCCACGAACGTTCGAACCCCATGGCCTGGTTCGACGTCCACATGCACATTGCAAAGAGCTGCAGCACAGAGGCGCTGGCAAAAGAGGCCGTTGACTTCTGGCGGAAGCAGTTCGGCACTTATGACTGGGCCGGTGGCGCAATAATGGCCTTCCCGGGGTCCGGAATTTTCGATTACGTTAAAACCGACTCCGCGGTGGCTGTCTATTTACGGCTTACTTACGATAATCCGGACGTCAACCTCGTGGATTCTCTTTTCCGACTGGGGAAAATTCGCGGGGTCAAGCTTCACATGCGACCCATTTACGAGAAGGGGCTCGATTATAAAATCATGGACCGCGACGCCTGGCACGCGGTTTACGCCAAGTGCGGGGAACTGGGTATTCCCATTATCTGGCATCTGAATCAGCGCCTGACCGATCCCGTGCTGGTGCACGGCGTGGACAAAGGGAGTGCCTGGAAGACGCTGGGCTACACTAACGCCGATGTCCTGAAATGGTTTGAAGGGGTGGCGAACCGGCATGCCAATACCCGCATCATTCTGGCCCATTTAAATTTCATGGGGTATGGCCCGCTTGGAGCGCTGCTGGACCGTCATCCCAATTTGTACACGGACGGGTCATCGGCCTGGAATATCGGACCCTATCATCACCTGACGCCTTCTGAAATCAAAACCATCCGGGCCTTTACCATCCGCTACCAGGACAGGCTTATGTTCGGCACGGACTTCAGCATCCATATTCCCAAGCCGGATGAGGACATCCGCTACTGGCTCAATTCCTATCAGAGGGTCATCCGTTTTATCATGCAGCTGGAGCTGCCCGCGCCCGTGCTTTCGAAGATAGCCTACAAGAACGCGCTCAAGGTACTGAACATGAAGCAGGGGTTCGAGGCGTTTTAACGGCCGGTCACCGTATCAAAATCATCTTCCGCGTAAGCGCCGCATCCCCCGCCTGCAGGCGGCACACGTAAACCCCGCTCGAAAGACCTTGTGCGTCAAAACGGAACTGGTGCCCGCCAGCGGCGAGCTTCCCCGATGCGACGACCGCCACTTTGGAACCTCGCGCATCGTAAACCGAGAGCGCGATTTGCATGGCTTTTGGCAGCCGGAAAGAAATGACGGTGGAAGGATTGAACGGATTGGGTTCCGGCTCGTCCATTGAAACTGCGCCGGGCATGTTTTCGGGCTGGAGCGTTTCCACTCCCATGGCATAAGTGCTGAAGGTCAGGTCTCCAGTTTCGGTGATGTTGCCCACGGGGTCCATGAGCATGACCTTGAAATGGTAGAGGGTGTCGGGCAGGAGGTTTCTGACGTCGATGTCGTGCACCATCTTGTAAACCCTGACCTGCTTCCCGCTGAACCACGTGCCGTAATCCATGGTGGAATCGTAAGTGGAGGTCAAGCCGAACTGGAACTTGCACAGCACGAGGTCCGGCGCGCGGCCGTCCGTGCTGATGCTGACGCGTATTTTTTCCCGTGTCCTGGCGGAATTGGCGGACCAGCTCGTAATGACGGGCATCGGCGGGGCCACGGTGTCCTTTTCCGGCGTTTTGGCCTTCATGGGGTTGTAAAGCGGATCGCCGATATTGCGAGTTTTCCAGCCGAGCGCGGGTTCCGCATGGTAGGCGGCCTCGGCAAAATTGTACCCGTTCAAAATATAATAGAGCAGCTTTTCCGGGTGCGTGTGGCCGCTCAAACCGGGTTCGCTGATGACCCCGCACCCGGCCGTGAG
>Ga0208373_1004394_pt1 | contig 12754 bp, 12 predicted proteins | sample RifOxyC2_FD_184036 | JGI IMG/M metagenome (GOLD analysis project Ga0208373, IMG submission 184036) | Soil microbial communities from Rifle, Colorado - Rifle Oxygen_injection C2 (SPAdes) | ecosystem: Environmental > Terrestrial > Deep subsurface > Rock core/Sediment | place: Rifle, Colorado...
GGGCCTTTCCTCCCGACACATTAGTATCGAGATCGTACGTGGTATTAGCGCCGCTTTCGCGGAGTTATTCCACACTTTGGGGTAGGTTATCAATGTGTTACTCACCCGTTTGCCACTAGCACGATCCTTGCGGACCGTACTCGTTCGACTTGCATGCCTTAGACACGCCGCCAGCGTTCATCCTGAGCCAGGATCAAACTCTCAAAAAAATGAAAGTGTTGAATCTCTTAAATTTTGTTCAGAAGAACAAAATCAACCCGGTCCGAAAACCGGAGTTCAAGCTCTCAATATATAACTATATTTATTCTTATTTAAAGAATTGAGGTATTTCTATCACTTTAAGTTGTCAAAGAAAATTCCCCATTCTGGGGAATGTTTTATATGCTCTATATTACCCGCCCCTTAAAAAGCTGTCAAGTATTCTGTCCTTTGTCCTTTTCCACAGTCTTTCCACACTGATTAAAACCCAAAAATAAGTCTTTTAATCCTCTTTTTCTTTTCTTCTCCATTCCTCTATTTTTCTATGATCTCCCGACAATAAAATTTTGGACACTTGATATTTTTTATCCTTGAAATGAAAAACCTCCGGTCGAGTATAAACTGGCACACCAATTCCAAGACGCTTCTCTTCAATTGATTCCTCTTTTCCTAAAGTTCCCGGAATCTGGCGCGCCACTGCGTCTACCAAAATCATTGCCGGCAATTCTCCACCGGTTAAAACATATGGACCAATGGACATTTCAGAATATTCAATTCCCATACCCTTAACAACTTTTTTTATTCGCGCGTCTACTCCTTCATAGCGCCCGCAAATCAAAATCAAACGATCATACTTTTTCGCCAACTTCGCCGCGACTTTATTATCAAACTGTTTTCCGCCGGCAGAAAAAAGTATAACTTTTAACTTTTCATTTCTCGCTTTTAACTTAAAGATCGAACTGATTGCCTTAGCAATCGGCTCGATTTTCATAACCATTCCCGGTCCCCCGCCATACGGGCTATCGTCAACTTTTTGATGCTTGTCCTCCGCCCAATCGCGCAAATTATGAATATTTATTTTAATCAAATTATTTTTTTGCGCGCGACCAATAATGCTCTCGTTAAAATAACCGGGGAAAACTTCAGTGAAAATTGTGATGATATCAAATATTAACATAATGCAAATTCGTAGGTTTGTAGTAACAAAAACCGCACTTGTAGCGCGGCTCTTGTTTTATTTAGACCTGTCACAAAATAATCTTTCGTTACGAAACGCAGTAATTTTGAGCGAAAATTGTGAAAAGCGAGGAGAGATATTGGTAATACCTCGACGAGCTTTGAACAATTTGGAGCCAAAATTACCAGTTGCAGTAGAAAGGATTATTGTGTGACAGGTCTATTATAGAAGACTTAGATAGTTAACTCTTCTACGTCTCTTGCGTCCATATCGGCTGGAGCAGAGTTTCCTCTATTCATTCTTGAACCTTCCGGTTCATAGATTTTTAGGTTGACTCTGGCTTTTTCTTTTGCTCCAACGATCTTCAAAAGAGTTCTAATTGCGCGAGCTGTTTGACCTTGTTTGCCAATCACATAACCCATATCTTCCTGATTGACTTTGAGGGTGATTAAAACACCCATTTCATCAACCGTTCTCTCGGTTGAAACATCTTCCGGGTGATTGACAACAGCTCTTACAATTAACTCAACGAATTCTTGATCTTTATAGGCAGCCATATTTCTTTACTGTTAATGTAAAATTTCAGAAATAGCTTCATTACTGTTCGACCTTTTTACAGTACAGCTATTCGTTAGTTTAAAATTACCATTCCGGATAAAAAAAGTCAAATAGATTAAAACTCCCGATTTCAACTAATGCTACTAAAAAAGACCTCTTTACGAGGCCTTTTCCGGTTCTGATTTTTTTTCTTCTTTGGGTTTAGGCTCTTCCTTCTTTTCTTCTGATTTTTTAACTTTTACTTTTTTCACTTTTTCCCCTTGCAAGGCTCCTTGCCCTACGAGCAAATTATTAACTGTGGCTGAAAGTTGCGCCCCTTTTTCTATCCAATATTTCAATCTCTCTTCTTTGAGATTGGTGACTTTCGCACCTTCTTTTGGGTCATAAAGCCCCAAGGATTCAATATAAGTTGCTTTAGGATCTTTGGTTTTATCGGAAACAATCAAACGATAAACCGGCCTATTCTTTTTTCCAAAACGAGATAAACGAATTGCTAACATATTTTGTTGAAAATCTTAATTTATTATTAAACAATCTACTGATTTATATTGCTATATTTGGCTTTAATTGTCAAGCTTTTGCCGATTTTTCCGCCTCCTCCAACTTCAAACTCAAGAGCCGAGAAACGCCGTCGGCTTCCATAATCACTCCATAAATCCTTCGGCTATATCATCAATAATCGGTTTAAGCTGGATCTCTTGGCCACTCTGTATTTTTTTGATATGCTCCATTAGTTTTTCTCTTACATTTGAAATCAATGCGCCTCTTTTTGATTCATGGACAATATCTTCGGTTTCCGCAATAACCGCCCGTGGACACATATCCCACAAATCAGATAGTGTTTTTTGCCAATTTTCTGCTAAACCGTCCGGTTTTAGCAATTTGGCCTCTTTTGAATTAGCTAATTTTTCAGCCCTATTTCTAAAGCTAGCGACTTTTCCCAATATACGATCTTGCTCTTGCTTATTGCTAATTGTAGCTAATAAAACCTCACCCTTAAAACTCTCAACATCTCTCAATAATTCTGCTTTTTTTTCCTTTAATGATTTTGTAGTCTCTTTTATTTCAGTCTCTTCTTTTTTATTTTTAAAAGAAGAAAAGGCTTTAATTGATATTGCCCGAGCAATTGTCTCAATTAAAAGTAATGTGCTTTGCGCTTCAGCTTTTATTTCTCTGGCCTCGCTCTTTTCAATTTTTTGATCTCCTCTTTTTTCTTGAACGGGTAGACGCCGTTGTGGAGCAGGCGATGACGGGACTGCTCCCTTCGGCTCTTTTTCTCGTGATTTTTCAAGAGCCACGGCAAAAACATCTCCGCCGATTGATGGACCTCGACTAAAACTACTTGTTTTTTGTCTTCTTTTTGGTCCTTCATCTCCTCTCTCTAGCCAGCTTTTTTCTTTGCGTATCCCACTATTTGCTTGAAGATTATGAACGGCGCGAATTTCGTCCATTGTTGGCCCAGCTCCTTCAATATTATTCCAATCTTTTGATTCATAACGATCTCCGTAAATACTCCCAGTCCCTTTACTATTTACTAAATGATAACAATAAGGTTCTCCATCTTTTTCTTCCGTCCACGAGACTTTCCAATTTGGATCTTCCGCTAAAGCTAAAATTTTCGCATCACTTTTAGAAACTTCCGCCGTTAAACTATCTCCATCTAGAGGCTTTAGCCCAAAATAATTGACTATCTTTCTATATTTGCTTCTTCCACCACCTATTTTAATTCCAACCACTGGCTTATTCCCAGGCAGATATAATCTTTTTCCTGCCACTTTTTCTCCAAAACCTTCACCTGGCTTACGCCCATAAACTTCAAACTCGCCAGGATCAATACCGGAGAGAAACCATGTAGCCGGAGTTGCCCCGGCTTCCATTTCTTCGCGCAATGCCTTTTCGACTTTTTCTTTTGACGCGGCGACCGCAAAATCTCTCTCCCCACATTGACGAAGTTGATCGGCTATAAAAGCATCCGCGGCAGCAATATATTTTTGCAAAGATTCAAGACATTTCTTTAAGTCTTCTTCTAAATCATCTCCGATCTCGCCCCATTTTGGTTCTTCTATGCCTGAACTATACAAATCGATCCCTAAAGTGCGCGCATGTTTCTCTTTTTTTTGCTTTTCTTCGCGCGCTTGCTTTAATTGGGTTGTGGTTACTTCATACGATTCTTGCTCTATGCGTAGCTTTTCCAACATTTCATGCTCTTCTTCCTGCCATTTTTGTTCAGCCTCCTTCCGAACGCTATCCCAAGCTTCAGCATATCGCCTTGTCCATTCTTCAGGTTTCAAATCATAAATTCTCGGATCGTCTGGAATAGATTTATGTTTTCTTTCCTTATCCAAAAGATTTTTCAATTCATTTCTTTTTTTAGTAAGAAGTTCTTTGCGGATTTCCTCGGGTTTTTCCTCTTGTTTGAGTGTACGATCGATTTGAAAACTATGCCCCCCTTTAAAAGCGCCTCTCCAATCTGACCTTTCTCTTTTCCTTGCTCCGGTCACTAGAAAATGACTAGTGTACGTTTTATCTGCATAATGATCGGTACCCCCCGTTTCGCCGCCATAACGCCAGCCTACTTCTTCTTGACCTCTTATGTCATGACTTCCGATAAATATTTCCCCCGGCGCTTGTAAAAAAATAATATTATCAACCAACTCTTTAATTATTTTTCGTTGATATTCGTTTTGTTCTGTTATAAACTCAAATCTTTTTTTGGCAAAATCTTCCGGCGATTGTATCAATTTTCGCACTTCTTCTATAATCTCTTCTTGCGCTTCTTTCGGTATTTTTTCAAATTTTTCATAAAGATCCGGGAGCTCGTCCATATTATAAGCAACCCAACCCCACGCTTTAGCATTTGGTATATCTCTGAATAAAAATTCTGCTTCAATAATGTCGCCTTTTTTTCGCCATTTACCTGACGGAAATGTTTCCCAGTGCTTCAAGGAATAAGCTTGGGCGGTATCTATCGTTTTCTCGCCGAAAGGATAAATAAGGACAATTTTATCATCGCCTTCCGCCCGAACGCTCTCCGGCTCGCCGAATATCTCAAAAAAATTCGAATTTAGACGAGAAGATTTCCAAATTTCCTCTCTTCTTTGTTCTTCTTTAGGGGATGATGATTCCCTTGCATTTGACATAACTATATATTTTAAAATATTATCTCAACAAAAATATTTTGTCCCCTAGCTCTTCACCACTTTCTCCGCCTCTTCCAATTTCAAACTCAAGAGCCGAGAAACGCCGTCGGCTTCCATAGTAACGCCGTAAAGAGTGTTTGCCTTTTGCATCGTCGCCCGATTGTGAGTGATTAAAATAAATTGCGTTTTTTCAATCAGTTCGTCAAATATATTGGCAAACCTTAAAGAATTTGATTCATCAAGCGCGGCATCAACTTCATCCAAAACAATAAACGGCGCCGGATTGTTGGAAATAATCGCCGAAAGAAGCGCGATTGATGTAAGCGCCCGCTCTCCGCCCGAGAGCATATTGATATTTTTAAGTTTCTTTCCCGGAGGAGTCGCCTCAATCTCAACTCCAACAATTTCTTCATTCTTCGATTCACCAAAACCATTAACGGAGGCGGCCCTCGGCTCGCCGGAGCCTTTGGCGAAGGCGGCTTTTTCTTCCATCAAAACATCTTCTTCCTTAGGAACGAGAACCTCTCTTCTTATATTTAATTGGGCTTTGCCCCCGCCAAAAAGTATTTTAAAATATTTGCCGAATTCATCGTTTATTTTGTGAAATGCCGAGTCAAATTGCTTTTTAATAATTTCATCCAGTTCTTTTATAATTTTTAAAAGAGAAACGACCGCCTGATTCAAGTCATTGATCTCATTTCTCAAAAATTCATAACGGACACTGGCCTCGCCATATTCTTTTTCCACTTCCGGATCTATTCCGCCTATCAATTCCAGTTGTCTTTTTAGTCTTAAAATCTGCTCTTGCCAGCCGGGATCAAAAATGGCTTCGCCAATCACGCCTTCAAGAGAAAAATCTTTCAGTTCTTGTCCGATTTCTCTTTCCAAATCCTCTTTTCTGGCCTTCAATCCCGCGTTTTCCACTTGAATCTCGTTTATCTTAGAAGAAATTGAATAAAGCTCGCGTTGTTTTTCCTGAAGAGTTCTTTGCAAGTCAAAAAAACTTTTTCTTTCCACTTCTTGTTGCTTATTAAAATTTTCTATCTTGATTTGGACATCGGTAAGCGACCGATTGATTGCCTCTATCTCTCCCGAAATTTTAAGAAGTTCTTTTTCCAAAGCCGGATCGGTTTTTGGGACTATTTCTTTCTTCTCCGGGGCTTTAAATTTATCAATAAACATCTTCAAATCTTCCTTCATCGTTTTTGCCTCATCTTGGATCTCTTCAATATTATTTTTTTCTTTGGCGGAAAATAATTTCTCCACAAAAGATTCATATTTGCGAAAAAAATCCTGAAGTTTTACTTCAATCTCCGCGATTGATAACGCCACCGGACGACTGATTATGATTTGCTTACTGAATTCTATTTTATTTTTTATCATCATCGCTTTTTCTCGAAGATGATTTTTTTCTTCAAACAATTTCTCATATTCTCCCTGAAAAGATCTGAAAGAATCAACTGGCGGTTGTTCCTTTTCCAGCTTTTTTAACTTCTCCTCAATTACTTTTACTGATTCTTCCAGCTCTTTTTTCTGCACTAAAAACGGACCGGCTTTTTCGTCTCTTTCTCCCAATTTTCCGGTTAAATTTTTCCATTGATAACTGTAATATTTTTTTTGGATCTCTTTTAGCTCCTGCTCTCGGTTACTTCTTTCTTCCAATTTTTTCATTTGCCTTGCCAAAGATTTTACGCGTGGCTCAATTTCTTCCAAGAGCAATGTCGCTTGCTTTAAATTCTCCTGGCCGGCCTTTAGTTTTGAAAGAGCCTGATCTCTTTTTATTTGATATTGTTCCACCCCGGTCGCCTCGTCAAAAAATTCTTTCCGCTCCGTAGGGCTGGCCAAAAGCATAGCGTCAACCATGCCTTGTCCGATAATGCTATAATTTTTTTGCCCGAAATTAGCTTGCGCCAAAAGCAAAACAACATCCGACAAACGGACCTTATTTCTATTGATAAGATATTCCCCTTCCCCACTCCGATACAGCCGACGCGTCAAAACCACTTCTTCATAATCAATCGGCGCGGTCTTATCTTCATTATTTAAGTAGAGCGAAACTTCGGCAAAACCTAAACGAGCCCTTTTTTGGGATCCGGAAAAAATAACGTCCTCGGATTTCTTGCCACGAAGAAGTTTCAGGCTTTGTTCGCCCAAAACCCACCTCATCGCGTCCGAGACATTGCTCTTGCCACTGCCATTCGGACCGACAATAGCCGTAATACTCCTCCCGCCCTTTTTTCTGGGCGGAAATTCCAAAATAGTCTTGGTCGCGAACGATTTAAAACCTTGTATTTCAAGTTTTTGCAAATACATATTTTATGGGTCTATCGCTAAATGATATTTTGCCAAAATCTTCATATTTCGGTAAATTTTGTCCTAAATTTTCTTGCCAATATAACCATATTGACTCAAAAATTTATAACAAAATTTCCTCAAAATCTGAAAATTTATAATCAAAAAAGTCATTTAGCGATAGACCCATATTTATAATACTATCTATAAAGAGGCTTTACAAGTATGATAGAGAATGGTATGCTGGTTAATTAAAATAACCGTTAAGCACCAAATTCAAAATTACAAATCCTAAATAAATTACAATGACCAAAATTTAAATATTCAAAACTACCGTTTAGAATTTTGAGCATTGGATATTTGGATTTATTTGGAGCTTGTGATTTTGGATTTGGAATTTTAATATAATCTCCCCTAACCCCTCCCGTCGATGGAGCGGGATTCCATCTTTACAATCTTAATTAACTTATTAAAACTATGTCCCTACGCACTGAACAATTTAGCAAACTGTTAAAACGAGAACTAGGCGAATATTTTTTGAAAGAAATTGAATTCCCCAACGGATGCTTTGCGACAATAACCCGAATAAATGTTGCTCCGGATCTTAAATATGGAGAAGTTTGGCTTAGCATTTTGCCGGAAAAATTCGTCCCCGTCGCCTTAAAAACTATTTCCAAAAAAATCCGTGGTTTTGAAAAAAAATTCTTTAAAAAATCTTCTTCCAAATTTATTCCCAAGCTGATTTTCAAACTTGATACCGGAGAATCCGAAGCCGAGGAAGTGGAGAGATTAATCGCGCAAATTCAAGATGAATCAAATAGCATTAAATAAACTCCAGCAATTGATTTTAGGGTCTGAAAGAACCCTAATTTTGTCTCATCAAAAACCTGACGGCGACGCTCTTGGTTCTATTTTAGCTTTGTCTCAATTCTTTAAAACTCTTAAAAAAGAATATACCCTCTTTGCCACGGGACCCATTTCTTCTTCATTTAGCTTTTTATTAAAAGAAGAAAAGATTTACACGGATCCATCTACTCTCACGCTAGAAAATTATGATCTTATTTTTATTTTGGACTCGGGAGATCTAAAACAAACCGGCATGGAAAAGCAATTAAAAAATCTCTCTTCGGCTATTCCGGTTGTCAATATTGATCACCACCAAACAAATGAAAATTTTGGAACTTTGAACTTTGTTTTTCCCGAATCTTCCTCCACCTCCGAAATTATTTTCAATCTTTTCAAAATATTTAATTTTACAATCAATAAAAAAACAGCGACCTTTCTTTTGACCGGTCTTATAACCGACACTTCCAATTTTTCCAATCCGGCCACAACTTTTTCTTCTCTTGAGATCGCAAGTCACCTTTTGAATCTCGGCGCAAAAATAAATGAAATATCCGTAAATATTTTAAAAAATAAATCATTACCCACTCTTAAGTTTTGGGGGGAAGTATTGTCCAGATTGACTGAAAATAAAAAATTAAACATGGTCACAACGATTATCACGGCTGATGATTTGCGCTCGGCCAACTTGGACGAAGAGGCTCTTGAGGGGGTGACTAATTTTTTAAATAATCTAAAAGGAGCAAGGGTCGTTTTAGTCTTAAAAGCCATTGAACCCGGAAAAATAAAAGGAAGTTTTCGGACAACAACCAAAGAAATAGATGTTTCCCGCCTGGCCAAAATCTTCGGCGGAGGCGGACACCAAAAAGCCGCCGGTTTTACAATAGAAGGAAATTTGATTAAAATGGAGAATAGTTGGAGGGTAGAATAATTAAACATTAAAATAAAAACTATGAGCAACATTATAAAATCTAATTACCTTATCCCGACTGTCATTGAAAAAACAACCCACGGCGAAAGGGCTTATGATATTTATTCTCGCCTTTTGAAAGACAGAATTATCTTTTTGGGCGATACGGTTGACGACGGAATAGCCAATTCTATCATCGCCCAGCTTCTTTTTTTGGAAAGCCAAGATAAAGAAAAAGATATTAAAATTTACATAAATAGCCCGGGCGGATCGGTAACAGCCGGTTTAGCAATTTACGATACGATTCAATACATAAAACCTGATGTTTCCACAATCTGCGTGGGTCTCGCTGCGAGCATGTCTGCCGTTCTTCTTGCTTCCGGAACAAAAGGAAAAAGATTTGCCCTGCCCAACGCGGAAATTTTAATTCATCAAGTAATGGGCGGAGCGGAAGGACAGGCAACTGATATAAAAATTAGAGCTGAAAGAATTTTAAAAATGAAAGACAGGCTGAATAAAATTCTTTCCACTCATACTGGATCGTCTTTAGAAAAAATTGAAAAAGATACTGACCGTGATTATTTCATGTCCGCCGAAGAAGCGTTGAAGTACGGAATTATTGATAAGATAATCAGGAAATAGTTTCTATACTGTCATTTCGCGGGCATCAAATTAAACTAATTTTATGACTAACCCAATAACCTTATCCTCCCCCCATAAAGATTTTGAGAGTATTAAAAAAATCGACGAAAACGGCGTTGAATATTGGATGGCGCGCGAATTAATGATTTTATTGGGTTATTCGCAGTGGAGAAATTTTGAAGAGGTAATTGGAAAGGCTGCGCGCGCGTGCATTGAAAGTAGCCAAGATGTGGATAACCATTTTGTTAGACTCAGCAAAATGGTTGAAATCGGATCAAATACGGTGAGAAACGTAGTGGATTACAAACTTGATCGTTATGCGTGTTATTTAATAGCCCAAAATGGGGATTCTAAAAAACCGGAAATAGCGATTGCGCAAACTTATTTTGCGATACAAACAAGAAAACAGGAAATTTTTGAACAACTCCCCGAGAAGTCAAAACGATTATTTATCCGTGATCAAGTTTCTGTTCACAATAAAAAATTATTTAGAACCGCCAAAGAAGCCGGCGTTTCCAGATTTGGCGTATTTAATGATGCCGGCTATAAAGGACTTTATGGCGAATCATTGTCAGACATAGAAAGAAGAAAGGGCATTAAGAAGGGCGAGCTATTGGATAGAGCCGGTTCTACCGAGCTGGCCGCTAATTTATTTCGCATAACGCAAACTGACGAAAAAATAAAAAAAGATAAAATACAAGGAGATCGAGTGGCGTCTCAAACTCATTTTATGGTTGGCGGCAAGGTGAGGCAGACGATCAAAGATATCGGCGGAGTTCTTCCGGAATATCTGCCACCGGAAAAACATATTAAAGAAATAAAAAAAGAATTGAAACTGATCAAAAAGACAGTGAAAAGACTCAAATAAATTTTGACACAAAATAACTGTTTTGACGGAACAAAATAAAACAAGCTCGGGAAAATATTATCACTTTCTTTCCCGAGCTTTTGTTTTTCGCCTCCTTTCTTTTGCCTTTTCGTCTTTCTTATCAGCTAAAGAAAAGAAAGCAAACTTACATTAAAGCACGCTCCCTGATTAACCTGCTCTTTAATATGCTTTAACGCTTCCCACTGCTCCTCGTGGCTCGTTGGATCTCTACTCAAAAGGAGATCCCAAAGAATATTGTTTTCCTTTTTGGCCACAAAGGTAATGCGACCCAAAGCATGAAAAAAGTCATCGTATTCCGATCTCCACCAGACATGGATGATCGGCTCCCCAACTACCAGGCCAGTACTAATGACCAAATAATTACTGACCTGCATAAAAGTCATCCCTTCATGCCCCTCCCTTCCATTGAGTGGAACTAGCTTCAATATCTTCCCCCCGGTGCCGGCGATGCACCAAGGAGCCGTAGTCTCGCCTTCTGCTGTTTTAAAACTCATTATCTCTACCCTCTTTTATTGGCCCACCCGATTGTGAGCCTTATAATTTACGTCAAAATTACAATACCGTCAATAATATTAGACAGCCATACTTGACTTTTTCTTTTATTTAAGCTATAATTTAGATATAGACAAAAAGTGTTGTATTATTTTGACAACAATACTATGGAGAAAATAGAGGCAATAAAAAATCTCGGCTTGGACGAGAAAGAGGCTCATGTCTATTTAGCCCTTCTTAAAATAGGGGGCTCTTTGGCGAGCCAAGTAGCTAAAGAAGTGGGCATAAAACGCACCACTATTTACCCCATCCTCCAAACTTTGGCCGAAAAAGGGGCGATTATTGTTTATTTTAGAAAAAATAAGCGGTTTTATTACGCACAAAAACCGATTAAGATCGCCGAGCTATTTAAAAAGAAGCTGGAATCATTTGAGGGCATTATTCCCCTCTTGGAAACAATGGAAAAGAAGCAAGGTAGCCAGTTTGGTCTGCGCTTTATTGAAACCGTGCAAGAATTAAAACAATTTTATTTTGAGATTTTGGAAGAATATAAACACAAACAAAAAAAAGAATATTATGCCATTGGTAATGCCCCTTCTTGGGAAGGACTAGAACCGGAATTTTTCATTAAATACAGAAAAGAACGCGCGAACGCAAAAATTCATACGAAATTACTGCTCACTGCCGATTCAAAAGAGACAAATGAAAAAATTCCCATCGAATCCTTACGCGATTTTAAATATTTGCCGAAGCAATATAAATTTAAAAGCACAATTGATATTTTTAAAGACAAAATATTGATTGTCAGCCCCGACTTAAGTTCTTTGGCTGTAGTGATAGAAATACCGGCAATGGTGGATATTTTTAGGGGTATGTTTGAAATGCTTTGGGAAGCGACGCCAGAGAAATAATGCACCGTAATTGTTATTGTAAACACGCAAATCAAGGATGATGACCACCTACACTGTCATTCCCGCGCAGGCCTCATTACAAAAAAGTAGATTCCCGCCTGCGCGGGAATGACAAAAAAGAGCAGGAATGCCAAAAATAATACAGACAAAAAAGCGCCTTGTCTTCCCTCCCCTGCAATAGTATAGTTAATGAAGACATAACAAGCAGAAAAAATGTTCAAAAGAAATATTAAAATATTTTCCGGTCTTTTTTTTATCGTAGCTTCTGTTGCTTATTTTTTTCTATATAGCGGTTCCCTGGAGGCGAAATTTTCTTTCGTCTCTTTTTTGTTTTTTCTGCTTCTTTTCATAAGTTTTATCACTCTCGCCAATCTGCAAAAAACCGTTCGCGGGATTATTATTTCCTCAACTGTTTTTTTTGTCTTTCTTCTCTACTCTGTTATTAACTTAGCCTATTTTAGAGTCTTTAATACTTTTATTAACTTTAGCCTTGGCCAAATAACGCAAATAAATTTTTCTTTTGTTGATTTCATCGCTGACTTTTCTTTTTTAATCCCCAAAAGCATCTTTTTTCTTAGTTTTTTGCTCTTTTCCATCTTTATCCTTTCTTCAATTCTCTCAAAAAGAGAGTCTGGCCAAAAACAATTTCTTCTTCTTCATAATTCAGAAATAGCCCAAAGAAAAAATCGTCTCGCCCGCTCCGGATTATTTGCTGTTTTACTTATCGCCAATATCGCGGCCGTTTCCGTCACCGCTTACTATGAAAAAAATCCGCGGGAAAGCTGGTGGGACTCGCGAGAATATTCGTTGAATTGCGGATTTGCCGGACATCTTTACGGAGAATTTTATCAATTTTTAAACGGGGAAATAAAAACTATTTTCGCCAAAGAAAAAAGCGAGGAAGACTATAATCAGAAAATA
>Ga0208373_1004395_pt1 | contig 12753 bp, 9 predicted proteins | sample RifOxyC2_FD_184036 | JGI IMG/M metagenome (GOLD analysis project Ga0208373, IMG submission 184036) | Soil microbial communities from Rifle, Colorado - Rifle Oxygen_injection C2 (SPAdes) | ecosystem: Environmental > Terrestrial > Deep subsurface > Rock core/Sediment | place: Rifle, Colorado...
CTCGCGGCCATTGTTCCGAAGGTTATAATCTGGGCAACATGATCGCGACCGTATTTCCCTTCAACATAACGGATAACTTCTTCGCGACGAGTATCGGTAAAATCCAAATCAATATCAGGCATACTGATTCTTTCCGGATTTAAAAACCTTTCAAAAAGAAGATTGTGCGCCAAGGGATCAAGGTTCGTGATATTGGTTAAATAAGAAACGATTGAACCGGCCGCGCTACCACGACCCGGTCCGACAACTATTCCGGTATTTTTCGCCCAATTAACAAAATCCTGAACGATCAAAAAATATGAAGCAAAGCCGGTTTTTGTGATTATTGATAGTTCGTATTCCAATCGCTCAAGAATTTTTGGAAGGGAAATCTTTATTTCTCTTTCATCTGTAAATTTAAACTCACCGTCAATATTTTCTACGCCATAGCGTTTTTTTAATCCTAAGTAACACAGCTCTTTCAAATATTCATTGGCTGTTTTCCCGTCAGGGACTTCGTAGTGTGGCAACATAATCGTTCCCAACTCCAATTCAACATTGCACATATCGGCGATTTTAGCCGTGTTGGCGATTGCTTCAGGGACATCCTTAAAGATTCTTTCCATCTCTTCGGGCGGTTTCATTGAATAGTCTTCACTCAACATATTCATCCTGTCTCTATCATCTTTTTTCTTTTTCATTTGTAAACATAAAAGTACATCCTGCGCTTCGCCGTCTTCGGAATTAAGATAATGAATATCGTTTGTGGCCACAAGTGGCACTCCCAATTTTTTGGAAAAATTAATCAATTCTTTATTAACTTTCACTTGCTCCGGACTGGATGGCTGATTTTGAATTTCCAAATAAAAATTATCCGGACCAAATAATTTCTGATATTTTAAAATTAATTCTTCCGTTGTTTCCAAATTTCCATTCCAAATGGAGACGGGAATCTCCCCTTGGCGACAAGCCGACAAAGCTATTATTCCTTCATGATATTTTTCTAAAATTTCCCAATCAATTCTCGGTTTATAATAAAATCCCTCCAGGTGCGCGATTGAGGTTATTTTGATTAAATTTTGATAGCCTTGTTTATTTTTTGCCAAAAGAACCAAGTGGTATGGTTTCTCGTCTATTCTTGCTCTTTTATTTAAACGACCGTTTCGGGCAAGATACGCCTCAACTCCCAAAATCGGTTTAACCCCGGCCGCTTTTGCTTTTTGATAAAATTCCACAATCCCATACATCACGCCATGATCTGTCAAAGCCAAAGCTTTCATATTGTTGTCCTTGGCCTTTTTTACCAAATCATCAATTTTTGCCAGACCGTCAAGAAGACTGTAATGGCTATGAGTGTGGAGGTGAATAAACATAATTGAATCTTAGATGTCAGATATTAGATCTCAAATCCTAATGTTAAACACAAAATCCAAAATAACAAATCCCAAATAAATTACAATGTTCAAATGACCAAAATTCTAAACATAATTGTTTTGAACATTTGGATTTTGTATTTTGATATTATTTGGAGCTTGTGATTTTGGATTTGGAATTTTTAAACTATCTTCTAGCTAACCAAATTATTAAAATATAAGCTATTTCTTTCCTTTTTTACTTTTCTTCTCAACCACAAATCCTACTATTTTTTCCACGGCTTGGGCGATTAACCCCAAATAAGCTGAACCATTTTCAAATTTCAATTTTATTTTTTCCGCGGCCTGGCTTACCTGCTCCACTTTGCTTCTAAAGACGGAAACCATTTTATGCGCCTGGCGACAAATCATGATGACATAAAAAAGAATCCAAGAAAAAAAGATAACAAACCACAATACGGCAAAAGTTAAAACTACATAAAGCAAATCTTTGCTTGTTTCAATTAACATAAAATAACGACGGGCATAACCGGCGGAAAACCTCCTCGGTGAACCGCAAATCCAAACCCGTTCCCCCTTGAATAATTAAATGAACGACTAACGAGTTAAGGACAGTCTTTTTTTCAGGAAAAGGACTGTCCTTGCCTGCTATTACTTCACTCTTAATTTCGCTCCAAAACTTTGCTCCAATTTTCTCAAAATTTCTTCCTCTTTCTTTTTTACCTCATCCAATGTCAACGTTTTTTCTTCCGAGGAATAGACTATTCTAAAAGCTAAACTTTTTTTGCCCTCCTCAATTCCCTTGCCCTCATACACATCAAAAAGCCTTACTTCTTTTACAATATTCGCCGTAACTCCCGAGATAGCGTCCAAAATTTCTTGCCAAAGAACTTTCCTCGGTACAATTATTGATAAATCAAGTTCAATTGAAGGATATTTCGGAATTGGCGCGTACGCTCTATTTTCATTACCGTATTGAACTAATTTTTCAAAATTAAATTCAAAAATACCGATTCTGCTTTTTATCCCAAAATTATTTTGTATTTTTTGGTTCAATTCCGTTATTACCCCAATCGTCTCTTTGTCAACTTTAACTTCAAGAAGTCTTTCACTATTTATCAATCCCGGGATGGCATCTTTTTTGATAATAAATTCCGCCTTGATACCCGATACTTCCAAAACCTCCGCGACAATATCTCTCACGCTGTAAAATGGAGTTCCATTGTTCTTGTCCAAGACTAATCCAACCAGATGATTTTCTTGTTTTGGCAAAAATTCCTTTGCTTTCGCATCTTTGGGTAATTTCCCTGTTTCTTTAGAAAAAACCATCCCCAATTCAAACATCTTTATTTTATCAAAGAAATGCTGATTGTGCGAAATATTTAAAATTAAATTCGGGATTAAGCTTTGGCGCAGGTGCGACAAATTTTTTGCGATGGAATTTTTTAACTGAAGATGATTGTTCGGATCAAATCCGGCTTTTGCCAAAATTTTCTCATCGGCAAAAGAATAATTGTGAACCTCACTCATTCCAAAAGAATTGGCTAAAACATTTTTCACTCTTCTTTCAACCATTCTCGCGCGATTAACTTCCGGCGGAACCATAAGGACTTCCGGCATTTTCGGTTCCAAATTGTCATAACCGTAAATACGCGCAATTTCCTCAACCAAATCATCGGCAATGGAAATATCTTTTGTCGCCCGCCAAGTGGGAATTTTGACGACCAAATTCGCGCCGGTCTTTTTCACTGCAAAACCAAGACTTTTCAAAATATTTATTATTTTGGGAAGTGGAATCTCGTAACCGATTTTTTTATTCAGATATTCTATTCCCAATTTAATCGGTCCCTGATTCAGTTTAAAATTTTTAATATCAATAATTTTGTTGACAAGTCTGGCTTGCGGAATCATTTCGGCTATAAGATGCAAGGCCTTTTTCATGGCCAATTCCGCCAAATTCGGATCTAATCCTTTTTCAAAACGCATAGACGATTCCGTGCGCAAACCGAGAGCCATTGAAGTTTTTCTTACATTAACAAAATCAAAATTAGCTGATTCCAAAATAATAGTCTCTGTATCATTATCAATTTCCGTATTCGCTCCGCCCATTATTCCGGCAAGTGCAATCGGTTTTTCTTCATCCGCGATTACTAACATTGAATTATCTAACTTGCGCTCTACCCCATCAATGGTAATTATTTTTTCATCCTTTCCTGCGGTTCTCATAATGATCTGTTTTGCATTTTGTATTTTAGATTTGTTTCGGATTTCGGATTTCGGATTTATAATTTTATCAAAACTAAACGCGTGCATCGGTTGTCCCAATTCCAACATTACATAATTTGTAATATCAACAATATTATTTATTGACCTTACTCCGACAGATTCTAAGCGCAATCTTAACCATTCCGGCGATGGAGCGATTTTAATATTTTCCACCACTGCCCCGATATATCGCGGACATAATTTTTTATTCTCAACTTTTACTTTCAAAACTTCTTTTTTCTTTACGCCGGATAAATTTTTAAACTTAAAATCTTTTAATTTTCCGCCAAAAAGAGCGGCGACTTCTCGCGCCATGCCTAAATGTCCCCAAAGATCGGGACGATTGGTAATTGATTTGTTATCAATTTCAAAAACAATATCTTGCGCTTTAATAACTGTTGATAAATTTTTTCCAGTTTTAGCTCCGGGCGGCAAAACCATTATCCCTTCGTGACTTTTACTCAATCCCAATTCATCTTCGGCGCAAATCATTCCTTCAGACATTATTCCGCGCACTTCTCTTTTTTCCAAAGTTAAGCCGTTCGGTAAAGTTACTCCGGACAAGGCAACCGCTACTTTTTGCCCGCGAGCAACATTGGGCGCTCCGCAAACTATATTTAATTTTTTTCCACTCCCGATATCCACTTTTGTTACGGAAAGTCGGTCGGCATTGGGATGTTTCTCGCACTCTAAAACTTCACCAATTAAAATTTTATCCAAAATCTCGCCAGACTTCTCAATCCCTTCAATTTCTGTTGTTGATAAAATCAACCTCGCCGCCATTTTTTCGGGCGTGAGACTACTCGGAATATTTACAAGATCTTTTAGCCAATTTAGAGATATTTTCATAAGTTTAGAACTGTTTTAAAAATCTTAAATCTCCGCCACACAATAATCTTATATCATCAATCCCATATTTCATCATCGCGAGTCGAGTAAGCCCAAGCCCAAAAGCAAAACCAGAATATTTATTTGGATCAAGTCCGCCAAATTTTAAAACATTTGGATGGACCATTCCACAAGGCAAAAGCTCCAACCAACCGGAGTTCTTACAGACGCTACATCCTTTACCCCCACAAATCAAACAATTAATATCTAATTCAAAACCAGGCTCAACAAAAGGAAAATAGCCAGGTCTCAATCTAACTTTTACATCTCTCTTAAAAACTCCCCTCAACAATGTTTTCATAACTCCAATTAGATTTGAAATCGAAATATCCTTACCAATCATTAATCCTTCCATTTGATAAAAAGTGTGTTCATGGGAAGCGTCAGTAGATTCATTTCTAAAACACCTGCCAGGGAAAATAGCCCTAAGCGGCGCGCCATATTTTTCCATCGCCCTTACCTGCATTGATGAAGTCTGCGTTCGCATTAACAAATTTTCTCCTTCAACATAAAAAGTATCCTGCATATCGCGCGCCGGATGCCATGAGGGAATATTTAGAGCTTCAAAATTATAATAATCGGACTCCAATTCCGGACCGTCCAAAACCATAAAACCCATGGAAGTAAAAATATCTTCCAGCTCGTATTGAACAATGGAAATCGGGTGCAAATGGCCGAATTCTCCTTTTTCTTTAGTTGCTGTGACATCAATCCAATCTTTTTCCGACGATCCATCTGTTTTTTCTCCCAAGTTTTGCCTTGCCTTTTGTATTTCCAGTGTTAATTCGTTTTTAATTTTATTAGCCAAATCGCCCACCTTCGCCCTCTCTTCAATGGAGAGATCACCAAGCGTTCTTAAAATTTTTGTCAGCTCGCCTTTGCGACCCAAAAAATAAACTTCCAGTTCTCTCAATTGGTTTAGGTCTCCCGCTTCCCTAATTTTCTTCAGCGCCTCTTCTTTTAATTGTTTGATTTTTTCTTCTAACATATTTTATTTATCCTATTATTTTATTCCACAAACCAACAAAACCATAGCCAAATTTTGCAATATCGCGGTAAGTGATTAAAACCACTAAGCACATTAGCAACAAAAATCCGACATTATGAACAATGTTTTCTATTTTTTGGCTAACCGGTTTTCTTCTTATTTTCTCAATTATTAAAAATAATATTCTGCCCCCATCAAGCGCCGGAAACGGTAAAAAGTTTATAACCGCGAGATTTAGAGACAAGAGGGCAGTGAATTGAAGAACATAAACAAAACCCATTCTCGCCACTTGTCCGGTCAAAACCGCGATGCCGACCGGCCCGGAAAGATCCACTGAAACTTTTTGCGTAATAATTAAATTTTTAAGCAACTCATAAAAAGCCAAGACTATTTCTTTGGTGAAAAAAACCGCGCCTTCCAATCCTTTCCACGGAGCAATATACCACGGATAAGAAACAATCCCCGACTTCAATAATCCGATTCCCACCCCCCCCCTTCCGGTTTCTTCCAAAACAATCGGCGTCACCTCTTTTTCCAGTTCAGCTCCTTCTCTTGAAACAATAATTTTTATGGGATTATTTATTTTTGTATCAATGTATTCTTGAATTCCCGCGATTTGTTCAATCTTTTGTCCGTCAATGCTCAAAATAGCGTCGCCTGGAGCTAGCCCCGCGTTCCCAGCCGGCGACCCCTCTAAGATTTGGACTATTTCAATTTTTGCGTCTTTTATCTTTGCCGAACCCATATCTTCGCCATTAATCGCCTCGGGCATGCCGACCACAAAACCAATAGCCAAAAGAACTGCCGCCAAAATAAAATTCATCAAAACTCCGGCAGCTAAAATGAGCGCCCTTTGCCAAACTTTTTTACTGCCAAAACTATCAGTCCCCTCCTTGTCATCTCCGTTTTCACCTTTTATTTTACAAAATCCCCCCAACGGAATCCAGTTTATGGAATAAATGGTTTCTCCTTTTTTAATTCCAAAAATTCTGGGAGGAAATCCAAGACCAAATTCTTCAACGGCAACACCGTTTTTTCTCGCGACAAAAAAATGTCCAAATTCATGAACAAGCACTAAAATACTTAAAATACAAAAAAATACAATAGTTGTGAATAACATATTATTAAACTAAATTAAAAATTATGAATCATAAATTATTCTCTCATAAACTCACTCTTTTCCCATCTAAATTTTAAACATGTTTTCGTTTTTTGTTCCTCTTTCCAATATAAATTATGTCTTAATAAAATTAGCAATCTCGTCTCTTTTTTCCTCCATCAACTCTTTTGTTTTCGCTTCAACGGTCAATCGTAAAATCGTTGTTTCCGTATTTGACCCCCTAGCATTAAACCACCAATCGTCGTAAGTGACAGTAACGCCATCTAAAAAAGAAACTTCATTGGCGTCTTTATATTTTTCCGCTATTTCTTTTATTTTATCCGCCGAATTAACAACTTTGAAATTAATTTCTCCGGAATGAAAATATTTTTTATACGGCGCGATAATCTCTGAAACTTTTTGATTTTTTTCCGAGATAAATTGCAAGAATCTTAAAGTTAAAATTGTTGGCGCTTCGAAAGTGCCAAAGGAAAATTTATAAAAATAATGCCCCGAAGATTCTCCGCCGAAAACCGCGTTATTCTTTATCATTGCCTCTTTAATTAAAGAATGTCCGACTCTAGTCACAAACGCTTTTCCCCCGGCTTCCTCAATCATATCTTTGGTAATTTTTCCCGGCCTAATGTCGTAGCAAACCGTCTCTCCCGGATGTTCCTCAAGCGCCAATTGCGCCATTATTCCTCTGATTATAGCCTGCATTATGCTTTCCCCTTTTTCATCCACAAAAAAATATCTGTCAGCGTCGCCGTCAATTGAAACGCCCAAATCCGCTTTGTGTTCCAAAACCGCATCTTGCAGATATTTCAAATTTTCTTCTTTCATCGGATCTGCTTCGTGCACCGGAAAAGATCCATCCAATTCAAAATTTAATTTAACTAATTCACAAGGTAATCCCTTAAACATCTCCTCAATATCAAGCGAACCCATGGCATTGGCCGCGTCAATAACTATTTTCAATGGTTTTATTTTGGAAAAATCAACTTTCCATTCATCCAATTCAACTTTTACCACATCTTGAATAACATTTTTTCTTTTTAAAATTATCCCTTTTTCTTTAGCATCTTTAAACTCATTTTTTTCGACCATGTCCCTGATTTCCATAATTCCCGTGTCACCGCTTATTGGAACCGCGCCTTTTCTCGTCATCTTAAAACCATTCCATTCTTTGGGATTATGCGAAGCGGAAACCTGCAATCCGCCAGCGTAACCGTAATAAGCAACGGCAAAATAAAATGTCGGGGTGGTGGCAAGACCAATATCCACGACATTTATGCCGGAATCCATTAAACCTTGGATTACTTTTTCTTTCAATTGGGGCGTGGATAAACGCATATCATTGCCAATAACTATCTGAAGTTTTTTATTTGGATTTTCTTTTTCTAAAAGCTCGGCGTAAGCTCTGCCAACCCTATAGGCAATATCTTCATCAATGGTTTCCGGATATTTGCCTCTTATGTCGTACGCTTTAAAAATTGATGGATCAAACATACATAATAGAATGGTTATCTTTTTATTTTGACTTTGCCTTTTTTTTATTATACAATAATATAAAGCTTTAAATAATTTTAAACTAATCAACAGTAATTTGCAACTTGTCAATAAAACTTTGTCATTGCGAGCCCTGACCCTTTAGTCGGGGCGTGGCAATCCCCTTCTTTTTCTCGTATTGCGGGGGATTGCTTGCACCGTCGCTAAGGCTATGGTGGCACACAGTCGTCCTCCGCAAAAGGCGGAGTCCTCGCAATGACAGACAAAATTGTCAGTTGTTTATTGTCTGTTGCCAATAATATGATGTTTTTCGTAATCCTGGTTATCGCCCTTCCCGCGACGATAATCATCTGGGCTATCTTAATTTACAATAGCCTTATTACCCTAAAAAACCGAACAGATGAAGCGTGGTCGGATATTGATGTTCAGCTAAAAAGGCGCTACGACTTGATACCCAATCTAATGGAAACTGTAAAGGGTTATGCCAGCCATGAAAGCGGAGTGTTTGAGGCCGTCACTAAAGCCAGAACAATGGCCATGCAAGCCGAGCAAGGTGGAATCCCCGCGGAAATCGGCAAGACGGAAAATATGCTGACCGGCGCCCTAAAAAGCCTTTTTGCAGTCGCGGAAAATTATCCGGATCTAAAAGCTTCTCAAAATTTCCTCCAAATGCAAGACGAGCTTTCCGACACGGAAAATAAAATTCAAGCGTCTCGTAGATTCTACAACGGCAATGTCCGCGATTTTAATATCAAAATCCAAACTTTCCCCAGCAATATTGTCGCTAGCATCTTCAAATTTATTACTCGAGGATTTTTTGAAATAGAAAACGCGGAAGAAAGAGAAAACGTCAAGGTACAGTTCTAATCACTAAGCTAATCAAAGCGAATTAAAGCAAATATTCGCATATTATTAGCTTAAATTCGCTTATTATTTGTGTATAATCAAATAACCTCCAATAAACGAAAATCTGTTCTGCTGGTAGCTATTTTTGTTGTATTTATTATTCTTTTGGGCTGGCTTTTGGGAGAAGTCGGAGGATATGGCTACTGGGGTCTTTTTGTAGCTGGTGCTATTTCCCTGTTTATGGCTCTTTTCAGTTATTATGGCGGAGATAAAGTGGCTCTTCTTACTTCCGGAGCAAAAGGCCCGCTTAAAAAGGAAGAAAATCCCTATATTTATCGCCTGGTGGAAAATCTATGCATCACTGCCGGATTGCCTACACCAAAAATTTATGTTATCCCCGATCCCGCTCCGAACGCTTTTGCCACAGGCAGAGATCCCCAACATTCCTCCATTGCTCTTACTACTGGTCTCATCGAAAACTTGGAGAATGAAGAATTGGAAGGGGTAATTGCTCACGAGCTTTCTCATATCAAAAATTATGACATCAGACTAATGATGTTAGTTATTGTTTTAGTTGGAACTGTTGCTCTTATTTCCGACTGGTTTTTAAGAGTTCGTTTTTTTGGCGGACGAGACAATGGCAGTAACGGAAATAATCAGATAAAGACGATTCTACTTCTTGTTGGAATTGTTTTGGCAATTCTTTCGCCACTCATTGCCCAACTTATCAAACTGGCTATCTCAAGAAAAAGAGAATTTCTAGCCGATGCCGATGGCGCGCTTTTGACACGCTATCCCGAAGGACTGGCCAAAGCCTTAGAAAAAATATCAAATTACAAAACACCTCTCAAAAAAGCAAATAACGCCGTGGCGCATTTATATATTTCCAGTCCTTTCGGCGCAAAAACAAAAAACTCCTTGCATAATTTATTTTCCACTCATCCGCCGATTGAAGAACGGATTTCTTCGTTAAGGAAAATGGCTTGATGTCATTGCGACCCCGCCTTTTGCGGGGGAAGCAATCCTCTTCTTAGCTGAAAAAACTTCTCACTATAATAAAATTTTAAAATGGAACTTTCAACCGGACAAAATAATCTAGAAAAAAACCAAGGTGGATCTTCTTGGCAACCGGGGAAATATAACAGCGAAATGCCACCGTTATTACAACCGCATCCCGAAGACAGAGAAGAGGTAGAAGAAGGTGAAGATATGGACGAAAGCGAGGGCGGGGATGAGGAAGAGGAAGATAATGGCAATGTCGGTTCGTGGAACAGAGCAGAGCAAAAAGCGAGGAACTCCCAACCTGATGATAATTCCGACATAAAAAATTCTGAAGGAAAAAATGAGGGAAAAACTTCAGGACAAGATAGTGATGGAGAGAATAAAGAAGGAATATCATCCCTTATAAACAAAGGCATTGGTGAAGCGGAAGATGCCGCGCGCGAAGCAACCGGTGAAGTTCTCAGACAATCATGGATAAATTTGATTGAAACTTATGGTCTCACCTTTCTTTATATCAACTTCCATTTTACTATGTCTTATTTGGGAGGACCTCTTTCTCGTTTTTTCCCTAAACCTGGTCGAGAATGGGCTTCAAAATTTATAAAAGGATTACCTGTTCCAAAAGAATATAAAAAAAATATTGAGGAAGGTATTGGGTCAAGCATAGAGCCATGGGAACTTGCTCTTGTTACACTCGCAAATGTAGCAGTAATAATAGCAATTCTTGCTATTCTTTTCATCGGCTATGTCCTGATCACAGAACCAGCATCATTAATCTACCACGCCGCCGAAGAGGCTGTTAAAAGCACCGTTGAGTAGTAAATTATTAATCTCAAATATTTATGAATTTTAACTGGAAAAAAATTCTCGCGGTTATTGGTTTTGTCGTCACGACAATCGGGCTTGCCTATTTGCTTTATTTTCTTTTTTTTAAACCTGCGCCCGAAGCAATAACTCCCGAGACACCTGCGGAAACTACTAGCGGACAATTGCCCTCGGCCGGAAAAGGCGTCCAAAAACCGACGGAAGCAACGACTCCATCGGAAAATATTTTACCGGTTTCCGGGCCGATTCTCCGTCCCCCGACCGCTCTTCCGGCGCAAGTCTCGGAAATCGCTCAAGGTGGTTCCACTTGGGCGGCGACTTTGACGCAAAAACCCGTTAAGAGCGTAATCTTTTCTGAAGACGGACAAAACTTACAATATTACGACAAATCTGACGGAAAATTTTATAGAATTACTCTCGACGGAAAAGCAACAATACTTTCTGATAAAATTTTTAAAGATGTAGACAAAGTGAATTGGGCGCCGAATGCCAACAAGGCGGTTTTGGAATTTCCCGACGGCTCAAATGTTGTTTTTGATTTTGCTACCCAAAAACAGATTACTCTGCCAAAACATTGGGAAAAATTTGATTTCTCGCCCGACAGTACCCAAATCTCGGGAATTAGTATGGGCGTTTCTCCGGACAATCGTTGGCTTTTTACCGCCAATGCCGATGGCACTAATGCCCAGACAATTGAACCGGTTGGAGAAAATGGCGATAAAGTAAAAGTATCCTGGTCTCCCAACAATCAAATAATTGCTACATCCCGCACGGGGGAAGCGCAGGGTTTTGATCGCCAAATGATTTTAATGGTTGGCAAGCACGGAGAAAATTTCAAGGGTTTAATGGTTGAAGGCTGGGGTTTTGATTACAAATGGTCGCCGACAGGTAAAAACATTCTTTACAATGTTTATAACAGCGCTTCTGATTATAAACCCCTGCTTTGGATCTCCGGAGCCCAAGGAGATGATATAGGCGAGGGAAGAAAAAGTTTAGGTGTCAGTACTTGGGCGGAAAAATGCGATTATTCCGATGAAAGCACTATCTATTGCGCTGTTCCGCAAAGTTTGGACCGTGGCGCGGGTATGGCTCCCTCTCTTTCAAATTATACTCCTGATATTTTCTATAAAATTGATTTAAAAACCGGCCTAAGAACAGTTATTGCCACTCCCTATCCGAGCAAAACAGCCGAATCGCTTTCGGTCTCCCCCGACGGACAATATTTATTTTTTACTGATAAAGCCAGCGGACAGTTGGATAGAATAAGGTTGAGATAGGCTAAAATGTCATTGCGAGGAGCGACTAAAGGAAGCGACGACTGCGTGTCACCATAGCTTTAGCGACGGTGCAAGCAATCCCCTTCTTTAAATAAATAACAGGGGGATTGCTTCGCCCCGACTGAAGGGTCGGGACTCGCAATGACAAACATTTAAGATATGATGCCCCAACATTTCAAAAAAACTTTTTCCATCGCCATTTTTAGTTTTATTTTTTTCTCTTCATTTCTTGTAAATATAGCTAATGCCGAAGTCACTTGTTGCGCCTGTACTGGGCACAGAATTTCATATAGTGGAGAAAGGGGCGGGATGCGCGGAACTTCAGGAATTGATGCTGTAGAGTTTTCATGTGCTGAAGGAAATCCTGGATGTGAAACGATTTGCGATAGAGATAATGCTGGCTGGAGAGCCCTGGAAGAACACGCCACAGGAGAAGTAGTTACTTGTTGCAAATGCAGAGATGATACGAGGGTTTGCGCTAATGTCAACCAAACTTGCAGTAGCGAGGCTTTGTGCGGAACCACTCCCGGGTTTATGTCGGGAGGAATGTGGAAAAGAGAACCTGGTGGGGAAATAAACGCCTCCGCCGAAACCACCAAAGACGAAGCATCCAAAGTAGAGCTAATTCCCCCCAATCTTAATATAGATATCCCCGGAGCCGGTAATCTTTTTGGAGGAGGGCAAATTGTTACGGAAGGAGAA
>Ga0208373_1004396_pt1 | contig 12750 bp, 15 predicted proteins | sample RifOxyC2_FD_184036 | JGI IMG/M metagenome (GOLD analysis project Ga0208373, IMG submission 184036) | Soil microbial communities from Rifle, Colorado - Rifle Oxygen_injection C2 (SPAdes) | ecosystem: Environmental > Terrestrial > Deep subsurface > Rock core/Sediment | place: Rifle, Colorado...
GGCTTCATTGCCTCAAAAACTGCTTCGTCCATCCGCGTTGTCGCCGCGTTATCCAAATAAATTTTCGGCTTATTCATAATAAGATTTTACTAATTTTATACCGCTAAGTCAAATAAAAAATTTCACATAAAAAAACTGCCCTAAAGGCAATAATATTGTCTGCCCAATCGAATTTATATTTTTAATAGTAAAATTGCCAAAGCAAAAAACAAAAATACAATTTCAATAATTAAAACTGGATTAAGCTTAAAATATAAATTCTTAATCCATTCTGGATCGCCATATTTGTTAGACATTTTTTCAACCTCTTCTGGCGACCAAATATATAAAACGCGGAATGCCAACCCCGGTTTTTCGCCCCCAATGGATTTGCGAAAAAAAGAAAAATATTTACTGGAAAAAGGCCAAAACCATTGCACGCCCCAACTAATTATGGCGCTATCATGAATAAAATGCCACAAAACTGCCAAACCAAACAACATGCTATATTCCTTATCAAAAAGCAAAATTAATATTACCCCAATAGGAATAAAAATTAATGGGTAATGCAGGCCTTTGCGATGCTTGTAATTTATTCCATTTATCTTTTTCTTGCTTAACGCCATCAAAAGAAAGTCTACATCCGGCAAAAGCGCGAAAATAATTCCCACCGAAACGAAAAACCACGTTAGTTCCATATGGAAAAATAAACTAACGCCAATTGATAATAAAATGCCAATAGCGATATCTAAAATCATTTTTTAATTATTAACCTTATATCCCCTGGCCACTAAATAAATTTCACTGCTGCCTTTGATAACCGCGCTTGGCCGAAATCTCTTGGCAAACTCAAAATTTTTCTCAATTTCCCGGAAAAAATCTCTTATTATTTCGCTTTCAAAAATCTTGCAGAGAAAAATCCCGTTAGGCGCCAAAAATTTCTTAGCTATTTCCCAAGAGTTTTCCGCCAGCTCAAAAGATAATGCCTCATCAGCCAATTTAATGCCAGATGTTTTCGGCGCCATATCACAAACAACCGCCCGAAATTTTTTGCTTCCCAAGTCAGCATCAGTCAAATTAAAAATATCTTTTTGGATAAAAATCATATTTTTTGTAATTGGCATATTTAATTCCGATAAATCAACGCCAATAACTTTCCCGTTATCGCCGATTTTTTCAGAAATATATTTCAGCCAAGAACCAGGCGCGCAACCTAAATCTAAAACCTTATCGCCCTTTTTAAAAATCCTGTATTTTTCGTCAATTTCTTTCAATTTATAAACTGACCTAGCAGGATATCCCTCTTCCCTGGCTTTGCGAGTGTAAAATTCGTCTTTTTTATCTTTCCTATACATATATTCATTAAAGCACGTTTTGGAAATAAAAAAAGGGCATGCTGCCTTTTTTGTTTTACAAAATAAAAAAAGGGCATGCTGCCTTTTTTGTTTTACAAAATAAAAAAAGGGCATGCTGCCTTTTTTGTTTTACAAAATAAAAAAAGGGCATGCTGCCTTTTTTGTTTTACATTCTAACTCCAAAATTGCTTTCTAACAATTACTAAAAACTGTTAAATTCCCTCAGCCCGCAAAATGGTTAAAATAGTTATAAAAATAATCTTTATATCATATAAAACAACTTTCCATCCTGGATTATTTTTAACAAAATCAATATATTCCATGTCAAGCTCCTCCTGCCCTTTATAAATTTTTAATCCTTTATGCGACTGGAAATAACCAGTAAGGCCCGCTCTGATTAATTGTTTTGAATAGCAATTCCTGGCGATTAACTCCCGGTAATTTTCAGGATTTGTCGGCCTAGGGCCAACCAAGCTCATGTCTCCTTTTAAAATATTTACTAGCTGCGGCAATTCATCCATATAAACTTTTTTTAAAATTCGCCCGATATGGGTTAAATTATCTCTTTCTTGCTCCAGTTTTTTGGTATGGATTAATTCTCCTTTTTCTTCAATCTTTTTCAATATGCTTCTTTTGTATATCCTAAATTTATATATTTTAAACGGCCGGCCTTCAGAAACCCTTGTTTCCGCGTAAATAATTTTGCCTCGGGAGGCAGGAATAAAAATTCCTTCAGCCAACATAATAAAACAAATAGCAATAATAACCGGCAATAACAAAACAATCAGCATTAAGCTGACCAAAATGTCAAAAACTCTTTTAGTAAAATGAATTCTTACTTTTTCCATATTCTATCCTTTATCCTAAAATAACCCGCCAAAACGCAACTCTATTTTCATCTTACCTGATTATCAGCATTATTGGAAGCGCGCCCCTTGACTTTCAGCTGCCAATATCATATAATGGTGATACTGTAAGTGTCTCAAGTAAGTTTTCTCTTTCCTTATGCGAATTAAGTGCAAGCGGAAGGCAGAAGCTAAAAGAGAAAGTCGCCTTACAATGCGTTAATTCGCTTTTTTGCTTGCAAAGCAGGCAAAAAAGCCAGAATAAGGAAATGGCAAAGAAATTATACGTTGGCGGTTTGTCATATAGCACCACCGAAGATACGTTGAAAAATACGTTCTCCGAGGCCGGCGCTGTTGAAACCGCAACTATTATTCTTGACAAAATGTCAGGCCGCTCCAAGGGTTTTGGATTCGTGGAAATGTCCACTGAAGAAGAAGCCGCTAAAGCTATTGAAATGTTCAATGGCAAAGAATTGGAAGGACGAACATTAACTGTCAATGAAGCCCGCCCGATGACTGAACGACCTCCTCGCCGAGATTTTAATCGCGGCGGCGGACGGGGATTCGGCGGCGGCGGACGAAGAGATAATTGGTAATTAAACCATTATCGAAAAACAAAAAACCCCGAAAGGGGTTTTTTGTTTAATTAATTTTTAATTTAAATCATCTAAGATTTGAATAAAGCGTAATCCTTTTTAAAAAAAGATTTCGCTAAGTGAAAAATGCCAAAAGTTATGAAAAATGCGGAAAAAACATCAATTGAGTAATGCAAGTGCCCCAAAAGAACGCTCACTCCGAAAAAAATCGAAGAAGCGACAAAGATAGTTCTTAACCATTTATTTTCCCAAAATATCAGCGCGAAAAGAAACGGAAATCCCGTATGTCCCGAGAAAAATAAATCCGCTCCAAAATTAAAAACTTTATTCGGCGCGATAAATATCTGGTCAGGAAATGGTCCAAGATGCGTCATGGAAATAAAAATTGACCGGACGAAAATAAACAGCGCGATGCTTTTTAAGGCAAACGGAATGCTTCTCGGCTCTCTAATTGCCACTAAAAAAGAGAAAATCCAGAGGACAATCGCCCCCTCAACAAAAATAAAATCAACGTCCATAACAGGCAAATTATCTAGAATAATATCCGTAACCGCGTTGCTGGCTTCCCGCGCCGCGTAAGTTCCAGCGTAATAATTAAGAACCAGGCTTGTTGCTAGAAACAAAATTCCAACAGCCAAAGAAGTCATAAACGCCCTGTCTGATAAATGAAATGTTAATTTTTTAACAGTTTTTCTCATAATTTAATTAGTATTATTTGTTTTTTCGGCAAAATTTTTGATCGCGCGCGAAACTTCCGCAAAATTATTAAAAACAATAATATGGTTCGCGTTATCCAGCAAAATAAGCTCTGCTTTCTCTATTTTTTTGGCCATCTTCACCGAATTTGCCGCTGAAAATATAGTATCATTTTTTCCATGGATAAGTAAGGCAGGTATTTTTATCTGTCTTAAAAAATCTTCCCGGTTGAATTTATAAGAATTATTCGCGCAATAAAGAAAATTTTTAACCCCCGTGTTGCTAATATCAGCAATCATCCTTCGTAAATTCCAGTCTCCAGTATTTTGATATTTAGAATAATCAATATGCCGCCCTTTTTTGCGCCAAGAAGGAAACAAAGCAGCCATCCAAGACAAAATATTTATCAACGGCTTAATAACCTTTTCAGATTTCGTTTTTCCAATTGAAAAGTTCGGACTTAAAAAAATCGCTGAAGCAACTTTTTCTTGATATTTTGCCAAAAATTCAAGCGCCACTAAAGTTCCAAATGAATGGCTGACTAAAATAAATTTTTTAACACTTAAATGCTCCAGTAAATTATTAATATCTTCCGCAAAATTTTCTATTTCGTAATTTTCTCGCCCTCTTAATTTAATTGATTTTCCGTGGCCGCGCAAATCAAACGAAATAATATTAAATTTTTCCTTAAATTGATTCTCGTATTCTCGCCAAGCCGAAGAACTGCCAGAAAGCCCATGCACAAAAATTAAGGTCTGGCGGCCCGGCAAAATATCATTTTTTCGGTAATAAATTTCAATATTTTTTTTATTATACGCTTTCTCTTTCATTTATTCGGAAATTAAAGAATAATATGTTTCTTGCAGTTTATTTACGCTCTCGCTCCTTTCGTATTTTTTGCTTAATTCACGACTAATTTTCCCCATTTCCTCGCGCAACTGTTCATTTTCAATAAGTTTTACCAAGCATTTTGCCAATTCTTCATGATTTTTTGGTTCAAAAAGAAAGCCATTATTTTTTACAAAATAAACCGAAGCGCTTTCTGGCGAATTCGCGATAATAATCGGCTTGCCGCAAGCCATAGCTTCAAGAACAACCATGCCTTCAAGTTCCGCAAGCGACGGCAAAACAAAAATATCCGCAACGCTGAAAGCGGCAACTTTTTCTTCATCCGGCACTCTGCCCCAAAACGAGACATCATTTTTTATATTTAAAGATTCCGCAAGTTTTTTAAGCTCTTTATCCATATGCCCCATGCCAGCAACAATCAAATGCGCGTTAAAATTTTTTTCCTTTACCAAGGCCATCGCGCGGATTAATGTCCCTAAGTCTTTTTCCGGATGTAAGCGCCCAAAATAAAGGATGATAATTTTATTTAGCGGCGTTTTGTATTTTTTTAATAAATTTTTAACCTCTTCTTCGCTGGTTTTTTTAAAAACTTGTGTATTAATTCCATTGCTCACAACAATATTCTTTTTTATTTTATTTATTTTCGGGAAATACTTTCTAGCAAATTCCGAAGGATAAATAACAACATCAGCATTTTTATAAATCCAACCCATATATCTGTCAAATAGATAACTAAACGCGGGAATCATAAAAGCGATTGGCCGGGGAATATGCAAAAACAAATTTTCCGGCTGGGCGTGCGAATGGGCCACAACCGGCAAACCGCATTTTCTGGCGGCTCGAATTGCGCTAATCGTTGACGGCACCGGCAAAAAAACATGTACAATATCAACTTGATGTTCACGGAATAATTTCTCAAATTTTTTCCGACCGGGAAAGCTAACGCGATAAAGCCCGTCTCCTTTAGGCATTAAAAGCGAAAAAAAACGGTAAATCTTAAATCCCAAAAATTCTCCGTTATAATTCGGATGCTGCGGCGACCGGTCAGCGAAAAAAATAATTTCATGCCCCTTTTCCCTCAAGCCCTCGGCAAATCTAATGGTTGACATAGACGCGCCGTTTTTATAAGCAATCGCGTCGCAAATCATGGCAATTTTCAGTTTTTTATTTTCTTTATCCATAATCAAGTTCCTAAAAAATTTATATCAAGCTCTTGAAAAAAGCTTGTACTTCCTCAAAACAATTATCAAAATAACAACAAGGGCGATAATAAATGTAGCGGCGGCGAAATAATCAAGATATTGTCCGATTTTTATATAAGCGCCGCCAAAAAATATTCCGATAGCTAAAAACACCGCTGCCTGAAATATTGTTACAAAAAAACAAGTTGAAATATATTTCCAAAAAGGAACTTTCAAGCTTCCGGCGGTTATTAATCCTGCCATGCCTATTCCGTGGAAAAGCTTTGATAATGTAACTGCCCGGCGACCGCGCAAATCAAACTGCTCCTTAACTTTCTCCATTCTTGCCGGGGTGACGCCAATATACGGCCCCACACGCCGAATTAACGCGGCTCCTCCCCAACGACCTAAAGCGTAAAGAATTGTATCGCCAACCGCGTCTCCGGCCAAAACAATTATATATGAAATAAAAATATTGAAAATCTTTAACGAAACTAAAAATCCAGCGATAATTGACACAATCGGGCCTTCAATAATCGCAATGGGGAAAAAGATAATATATTTATACTGCTCAAGCAATAAAATTGTTTCTTGAAATGAAAAAATCATTTTTTTGTTTCTTGATTAATAATAACACAAAAATATTATTGAGTCAAACAGCATCTTTTTCTCTTTTTATTTTTTAATATATTTATCGCTACCAGATTATTATATTATTTTTTAAAAAGCCGCGAATAAAATAACGCGGCTAAAAAGTTAAATATTTATTTTTCAACTTATTTTTAATTTTTTATTTTTAATCCGCCAAAAACCGAACTTCTTTTTTTGAAAAACAAAACCAAAACTCCAGCCAAGGAACCAACTACATTTGATAAAATATCAAATTGCGTATCGCTGTTTATATTAACCCCATACACGCCATAAATATGCGTTTTTAAAACCGTATCTGATAAATATTCAAATAACTCCCAAAACAAACCAGCAAAAACAACAATTATTAAAGCAACTAAAATTGAATAAAAAACACGAACTTCAAAGCGGCCTTCTAAAACTGTGGCAATAATTAAAATTGCCAAAAAAGATGTTGTTAAATGGATAAATTTATCATACTCAAATCCAACCTTATACAGCTGATATAAGCCCATGTCCCCTAGCGCGTTATTAATAATTGCCAAAGATAAGCCAACCTGAAACAAATCAGCAGATTTATTCTTTTTCTCCGCGCCTGGCGCGCCGGCTGGAACAAGAAATATTTTCGGCAGAAAAAAAATCGCGGCAGCGCAAATAAACGCCGCTATTCCCATATACCGGACATCATAAAATTCAGGAAACCAGCGGATTGGAGATATTAATAAAAAAATTCCGCTAGCTAACAAAAAAATTATTGAAAATTTAACAAATTTTCTCATAATCGCTTAAATTACCATCCGCCCCCGCCGCCGCCTCCGCCGCCGCCGCCAGCTCCCCCAGCGCCGCCAGACCCGGAGGGAGAAGAAATATTAGACGCAATCCCAGACGATAAATTATTAATAACTGAATTCAAGCTATCCGCGCTAAACGCGCCAAAGTTTCCCGCGTACCAAGCAGGCGAATAACGGGAATAAAATTCCTCGCCGTAAATTTCTTTCATTTTTTTTATCCATAATCCGGTTATCCCGAAAGCAATGGCGTAGGGCAAAAATTTTTCAAAAATATTTTCTTTTTCATAAAATTGAGACCGGTATTTTTCCGCTGTTTCCATGTAAAGCTTAAAACCCTTAATTTGCCTGAAAACCTCAGCTCCCTCAATAGTCCGCTTGGGCATAATAAAATTAAAAATAATAAAAAGCAATCCAGAAACAGCAATATTCAAGCCCCAAAATAAATTTTGCGAAGCAATTGCGGCGCCTATTCCCGCGCCAATCAAAATAACTCCTAAAAAAACAAATGCCGCTCTCCATTTTAAGCTTGATTTTATAAATAAATTTTTTTCCGCCAAAAAATCAATTGTTTTCTCTTTAACTTCTTTCAAACATTTATAAAACTTATTTTTTAATTCTGACAGCATCACGGCGTTTCTGCCTTCAAAAATATTCTCTAAAATAACCTTCTGGATTGCGCTGGCTTCTTTTTTGCCTCCTGGCGCTTTTGATATTTCAAAATCGCGGCTATGAAAAACTAAAACCTTTTTATCAATTTCTTTGATATTTATATGCCCGTTTACCGCTAAATTAATAATTTCCGCGGTAATAAATTCATTTTTTAGCATTCCATTGGTTTTAAGCGCCCCCAATTCTAAAGGAGACAAATTTAAAGGCGGTTCATATTCCGCGATAACCGGATTTTTGCTTTTAGGATCCCGGCCATATTTATTCCAAAAATAAAAACATAGGATAAAAGCCGAAATGCTTATCAAAAAACTGAAATAATTTCCATATAACTCCCAAAATCCGGGCTGATACGGCGTAAAAATGTTTTTTGGAAACGCGGCGGAAATTGTTATTCCTTCGCCCTCTAAAAGCGTTTTATCTGAATTAACCTTTAAAATATTCGGCAAAATCCAATTGTAGGTCGCTTTTTCATTGCTCTTTTCGCCAAGCGAGCCGGAATAAAGATAAATTTGGCTGTTGTTTTCTAAAACCTCGCCGGGAAAAATTATTTGAGCGGAAAAATTATCAATTTGCAAATCCCAAAAATTGCCGCTTAAATTCCAATACAGCTCGTCAAATTCGAAATTACTAAACCGAATTGCGTTTTCAACCCGGTATTTTATTAAATAATAATTTTCTCCCTGGACGGTTTTATTCGGATCCCCGATTTTCCAAGTTATTGTTCCGTCAAATTTATTTTCTGATTCAACATAATTCAATGGCTGCCCGGAAAAATCGGTTATGCTAATCAACTTAACAGGATTCTTAATTTTCTGCCCGTTAGCTAATTTTATCTTGGTTGGCAAAATCCGAAAAATTCCATGCTTATTAATTCCCTGGCCGCAATCAGCAATTATTTTTTCAGTTATCAGAAGAGAAGAATCTTTATTAACAATTATTTCCGACTGAAAATCTTTAATATACCAATAATCAACATTTTCCCTTGCTAAAACAAAAAAAGGCGAAGAAACCAAAAATATAAAAAATATATAGATTATTTTTTTAACCATATTTTATTCCCTGTTAAAACAGCTTAATAAATTCTTAATATAAAAATTCAAGCAATTTATAGATGAGAAACGCCGGCCAAACTAGGGCTTTTAAAAACCCTATAACCCCAGCGCTAAAGGTCGCGGCAGCTTTGATATAAAACACTACCGCGCCAATAAACCCTAATCCGTAAACCGCTCCTGATGTATGTTTATGCATAGTTTTTTAATTATATGTTATTTATAATTGCGAGGCCTCGCAAAGGCCACGGCAACCTTTCAAGTCAAAATTCACAATTTCTCAATTTCCTTTAAATCCCTATCCGGCAAATAAAGAAGAATGAGGCCTAATATAATCCCGCCAAACGCCGTAAAAATATGGCTGCCGCCGAAAAATAATTCGTCCAGTCCGTCAAGAACATACCAAACTCCCCGCCAAATTAAAACCAGACCGATAATAGTTGTTATATTTTTTACCAAATATTCTAATGTTATTTTTTTATTTTTAAGCATAATTTTATTAATTTTAATTGTTGCGGGGCTTGGATTCCCTCCTTCTCCGCCAGCTGGCGGATTCGGAAGGGCACGGCAAACCTATATTATAAGTATATTTTTAAATGTTCCGGGACAGGGATTCGAACCCCAATTTTCAGATTCAGAGTCTGACGTCCTGCCGTTAGACGATCCCGGAGTAATAATTTGTATTTTTACTATAAAACAAAATCCTGGTTTTTTCAACTTAAAAACCCCTCCCTTCTTCCCTCCCCTTATCAAGGGGAGGGCTGGGGTGGGGTTTATTCATAAATCGTAAATCTTAAATCGTAAATCTAAACTCTTAAATATTTCCTAATCGCCACCATGCTGCTCACTCCGCCAAGCAAAATCCCTATTGCCAATTGCATAAAAAGCAAAGAAAGAAAATTATTTTTAAGCCAAGCGAGCATATCAAGCCCTGGGACAAGCAAAGAAATTTTTGGCGAGAAAAAATATATAATAGGAAAAATTATTATCATTGTTGCCGCCGCCGCGATAATGCCATAAATTACTCCTTCAACCAAAAACGGCCCGCGGGCAAACCAGCTGCTCGCGCCAACAAGCTTCATCACCCCGATTTCTTCGCGGAAATTATATAAAGCCAGGCGAATGGTGTTAAAAGTAACCAGCCCGGCAATAATCGCCAAAATAATGCTCACAATTATTCCGCTTCGCTTAACCGTATTGCTAAATTTCATCAAGCGTTCAATTAACGGCTTATTTTGCTGATAATTTATTTTATCGATAATTTTTTTATATTTTCCTTGCTCCAAAAAATTTATAATTGAATCATATTGCGACGCGCTTTGAGCTTCTATATTAACAGCCGGCAAAAGAGGATTGCCTAATTCTTTTAAGCTATCCATTAAAGTTTGGTTGCTCTCATGCTTTTTTTTGAATTCAGCTAAAGCGTCCTCTGAAGAAACAAAAGTCACTTTTTTCACTTCTCCCAGCGATAACAAATCCGCCTGCATCTGCTTTATATCCTGATCCGCGGTTTCTTGCTTTAAATAAACAGAAACATCAATCTTATTCTGCAAAATTGTTAAAAGCTGGCCGCCAATAACGCTTAGAAAAATTAAAACAGTCATGGTAAAAATAGTTAAAATCATCACAAAAATCGTGGCTAGCGCCAGCCATCGGTTCCGAATAAAATTATTCCATCCAGTTCTTAAAATGCGAAAAAAAGTTAATGAATTCATAAAAATACGATAAATATTATCTGTCATTCCCGCGAAAGCGGGAATCTATAATAAATTATGCTCTGGATTCCCGCTTTCGCGGGAATGACATCCGTATAGCTTATAAAATATACCGGCCATGCTCTTCGTCACGCATTATTCTGCCTTTATTTAAAGTTATCACCCGCCGGTTCAAATTATTTATAATTTCCCGGTCATGAGTCGCTAAAATTATAGTAGTTCCCAATTCATTAATTTTCAAGAGCAAACGAACAATATCCCAGGTATTTAATAAATCTAAGTTGCCCGTTGGCTCATCCGCTAAAATAACCTCTGGCCGGTGGATTAAGGCGCGGGCAATAGAAACCCGCTGGCGCTCTCCGCCAGATAATTGATGCGGAAAATAATCGGTTTTTTCAACCAAACCAACCAACTCCAAAACCTGCGGAACATCTTCGGATATTTCCTCGTTAGTTCGCCCGACAACTTCCATGGCAAAAGAAATATTTTCTGCCACAGTTTTGCGCGAAAGAAGCTTAAAATCCTGGAAAACCATTCCCACGCTCCGCCGAAAATGAGAAAGTTCCTGGCTATCCAAAAAATTAATATCATGCCCATTAAAAAAAATTTCCCCTTCGCTGGGTTTTTCTTTCCCCAATAGCAATTTAAGCAAGGTTGATTTTCCCGCGCCAGAGGCGCCAGCAATAGAAACAAATTCTTTCGGCTCAATCTTTAAATTAATATTCTCAACTGCCGCGCAGTCTTCGCCGTTTATCTTATAAATTTTAGAAACATTGCGAAATTCTATCACTCGTCATAAAACATAAAACATGAAACATGAAACAATTTTACAGAAAATAAGCTGCTAAGCAGAAAATAAGCTGCTAATTTGATTCATGATTTCCGATTTATATTATTCAATTCTTATCTCTGCTTCAATAAACTCGTCTAAGTCCCCGTCTAAAATTTCTTCTGGCTGCTTGCTTTCAATATTCGTTCTTAAGTCCTTAACCATTTTATAAGGATGCAAGACATAAGAGCGAATTTGGTTTCCCCAGGCCGCTTGCGGCCGCTCGCCCTTCAATTTCGCTTTTTCTTCTTCGTTTTTTGCCTGCTGATATTGATGCAATTTATTCTTTAGCATTTTCATCGCTCTTTCTTTATTCTTTGCTTGAGATCTTTCAATTTGGCAAGAAACAACAATATTTGTCGGCAAATGCGTTATTCTGACTGCTGACTCAACTTTATTAACATTCTGTCCGCCTGGGCCTGATGAGCGATAAGTATCAACCCGCAAATCAATCGGATTAATTTCAACTTCCGCAGCTTCCACAACTTCTGGAAGAATTTCAACCAGAGCAAAAGAAGTGTGCCTTAAATTATTAGCGTTAAAAGGCGACAACCGGACGAGCCGGTGCACTCCCGCTTCTTTTTTTAAATAACCGTAAGCAAATTTTCCTTTTATTTCAATAACCGCGCTTTTAATTCCTGCTTCTTGGCCATAGCTGATTTCCACTATTTGCGCTTTCCATCCCTTTTTTTCCGCGTAGCGTGAATACATCCGGGAAAGCATTTCTGCCCAATCCTGCGCTTCTGTTCCGCCAGCGCCAGCATAAATTGACAGATAAGCGTTATGGCGGTCATATTGGCCGCCTAAAAAAACTTTTAATTCTTCTTTCTTGAATTTATTTTCTAACTCGTTATATTTTTCTACTATTTCTTTTTCCAACGCCTCATTATTATTGGCTGAGCTTGTCGAAGCCTTTTCTGAAACACTTATTAATTTCATCATTTCCGATAGTTCGGCTGTCTCTTGTTCTATCATATCCCACAAACTAATTTCCTCTTTCAAATCAGATAATTCCTGCGAAATATTTTTTGCTTTTTCCTGATCTTGCCAAAAATTCGGCTCAGCCGTTAAAATTTCTAATTGGATAATTTTTTGCTTTTTTTTTGCCAAGTCAAAGACAGTCCTGGGTTTTCAGGATTTCTTCGTGCAAATTTTTCAATTGCTCTTTTAATTCCGCCATTGTTAATATGCTATCATATCTTAAAAAATAAAAAAACCCCTCAAAAAGGGGCATAATCTCTAAGCAGCGAGAACAGGCTTGAAATCAATCCTGATGCCGCGAATAGGCGCCTGCCAGAAAGAAGCAGAACTGCACTCGCGCTGGCAATCAATTCCGGTGTGGCATTTTCGCTCTTTGTTATGCGGGCAGCGAAATTTAAACCTCACTCCTATGATAATGATATTTCCATTCCAAGAACGGAACGCGTCATAAACGCGCAACGCCTGCTCAACGCTCATTTGCTCAATAAAATAAAAGCTTACATGATCGGGATAAATCTTTATTCCCTTATTATCAATCTTAAGACTCGCAAGCCCATGCGGGGGAATTCTCAATTCCAAACCTAA
>Ga0208373_1004397_pt1 | contig 12749 bp, 9 predicted proteins | sample RifOxyC2_FD_184036 | JGI IMG/M metagenome (GOLD analysis project Ga0208373, IMG submission 184036) | Soil microbial communities from Rifle, Colorado - Rifle Oxygen_injection C2 (SPAdes) | ecosystem: Environmental > Terrestrial > Deep subsurface > Rock core/Sediment | place: Rifle, Colorado...
TAGGCGTGAACACGCCAGTGTAAGTTGCAGGGTTAGAACGCGGTGTTCGGCCAATTGGCGATTGGTCAATTGTAATTACTTTATCAACGTGTTCCAAACCCTTGATGGCTTTGTGCTTGCCAGGCAAATCTTTGGCATTGTAAAAATGCTGGGCCAAAGCCCGCGACAATATGTCCGTCATAAGAGTTGACTTACCTGAACCAGACACGCCAGTAATGCAGACAAATTTTCCTAATGGAATATCAACTGTAATATTTTTTAAATTAAATTCTTGAGCACCTTGAATAACTATAGATTTGCCATTACCATTTCGTTTCTTAGTAGGTACTGGAATAGAAAGTTTTCCTGAAAGGTAACGCCCAGTTAATGAACCTGGATCTTTAGCTACTTCCAGCGGTGTTCCTTGGGATACCACCTCCCCACCATGTTTACCAGCACCTGGCCCAATATCTATAAGTTCATCTGCCGCCAGCATGGTCTCACGATCATGTTCAACCACAATAACCGTATTACCCAAATCCCTTAAGCGTTTTAGGGTTGTAATTAATTTTTCATTATCGCGCTGATGCAAGCCAATAGATGGCTCGTCTAAAATATATATAACTCCAACTAGAGACGAGCCTATTTGTGTAGCTAAACGAATACGTTGGGCTTCACCACCAGACAAAGAAGCTGCTGCACGATCAAGAGTTAAGTACCCCAAGCCAACATTAGTTAAAAAAGACAAACGCTCACGAATTTCTTTTATGATAGTCTTGGCTATTTTTATATCGCGAACAGTTAATTTACCTTTATCTTCAATTTCAGCAAAAAATTCACTGGCCTCAATAACTGACTTAATTACAATCTCAGCCATATTTTTATTAGCTACTGTAACAGCTAAAACTTCTGGCTTTAATCTCTTGCCTTCACAAGCTGAACAAGGCCAAACGCGCATATAGCGCTCAATTTCAGCTCTCATATAATCTGATTCTGTTTCCCGATAACGGCGTTCTAAATTAGGTATCACGCCTTCATATGTAGTGTAAAAAGCCCGCACCTTACCACCCTCGCCTGCGCCAGCATTAACGTTGTAATTCTTGCTGCCGGTGCCATAAAACAAAATTTTAAATTGCGCCGGCGTTAATTTTGATACTGGCTGATTTAAAGAAAAGCCGTATTCTCGTGCGACTGCTTCCATAATCCGGTAATACCAAGTTTGGTTAGCGCTTGTTCTGCTCCAGGGGCGAATAGCGCCTTCAGCTATTGATAATTTTTTATTAGGCACGACCAGGTCCGGATCAATCTCCAGCCTGGTACCTAAACCAGTGCAAGTCGGGCAAGCGCCATGAGGAGAATTAAAAGAAAAACTCCTGGGCTCAATATTTGGTAAATCTACGTGACAGTGTGGGCAAGAAAAATGTTCGCTAAAAAGAAGATTCTCACCTGTATCCTGTCTGGTGACGGTTACTAAGCCATCACCTAAGTCTAGGGCAGTTTCTAAAGAATCATGCAAGCGAGTGATATCATCCGGTTCGCGAGAAATAATAAGCCGATCCACCACCACTTCCACGGTGTGCTTTTTTTGCTTATCAACTTTCAAGTCCTCCGCTTCTTCTATGGACATTTGTTTGCCATCAAACCGCAAACGGACATAACCGGCTTTTTTCAATTCCGCCACCGTATTCTTATGCTCGCCTTTTTGGTCGCGTACTACTGGTGCCAGCAAAGCTATTTGCGTTCCTTGGGGCAAGTCCTGTAAACGCGTTACTATTTGATCCACTGATTGTCGTGTGACTTCCCGGCCGCAACTTGGGCAATGAGGAATACCAACTCGGGCATACAAAAGACGAAGATAATCATAAATCTCCGTTACTGTGCCAACGGTTGAACGCGGATTGTGCGAGGTTGATTTTTGGTCAATAGAAATTGCCGGACTGAGGCCATCTATCTGATCCACATCGGGCTTGTCCATCACGCCTAAAAATTGCCGGGCATAAGCCGACAAAGATTCAATATATCGCCGCTGGCCTTCGGCATAAATAGTGTCAAAGGCGAGCGATGATTTACCCGAGCCGGAAAGTCCGGTAATCACCACCAGCTTGTTCCTTGGGATATTAAGGGAAATATTCTTCAGATTGTGCACGCGTGCCCCGCGGATAACAATGTTATCGGTTGGTATAGTTTTTATGGCCAGTGCTGATTTAACCCTAGTTAGGCGACCGTTATTCTTAGTTTTTTGAGATTTTGTAAGCATACGCGCGTTGAATTCCATTAACAAATTTTAAAAAATAATGAAATCCGCCGAAGTTCCCTTAGCTTTGGATTGACTCTTACCCAAAGAAATACTTGACTAAGAGCTGTAAAAATATGGTAAAAAACCTGCGTAGGCGGATAAAGCGGATTAATTCTACACCCACTGTCAAGAGGGGTCAAGGGCTGAGGGACAATTATAATCTATACAATATAAAAAGGGGGTAGTTGTTACTACCTCCCTTAATAAAAGATTACTTATCAGACCTCTAGCTTATTGCTAGATTCAGTTTGTTCCTGATTATCATCAGATGGGTTACTCATTGACTGTTGAGAAGATTCTAAAAGTTCTTTTTGTGCCAAGACCATAACTTCTTCGTCGGCGGGAACACGTCTGTTAGTAAATAAATCAACAACAATTAAGTTACCTTCTTCGTCTGTTTTTGTTTTATAAAGCATAACTATATCCTTTTTTTGTTTATAATTTAATAACCTATTAAGAACAAGGCGGCAAACATTATACCGGCCTGTATGATGACTGACCACATATTTTTAGTGGCCACACGAAAAACATTACCATTAAGCAACTTAGTGCTCGTATAAATAACCGAACCGGCTATTATGATGCTGGTAATCATGGAAACAACCACTAAGCTAATCTTAATAGGTACCAATGAATTAATGGCAATAAATATTAAACTACCAGCAGCTAAGGATAGCAATGATGAATTTCCTACCAGCACAGCGTCTTCAATAAAAGACTCCACATCTTTATTTAATGATGCTGTTATTAGCAAAACCAACACCATTATAAAATTGCTTGCAGTTATAACTGCCAGGGCGGCAAACAACGGATTGAGTTCGTTGTCTATACTATCCACACTGCTTGCGGCATACATTGCCAAAACCCAAACCAGTCCCATTAACGATTTCCAAGAAATTACCAACAAACCGGTTGGCGTCATGCTAAAATCTCTTACCATTTTAAGCTCCTTTTTTTATTATTGTTTATTTGTAATTATTTATATCATATTTAATGCTCTACCGTACACCAAACTTGACTGGGTGTCAATGGTGATATTTACGCTATAATTAAAGAGCACTATGCCCACTATACTACAACGGCAGCTGAATAACTTGCCGAACACACCCGGGATATATGAGTTCTTTAATGCCAAGCAGAAACTGCTTTATGTGGGCAAGGCCAAGAACCTACGTTCCCGCGTGCACTCTTATTTTCAGCCTGGGGCCGAGCTATCACCGGCCAAAAAAATAATGGCGCGACAAGTGCATCATTTGACCACGACCGAGGTCGCCAATGAAACCGAAGCCTTACTGCTTGAACGCACGCTCATTAAGCAACACCAACCGCCTTTTAACATTGACCTGCGGGATGATAAAAGCTGGCTGTATATTGCCATTGATTACAACCAGGATTACCCGACCGTGGAATTTGTCCGCCGCCCGACGCCGAGCAAAAAGGTAAAACTTTTCGGTCCTTATGTAGCCGCCAGTTCTATTAGACAACTTTTTCCATTTTTCAAAAAAACTCTTGGCCTTAAAACTTGTTCTCTACCTGCTAATAAGCCCTGCTTTCAAGCAAGCCTGGGCAGATGCTTGGGGCATAATTTAGGCCCAGGCAGTAAACGACGTTATCACCAGCAATTGAAATATTTTGAACAGTTAATGAAAGGTGATGTTAGTAATGTTACAGCTACTCTCAGTAAAGAAATGCAACAAGCCGCCAAAAGCAAAGATTATGAGCGTGCTGCCAGAATCCGCGACCAATTACGGGCCCTAAGACGTTTACAGGAAAAACAAAGCGTAGTAAGTACAAGACGAGAATCTTTTGATGTTTACGGTTTAGCCCAATCAGGCAATGCCGCCGCCATTGTCCGCCTGCCTATAAGACGAGGTGTTTTGCTGGAATCTGACGGATTTTTATTGGAACATACCAAGGGTTTGTCTAATATTGAAATACTGGCTGAATTTTTTGAACAGTATGCCAGCCAAGCAACCAATTTAGTTAAAAAAGTTTATTTACCTATAAAGTTAAAAACCGCACCAGTCAGTAAACTATCTTTTAGAGTAGCTGAACGAGGTACAAAACGGCGACTGGTAAATTTGGCTAATAAATCAGCACAAAATCATTTGGAACAAAGTGTGGCTTCGTGGCAGCGTAAGGAAGTAAGAGCGCGGGAGGGTTTAAAGCAGCTTAAAACAATATTCAATCTTCCTGCTGTACCCAAGCGCATTGAAGGTTTTGATATTTCCAATATCCAAGGCAAGGAAGCGGTGGGTTCTATGGTAGTGCTAACTAATGGTTTGCTTGATTCAAAACACTATCGCAAATTCAAAATTCAAGCGCCAGCCAAACCCAATGATGTTCGCATGTTAGCTGAAATGCTGGTAAGGCGTTTTACTAAAAATACTGATTGGCCCAAACCTGATTTGATAATACTTGATGGCGGCGCAGCCCAGTTATCAACTGTAAAAAAGGCATTGAGCGAGTTCAAGATTAATTTACCTTTAACTGCTCTGGCTAAGCGCGAAGAATTAATTTATTTGCCTAATAAAAAAGAACCGCTGAAGTTACCTTCTGATTCGGCGGCGCTTTTATTACTTGAATCTCTGCGAGATGAGGCTCACCGCTTTGGTATTACTTATTACCGATCGCGTCATCGGAAAAAGACTGTGAAATCAGCCTGGGATGAATTACCTGGCGTGGGGCCTGTCTTTAAGAAAAAACTGAAAGCTGCTTATGGTAGTATCCGAACCTTACGCCAAGCGAATGAACAAGAATTGACTAAGATAGTTGGGCAAGTCCGCGCCACCGCTATTAAGAATTACTTGTCATAATTATCTGTTTTATAGTAAGCCAGAAAAATTAATTTTACAGATATTTTGCAAATATTAGCCAATTGCCTTAATTCTTCTAACGGGCTTTTTGTCCCACCTGGGACAAAAAGCCCCACATCTAATATCTGCACTCTCCAAAAAGAACCTGCGTCAAATGTGTACAGCTAGACATATTTAACGCTAAACAAAAAAACTAAACAATTTTTCATAAACAAAAAGGAAGAGAACATGAAAAAGCTATTCATTAGTATTAGTATTATTGCTGCAAGCTATGCATTAATATATGCACTAGCTCCCAAACAAAAAATGAGGATTAAGCCCACGGGCTTAAATGATGAATTTAATGAACCAATAGGATTTTGTTGAGCAAATGGGCCTCGCTGGATAATCCAGACGAGGCTCAATTTTTTTATATAAACCTTGAACCGATTACTGACTCCACGCAATTAGGCGGCAATTCAGCAATAAACCTTGATGGAATACCTGGGCCAAGCGTACCAAATAAACGGCGGTTAAAAGCATAAAGGCAATAAACGCGGTGGCGGGCGCGCGTTAGGCCAACATAAGCCAAGCGCCTTTCTTCATCCAGTTCCCGTGGATCGGCAAAGGCAGAAGCGTGCGGGAACAAACCTTCTTCCATCCCCACCATAAACACGACCTTGAACTCCAAACCCTTAGCCGCGTGAAAAGTCATTAATGTAAGTCCGCGTTCCCTTGATTTATAGCTATCCTGATCCTGCCACAAAGCGACTTCAGCTAAAAATTGTTCCAACGCTTCTTGTCCTTTACCGGGAGAGCGTTCTTCCGCCACGGTTTTTAATTCCATTACATTTTGCCAGCGCGCTTCGCCATCAGGCGTACCGTCAATCAATTCTTGTTTTAAACCGCTTTTTTCCATAACCAAATCAATCATCTCCGCTACCGAGTGCTGGCTTACAGCCTTAGACAATCCATTGATCAAACTGGCAAATTCTTTAAGCAATCGCCCGCGCTCCCCGCTTAAATTAATTTCCTGCGCGGCGGCGAGGGGTGAAATTTTATGATCACTGGTATATTTTAGTACGGCTTCAATGGTCACTAAACCCAAGCCACGAGCTGAAACAACAACCGCGCGCCTGAAACTCACACCGTCAAAATTATTCATAATAAGCCTCAAGTACGCCAGCACATCTTTTATTTCTTTCCGCTCATAGAATCTGGTGCCGCCGATAAGCTGATACGGCAAGCCTGTTTTTAAACAGGCTTCCTCCAAAGCCCGGCTTTGGGCATTGGTGCGATACAGCACGGCATAATCTTTTAATTCCTCACCCGTGCCTTGATAGCGCCTTAGCGTGCCAACCTCCGGCAATAAACCATCTTCTATTGGTTCATAATCAAGTTCGGGCGTGCCTTGGCTTAATTTCATAACCTCATTCACCACATAAGTGCCCTCAGCCACTTCGTCCTCCACTGCTACGATTTTTACCAGTTCACCAACAGCATTATTAGTCCAAAGAGTTTTATCAGCCTTGAGTTCGGCTTTGGCCATAACAGCATTGCTGGCTTCAATGATTATTTTGGTAGAGCGGTAATTTTGCTCCAGCTTAATAATGGTGGCTTCAGGATAATCCTCGTGGAATCTTAAAATGTTACCAAAGTCCGCTCCGCGCCAGGAATAAATGGATTGCCAATCATCCCCCACCACGCATAAATTCTTCCGAGCTGACGCGAGCAGCTTGGTCCAAACATACTGAGCGCGATTAACATCCTGATATTCGTCTACCAATAAATAATGAAATCGTTCCTGGTAGGCCGCCAGCAAACTGGGATTTGCTTGCCAGATTTCCACCATCTTCATCAAGAGATCGTCAAAATCAAAAGCCTGATCGCGCTGTAATAACGCTTGGTAGCGCTGATAGATTTGGGCTACTAATGAACTGAACGGCGAACGTTCGGCCCAATCTAAATAACTGTCAGCCGTAACAAGTTCGGCCTTAGCTCGTGATATGCTCGCCTGCACAACTTTAGGACTGACTAATTTTAAACCAATACCCTGGGCTTTAAGCGCTTCTTTTATCAAACTTAACTGGTCATCCTCGTCGTAAATAGAATAATGCGAAGGGTAGCTAACCGCCGCGGCTTCGCGCCGCAAGAAGCGGGCACTGACTGAATGAAAAGTGCCAACGGTTGACTGTCCTTTTAACTGCCTGCCAATTAAGGCTTGCACCCGCTGGCGCATTTCTTTAGCGGCTTGGTTGGTAAAAGTCACCGCCAAAATCTGCTCAGGCGGAATTCCAGCCTCACTAATTAAATAGGCCAGCCGATGAACCAGGGTCTTAGTTTTACCGCTGCCGGCACCCGCTAACACCAAAATCGGCCCGTCGCGAGTGGTAACGGCCTGGCGCTGCGGTTCATTTAAACCTTTTAATAATGATTCTTCCGTATTGGACATAATCTTACAATAACAGTAATGGGATTATTCTAAGGATTGACATAATATAACTCTTATGTTATGTTACTAAAGTCTTAATACAGCTACTTGATCAGATTATCATATTGTGATGGATATTGAACGTTATCTGCAAATTGCTCAGATTGCCGTTTCGGTACTCTTGATTATATCGATTTTACTCCAGAACCGCGGCGCGGGCTTAGGTGGTATATTCGGCGGTGAAGGTAATGTTTACCGCACCAAGCGCGGCTTGGAAAAGGGGCTGTTTGTCAGCACTATTATCTTTGCTATCATCTTCTTTGGTTTAGCTATCTGGAATATTTTAATATCCTAAAGCGATTAATAAAATCGCTCAGGCATGGCTGGAGTTCTTTAGTTGATTTAACTTCTAACTCTATGTCATGGCTCGGGCGAAGTTTTGGCAGCAGCCAACAAGGCCGAGCTGAATACGGTTTGCGTCCGGCTTTTGGACCTAGCCTACCCTCTTGGCGACAAATCAGACTACTGCCAAGGATATTAACTGCACATGAAAAAAGAGCGGCCTTAAGTTTAATTATACTCGTTGTCTTCGGTGGTCTGGCCTTAAGTTGGCGGCTTTATGAAAAAAGCACTACCGTTACTCCTCAGATTGGCGGCGAATATAAAGAAGGGGTGGTAGGAAACCCGCGCACCGCCAATCCTTTACTAGCAACTTCTGATGCTGATTTGGATTTAGCTTTTCTGACTCATCGCGGCTTATTCAGTATTGATGACCAGGGTAAAATAACCGAGGATTTGGCTGAATCGTGGGAATTGAGCCCGGATAAAAAAACTTACCTTATTAAATTGCACCCGAATTTGCGCTGGTCCGACGGTCAGCCATTGACCGCGGCTGACGTGGTTTTCACTTTTGCCAGCGCCAGACAAGAAAAACTCGCCAGTCCTCTAGCAGGAAGCTTTCGCGATATTACCATTACTGCTCTTGATGATGGACTAACTACCAGTTTTACACTTAAAGAACCCTATGTACCGTTTCTTTATGCCCTGACAGTCGGGCTAATCCCCCAGCATATTTGGCAGGGTATCCCTTTTGAGAAGTGGCTGCAATCGGAAGCAAGTTTAAAAACGGTTGGGGCTGGGCCATTCCGCTTTAACTCACTCACGCGCGATGGCCAGGGTAATATTTACAACTATATATTGGAATCAAACCCATATTCGTATGAAGCCGCACCATACTTTAAAAAATTCAGCTTAAGATTTTATCCTGATATGCCGAGTGCCTTGGAAGCTTTGCGTCAAGGCATGATAGATGGCCTGGGTGATTTATCTAGCCAAGATAAGACCAATTTAAATCCAAACAGATTCATTGTTTATGATATTACTCTACCTCAATATACAGCTATTTTTTATAATCCAAACACTAATAATGCTCTAAAAGAAGCGGCCATTCGGCAGGGATTAAGCTATGCTATTAATCGCCCTGATTTAATCCAACAAGCTTTGCTCGGCCAAGCCCAGCCAGCCGCTAGTCCATTTACTTTTGGAGAATTCAAAACCAAAACCAATACCCAAACTATTACTTATGACCCAACTAAGACCATTCAACTTTTTGAATTAGCGGGTTACTCACGAACAGAAGGTGACAGCATTTTTAAGAAGGGCGATCAACTTTTAGAAATTACCTTGACAGTAGTTGATAACGAAGTACAACTCAGAGTCGCTAATGTAATTAAGCAGCAATGGGAAGCAGTGGGAGTGGTTGTAAAGATCCAGCCGGTAGCCAACTATCTTTTACAAAGTGAGGTTTTAACTCCACGAAATTACCAAGCGCTTTTAGCCAGCGAAGTGGTTGGTCTTGACCCTGACCCTTACCCTTTTTGGCATTCATCACAAGTAGCCGCCCCCGGCTTGAATCTAGCTCAATTCCAAAATCGTGAAGCTGATCAATTATTGGTTGAGGCGCGACAGATGTTTGATGAATCTGCCCGTTTAGAAAAATATGCGAATTGGCAAAATATCTTGCGCCAAGAAAGTCCTGCCACGTTTCTTTATAGTATTAATTACAGCTACGCCCAAAATTATTCGGTTAAAGGTTTTAGCCGATCAATTATGGGCCAGCCGGCCGAAAGATTTTGGAGCGCCGATGGTTGGTACCGTCGGACCACACGCAGCCGGGCAAGCAAATAGTTACTTTTATATATCAGCGAGCGGATCAAAAAATACCTTGGGGGATAATTGAAATCAATTTTTTAAAAATTTAGGGCGAGTGGGCTGGATGCGATGTATAAAGCATTCAGCGGGCAACCAAAAGTTGCCCGGGCCGACACTAGCCACCACTTTTTAAAAAATTTAGGGCGAGTGGCGGAACTGGTATACGCGTACGCTTCAGGAGCGTATGGCCGCAAGGTCGTGAGGGTTCAAGTCCCTCCTCGCCCACCAAGTAAATCCACTTTTACTATTTACCAATATTTATCAACTAAAATACTGAGCCAGTCTTGGTTCGATTGACTAACTTAATATATGACAACACAATTTAATAAATACCAAAGCCGCCATCGCCCTAGTACTCCGCGGTTCCGCAATACTATGGGTATGGCTCCTGTAACGCCAGCTAATGCTCTGCATCAACCGCGTAGCAGTAACGAACAGAAGCTTAGAATTATCCCCTTTGGCGGACAAGAAGAAGTCGGCCGCAATATGACCATATTTGAATATGGCCATGATATTATAGTACTTGATATGGGCCTACAATTTCCCGAGGAGGACATGCCTGGAGTTGATTATATTATTCCAGATATTCGCTATCTCAAGGGCAAAGAAAAAAATATCCGCGGGGTCATTTTATCGCATGGTCACCTTGATCATATTGGTGCCGTACCTCACTTGTTGCCACGTTTAGGCTGGCCTACGGTTTATGCGTCACGTATGACCTTAGCGTTGGTTCGTCGACGCTTAGAAGAAGCCAAATTACAACGATACTTGAAAGCTTATGAAATTAAAACTGCCAACGAAACTTTGACTTTGGGAAAAATAAAAGTTGGGTTCTTTGATGTTACTCACAGCATTATGGATGCTCTGGGAGTTGTTATTCAAACGCCGGTAGCTAATATAGTTCATCCGGGTGACTGGCGCTATGATCTTAATCCAGTAACTGGCCGACCAACTGACTTTTCTCAATTAGCTCGCTGGAATAGTAAAACTACTCCATCTGTCTTAATGATGGAATCTTTAGGCTCAACCAAAGAAGGCAGCCAAATCTCGGAAATTGAAATTTTCCGTAATATCAAAGGCTTACTAGAGCGTGCTCCAGGGCGCGTGATTATTGCCACTTTTGCCTCCATGGTTGAGCGCGTTGGCTGGCTAATAAATATTTCAGAACAGCTGGGTAAAAAAGTAGCCCTTGATGGTTATTCCATGAAAATGAACGTGGAAATCGCCAAAAAAATCGGTTATTTAAAGTTTCAAAAAAACACGCTTGTTGATGTTAGAAAAATTCATGATTATCCAGATAACAAAGTGGTGGTGGTTTGCACCGGCGCCCAAGGTGAAGACCGGGCGGTGTTAATGCGCATTGCCACGGGCGAGCATAAATCTATTAAATTAAAGAAAAATGATACGATTGTTTTCTCTTCTTCAGTGATTCCGGGCAACGAACGTACGATTCAGCGGCTAAAAGACAGTCTTTACCGCCAATGCGATCATGTGGTGCATAAGGAAATTATGGATGTTCACGGCGGCGGGCATGCCCTGATTGAAGATATAAAATTACTGATTCGCCAGGTTCGGCCAAAATATCTGCTTCCAGTTTACGCCAATCATTATTTACTTAGGGAAGCGGGTAAAGTTGCCTCCTCTATTGGCTTTCCTCCGCAAAATATATTTTATCTAGACAACGGCAGTGTGGCCGAAATTACGCCCGCTGGCTTTAATCCGCCTCAGCAAAAAATCCCAATTGAATATGTTTTTGTGGATGGCTTAGGTGTAGGTGATGTTTCACATGTAGTTTTACGGGACCGGCAAATGCTGGCAGCTGATGGCATGGTGGTAGTGGTAATGACAATTGACGGCACTTCAGGCAAACTAGTGGGCTCGCCGGATATTATTTCTCGCGGCTTTGTTTATATGAAAGATTCAAAAAAACTGATTGAGGAAGCACGTTCTCGCATTAAAGATATACTGAAGAGCGCTGAGGGTAAAAAACTAGCTGACGAGACTTTTATCAGAGATAAGGTTCGCAACGAACTCGGGTATTTCCTGTTCCAAAAAACCGAACGCCGACCAATGATACTGCCAGTCGTCATAGAAGTCTAAAGTAAAATCAGCCTTGCCAACTCTTACCATTTACTCTTACTCTTACTAATATATGTTCCCCAAGAATAAAGTTATTTTTTCAGGCATTAAACCAACTGGAGAGTTACATCTAGGTAACTATCTTGGAACACTTAAAAATTGGGCTGCCCTCCAGGAACAGAACAAATGCTTCTTTTCTGTTGTAGACTATCATGCTATTACCGTACCCTATGACCCCAAAGAAATGCCCCGGCAAGTCCTGGATATTGCCATAGACTTTTTAGCCACGGGAATAAACCCTGAAAAAAGTGTCATTTTTGTACAATCACATGTACCAGAACATACCGAATTAGCTTGGCTACTGAACACTATCACACCAGTGGCAGAACTAGAACGCATGACTCAATTTAAGGACAAGGCCAGTGAGCAGCAAACAGTTGGAGCCGGCCTACTGAATTATCCTGTACTAATGGCGGCTGATATACTCATCTACCATGCAGAATTAGTACCCGTAGGCGAAGATCAATATCAACATCTTGAGCTTGCTAGATTAATAGCACGCAAATTTAATAATGCATTCGGTGAATACTTTACAGAGCCCAAAGCCTACGAAGCACCAGTGCCAAGAGTAATGTCATTACTAGAACCAACTAAAAAGATGGCTAAATCTTTAGGATCTGGACACTACATTGCCTTAGCTGACTCTCCCGAAATTATCCGCAAAAAAATTGCCAAGGCCGTTACTGATGAAGGCGGAAGTGGTGGTGAAAATATTTCTGGTGGGCGCAATCTTTTACAATTATTTAAAGTCTTATCTAGTGATAAAGCCTTAAAACAACAATTAGATGATCAATACCGCGCCGGTGAACTTAAATATTCAGAATTCAAACCATTGCTGGCAGAAGCTATTATCAAATTATTAGAACCAATTCAGGAGAAAAGGAAAGAGCTGATGTCT
>Ga0208373_1004399_pt1 | contig 12741 bp, 17 predicted proteins | sample RifOxyC2_FD_184036 | JGI IMG/M metagenome (GOLD analysis project Ga0208373, IMG submission 184036) | Soil microbial communities from Rifle, Colorado - Rifle Oxygen_injection C2 (SPAdes) | ecosystem: Environmental > Terrestrial > Deep subsurface > Rock core/Sediment | place: Rifle, Colorado...
TTAGCATGTATACTTTTCAATTCTTCCGCTGTCTATGCAAGCTCAAGCAGATATGATATTATTGCAGGTCAAAGCAAAAAAGATACCCTTGCGATTATCAGCAGCTATTTGGAGTGGGAAGGTGAAATTAATAAAAAAACTGCAATTATAGTAGCTAATTTAAAAATTAAATTTTACTTCCCCGAACACCTTCGCTCAACATTCACACAAAACAAAGAAACAAAAAGATTATTTATGCATGCACAAGAATTTGAAAACACGACTAGGTTTCGAGAAAAATCAAAGAGCGTACTAATAAGGCCTGACTTACGCAAAGAGAAATCTGAATGGCATCATGAAATTGGATGGGGTAAAGATTTTTATCAAGAATATCATAATAATAAAAATAACAGTTTCAATCATTATTTTTCTGAAGCTGCAAAATGTTTAGCCGAAGACAAAGATAAGTAAATATTTTTAACAACTCTATCTAATTTCAGTAAATTTTAATACAGTGAAGAACAAGAAACTTCTACTTTAAAAATTATTAAATTTGAGATGTGTATGCACAAAAAATATATCGTTCTTTTTTTAGTGGTTATCAGTTTTACAGCTCTGTACGCTCGTAGAAACACCCAACTGACTGAAAAACTTATTGGCAAACCTGCACCAGCTTTTAACGCTCAGGCAGTTTATCCAGATGGAACTATTGGTGAACTTAATCTCAAAGATTATATCGGAAAAAATTTAGTCATCTATTTTTATCCAATGGACAATTCTCCTGGATGTACGATCCAAGCGAAAAAATTTCGTGATGAAATCGGTAGGCTGCAAAAAAAAGATATCACAGTCATTGGTATCAGCGGTGATTCAATCAAATCGCACAAAAAATTCCAAAAAGCTCTCGCGTTGCCTTATCCATTAGTTTCTGACGTTGGCAGAAAAGTGCCGATCTCTAAACAATACAAAGCTTCTGGGTTTTTAATTGGCAAACGAATCACGTATTTAGTTGATCAAGATGGTATAATTTTTAAAGTATTTAATAAAGTTGACATTAAACATCAAGTCGATGATATTTTAAAATCGTTTGCAATGCATGCATAAAAACTGAATCGAAAAAGTTAGATACAAAAAACTACAGGTTGCTATGTCCTTAAAAGGGGGGAAGTATGAAACTTAGGTTATTTGCAACTATCACATTTTTAGCAATCCACCATACCTGCTCTGGCAGTGAAAAATCAGTAACGATTATCTTTCATGAAATCATGCGCAGCGGAACACGCATGACATTATTTTCTGATGATGCTATGTTTGCAAAATTCCCTGAAGGATCGCAAGTTGCAAAGCTTCCTGATAAAACACAAATCTTGATTCCTTCTCCGCAAGACACAGCTGTATACATCGAAAACGCTCAAGGAATCATATCAACTCATCCTATAAATTCTCTTCCAGCTCATCTTAGTGATCCTGCAACCTATTTTTTAGGAAGCTATAAATTCAGATTATTACAATCAAAAATTAAAGTCGATGAAAGAGCTGCTCGAAAATCTGAACTTCAAAAACAAAAAGTTTCAAGCATAGAAACTCGCTTGATGAAAAAACGTAAAAACGAGCCTAATAATTTTAATTAATTTTATGCAAGTTCGTCATAAATCTGTGCACGTCTTGTTTAATCTGCGCTAAAATATTTTGATCTTCATGGCTTTGAATTGTACGGTCAATACATTCGACAATCAATCGCACATCTTTTTCTTGCGCGCCCATCGTCGTGATTGCAGGCGAGCCCAAACGAATACCGCTTGGATGCAATGGTGGCCGTGTGTCGAATGGAATGGCGTTGCGATTGACAAAAATATCAACTGATTCAAGCAGTTGTTCAACCAGCTGACCATTCAAATTTTTATTGGCAAGATCAATCAAAAACATGTGATTATCGGTGCCGCCAGTAATCACATCGTAGCCACGCTCTACAAATTCTTGCGCCATAGCCTGAGCATTTTTAATCGATTGCTGTTGATACAATGTATAATCTGGCTGCATTGCTTCCAGCGCGACGACTGCTTTTGCTGCAACATGATTCATGAGCGCACCACCCTGCATGCCTGGCATCAACATTTTATCAATTTTTTTGCTCAATTCTTGCTTGCACATAATCACACCGCCACGAGGCCCGCGAAAAGTTTTATGCGTCGTCATGGTCACCACATCAGCACAACCAATCGGCGATGAATGCAACCCTGCTGCAACCAATCCTGCAAGATGCGCGATATCTGCCATAAAAAATGCGCCAACTTTTTTTGCAATGTCACTAAATTTTTCAAAATCAATGATGCGAGAATACGCAGAAGCGCCTGCAATAATTAATTTTGGTTTGTGCTGTAATGCTAACTGTTCAACTTGGTCATAATCGATGAGGTGTGTTACAGGATCAACACCGTACGAAACGATGTTGTAGATTTGATGCGTCCAATTAACTTTGCTGCCATGCGATAAATGCCCACCTGCTGCAAGATCCATGCTCAAAATCGTATCTCCCGGCTGCAACAATGCTAAATACACTGCCGCATTTGCTTGCGAACCGGAATGCGGTTGCACGTTAACATGCTCTGCGCCAAATATTTTCTTAAAGCGATCGATAGCGAGCAACTCAACTTGGTCATAAATTTTGCAGCCACTGTAATATCGCTGCCCTGGATACCCTTCGACATATTTATTACAAAAAACCGAACCTGCAATATCCATAACTTCTTGGCTGGCATAATTTTCTGAGGCAATTAAATTAATACCCAAGCTTTGTCGCTGTTGTTCTTGCTGTAAAAAAAGTTCTAGTTCAATATCTTTAAATTTTTTCATACTATTTTTCATTTTTTGTTGGAATGAACTCTGGATTATATGGTGCTGCTGTTTGTAGAGGAACGAAAGCTGCTTGTGCAGTAGAAACCGGCGCCTCATAATGTTCTGAAGCATCATGATGAAGTTTTTCAACATATAAACTTCTATTAATTGCTTGCTTTAAATCGATAGCCTCTTGTCTAATTATACCATTAGAATGTGATTTCCAAAAGGGAATACATCCATAGCAAGAACTAAATCTCGCGCGATGAAATCGCCCCTGTATACTGTAGACTTGAGTTTTAATATTGTTATCAGCTGGTGTATCTAATAAAACTTGTGGCAATTGCTCACAGACATCTTTTAGTATTCCTCGAGTAATTTTTGGATGAGTTTGCGATAAGGTTAAAGCTTGTGCAGATACTAACAAAACTTGTTTGCGATTAAGCTCCAGATGAGATAAATGTTGCGATATCTGGTCATTAATATGAGGAGCGCAAGATAAAGATTCATTTAATGGATTTACTCCTGGCTTAGATTCAGACCCTTGTAACAATGCATGCACGAACAACAATGCAGATAGATGTATTCTAAACTTCATACAAATTCTCCCAAAAATATTTATGAAATCTACCTTGTATAAATTTCAACCATAGATTACAGATTATTTTTATAAAAAAGAAAGAGTTGCAATAAAAAAGCGAACCTTTGTACAAGATCCGCTTTTTCATAAACATCATTAATTTTATTTATCTTTGTGAATCATCAACAGGTGCTGAAGGAACTACTCTGTTCATACTTTGCGATTGAGGTACTATTTCAGCCATTGGTAAAATTTGGTTATATCTTATTCTTCCTTGTGGATTGTTCAGTGCAAGAATTAAACGATTTTTTTCAATAAGACGATGTATATCTTTTTGAAAGCGAACCATCGTCTTTACAACACTTTCATCGTCAATAGTTGGTTTGTTACAGTAATAATCATCGCAACAAACTGGATCTACCTTTGAATTCATGCTTCGTTTTATATTTGTAAACCAATAAATTCCCGGCGTTTTGGGTCTATTTGTCTGTAGGTGATTTGCAACGACTTTAATTCTATTTATATTTTCAAATTTATCTTCTGATGGATTACTCAAAGCAGCAGAACATCGCAATAATAAACCTTCTCCATCAAATGTAAGATTTGTTTCATTGTCAATTTCTACATTGTTTAAAATCACACTTGCTGATGTTTCAGTTAGTTTTTGATATCCTTTATTACTCGATCCCTGCAAATCCACAAAATTCAACGATCCAATCAACAACAAATTTAATAATTTAATTTTCATACCGTTCCTTGATTATAATGACAATGAGATGGACTAAGTATAAATTAACGTTTCAAACTTTTCACTCTTTTTTTGAAAAACCAAATCAATTACATTATGTTAAAAAAGCGAACCTTTTTGCAAGATCCGCTTTTTTAAGAACAGGATTTTATTAATTTATATTTGTGAATCATCACCAGGTGCTGGAGGAGCTGATGGAACGCCAAATGCATTTAATTTTATATTTTCTTGAGTTATGCCAGTTTGAGTCGCGCAACTTCTTGAAACTTCAGAAGATACAATATTTTCTGAAATTTCTTTCGACAGTATTACTTTGATAGCATGTTTTAAGTTAGTTTTTTCTTCTTGCAAAACATTGTCCGCAACAAAACTACTCCCAATATAAAAAGCTCGTTCATGATTTTTTTTGATTGCTTTTAATACTTTAAAAACCTGTTCATTGCTTTTTGATTTTTCTAAACCATAGGAAAGATCATCGCGAATTTTTTTCAACTCTACTCGTGTTAAAGATTCATTATGGCTTAAAACCTTGGCGCTTGCGAGCAACAAGCTCGTGCGGCTATCTTTTATTTTTTGCATCTGTTCTTTTTCACGTTGATTATCTTGTTCAATAAATTCAACAACTTGCGATTGCAAACCTGCAGGAGCAGTCAAATATTCATTCTGACTTTGATTGTGAGATGCTTGTAAAAAAGAGCCTGACAACAACAGCATTACGTAAACATTAAATTTCATAACATTCCTTTTACAAAAGCTATAATAAAATAGTTCTACAAATATTTTCTTCATGCTAAAAACTATTATTATTAAAATGGAAGAGTTTTCTAAAAATCTTTTCTACATGTCGCAAGTTGATTTTTTTCCCACATCATTTTATACTTTAATAAGAAAGCAAATTTCCCCTATTTAAAAGGATATACCTGTGGTATCGACGTCTGATTTTAAAAAAGGCCGCAAAATTTTATACCGCAACGAACCTTACATGGTTATCGATTTTACTCACGTAAAACCAGGTAAAGGTGGGGCATACGTTCGCACAAAAATGAAAAATATGATCTCTGGTCTTATGCATGAAGAAACTTTCCACTCAGGCGAAAAGTTTGAAGATCCAGGTCTTGAATACAGAGATATGCAATTTCTTTATGAAGATGGGCCATTATTCCACTTTATGGACTTAGATTCTTACGAACAAGTTTCTTTAAACAAAAGCCAAATCGAAGAAGCTTTTGATTATCTAAAAGAACAATCTATTTATAACGCGCTTTATTTCAAAGCAAGATTAATTGCTATTGCAGCACCTATGTTTATGGAATTAAAAGTTACTGATGCTCCACCTGGAATCAAAGGCAACACAGCTCAAGGCGGCGCTACGAAACCTGTAACTTTAGAAACTGGCTTTGTTTTGCACGCTCCTCTTTTTGTTGAAGAAGGCGATATTTTAAAAATAGATACGCGTACTGGCGAATATATAGAACGAATTAAATAGGTATATTTCATGAGCGATCAAAATAATGATCAACATATTATAGCTATTAATGAATTAGCTTCAGAGTTGATATCTCAAGATATAAATACTCGTAGAAAAATGCGATCTTTATTGTTTCACGTTTTATACGCAGCAGATGCTTTTGATTACGAAACCTCTGCTACCGAAATTGCGCGCAGCTTTAATCGTGAATATGATACAAATATCAATTTAGAAGGTGAAATCATTACATCGGTGAATGATATCGCAAAAAGAAGAGATGAACTTGATGAACAAATTGTCCCATTTCTTGAAAATTGGAAATTTGATCGTATCGGTCGTTGCACATTATTAGTTTTGCGTTATGCAATTTGGGAAATGTTGTACACAACAACTCCGCATACGATTGTTATCAACGAAGCTATCGAACTTGCAAAATGTTTTGCAGAGCAAGATTCTTATAAATTTGTAAACGGTATTTTAGATAAAATCTACAACAGCATCAAGCCAGAAGAGGCTGAATCTGAAAGCGAAGAAAGTTAAATTTTATGAAAAAAATAGCTGCAATTGGATTGTTTATAATTTTATCAACAAACCTACAAGGCTCTGTTTTTCAAAGAAATCATCATATAACAGAAACTGATGGTAATACAAGAAAAATGGTAATTTCAAAAGCAGAAGTAAATGAACGAATAAGAAGAGCTGTAAAAGAAGCTGTAGAAAAAAGAGATGAAGAGAATCAAGGTTGTTGCAAAAATGCTCTACTTTGTGGTTGTTGTGTTGGTTGTTTTTCTGGTTGCTTTGCAGGAATGGCTCTCGTAACAATGTTATTAGATAAACAAAAACACAACTCTTAGAACTTCAATATTTTTAGAATTAAAAAAAGCGCTACGACTGTAAAAGTTGTAGCGCTTTCTGGTTTGTATAAAAATACTAAAATCGCGAATTTTTCATTGCTTCTTTTTTAAGATCTTTTGCTTTACCTATCTGAGATTGTGTATATCGGCCCGCATTATCAGCTTTGTCTGCGCGAGCTTGTCGTATTTGCTGAGACGTTAAAGGTGTATCTCTTTTTAATTCTTTTTGATTGTTACTTGCAAAAACATTTGTTGTTCCTGCTACCAAAAATAATGCTACAAACAATTGTAGTTTTTGCATAAATCTGCCTTCAAAGTTATAGTATGTTCTTATTGTTTTAAAAATAGATATGCTTGTTTTTTATCTTGCAGGTCTTCCTGCAAATAAAGCATTAGCCGATGCCGCTTGCTCACTCTTTGTATTTACTTGCCTGTTTTCTTTTGCATTGCTTGCAGCTGTAATTTGTTTTATAAATTGCTTTCTTGCAGTTGGTTGCTCAGCAGAATTTCTAACTGTTTTTCCTGCAAAAATATTTGCCGTTCCTGCTACCAAAAACAACGCTACAAACAATTGTAGTTTTTTCATAAATTTTCCTTGTTATTATTGACTAAACTGTCGACCAGAAAATACATTCTATCAGATTGAATTTAAATTACAAAAATTTTATCAATTAAATATTAAACAAAGCAGGAAAGACTCCCTATTTGAAAATAATCATCTTTTCAAAATCTATGCTTTGTCGTCTTTTTTATGAATAGCGCTGCAAGCATTCAAACTATTTTTTAATCGCTCTGCACTCAAACAAGACAATAATTCCGCTTGAGATTGCTCATTTTCACTATCACTATCACTCAAATCAACGTCAATTTTTATATGTGCAAATGGAAAAAAAAGTTCCTCATCTTCTTCTTTTATACGCTTGCCATCATGTTGCTTCGTGTCTTCTTGAGTCTTGCCTTGCTCATCATAAACTTGCACGGTGAGATTAAAGGTTACTCGGCGTTGTCTTTTGTTTTCTTGCACATCTTGCGAGCTTGGCAAAACCCATGAAAAACACAATATTAAAAAATAAAAACGCTTCATCTATACCCCCATAACCTCATATTTTATTTCAAAAAAATAAGACTCCGTGATAACTATGTACCACCAAGTCTTATTACAAATCAATAACAATTTAAAGATTTACTACATTATACAAAAAGGGTAAGACTATGTTTACACACAACCTTACCCTTTTTAATTCAGCTCAACTAACTCAAATTTATAATTTGGATTTGGTCCAGGCTTCCGACTTCGCCGAGGCTTCGACGGACACGTCGCTGGAGTTCAATCTTTCCTAAGAAAGATTTCCAAAAAATATTGCTAATTCACGAGCTGCACTTGCTGCAGAATCTGAACCATGCGCTGCATTCAATCCAATGTTAACACCATACAAAGCACGAACTGTGCCTAATGCAGCATCTTTTGGATTTGTTGCACCCATAAGATCTCTCCATTTTGCTACGCCATTGTCTCTTTCAAGACACATAACGATAATTGGAGAAGCCATCATTGTATCAACCATTTCACCAAAAAATGATCTTGCGCTATGTTCTTGATATAATGCATGCGCTTGTTTTTCTGTCATAGCTATTTTTTCCATAGCTACAATGTTAAAACCAGAAGCTTCAATTAAATCAATGATTTTGCCAGCATTTTTTGCTGTAACAGCATTTGGTTTTATAATTGCAAATGTACGTTCCATATTACTCTTTCGAAGCTTTTTTAGCAGGCTTTTCGGCTTTCACTTCTTTTTTTACAACATCTGATTCGCTGCTACCAGCCATATGTCTTTCAAGTTCTAACTGGAAAGCTGATTTAGCTTTAGAAGCATTTGCAGAATCTGTAGAAGTTGAAACAAACGGAGTTGATTTTGCTGCTTCTTTTTTAGGAGCTGCTTTTTTCTTCGATGCAACTTCTGATGAAGACGCTGTTGCTACATGAGCAACTTCTTTTTCTTTTTTAGGTTCAGCTTTTTTAGCTTCTAAAGAAATACTTAAGCCTAATTTACGTTCTTCTGCGCTTGCATTGATAACACGCAATTCACGTTCTTGTCCAGGTTTAACTGGCTCATCTTTTTGTTCAACTAGTTCAGAATTGTAGATTAAACCTTCAATTCCTGTTGATAGTTTAACAAATGCGCCATAGTTTGTAATTTTAGTTACCGTACCTTTAACAATAGATTCTACAGGGAAATCTGTTTCAACAGTTTTCCATGGATCTTGTTTCAATTGCTTGATACCAAGAGCTACTTTTTTGCTATCTTCATCAATAGAAAGAATCACAGCTTCGATTTTATCACCACGTTTGTATAAATCACCTGGATGTTCAATGTGTTCTGTCCATGATAAATCAGAAACGTGAACCAAACCATCAACACCTGGCATTAATTGAACGAATATACCGAAATCGGTAACGTTGCTAATTACACCTTTGATTGTTTGTCCAGCTTTGAAATCTTCACTAACAGCTGTCCAAGGATTTTTTTCAAGTTGTTTGATACTTAAAGACATTCTACGGTTATCAACATCAAGAGAAACTACAAGAGCTTCAATTTCTTGTCCTACAGTAAATCTATCTTGTAAGTTAGAAATTCTGTCTGTCCAAGAAATTTCTGATATGTGAATAAGACCTTCTACGCCTTTTTGTACTTCAACAAAAACGCCGTAATCAGTAATACTTGCAACTTTACCTTTAACACGTGATCCAATTTGAACCGACGCATCAAGACCTTGCCATGGATTTTTATCCATTTGTTTCATACCAAGAGAAACTTTGAAGTTTTCTTTGTCGATAGAAAGTACTTTAACAGAAATTGTTTCACCGATGCGTACAATTTCGCTTGGGTGAGAAATTCTGCCCCATGTCATATCAGTGATATGCAATAAGCCGTCTACGCCGCCGACGTCAATAAACACACCATAGTTGGTGATGTTTTTAACAACGCCTTGAATAATTTTGCCAACTTCAAGATTACCAAGAACAACTTTTCTTGATTCATCACGACGTTCAGCAAGGAATTTACGACGAGAAATAATAATATTTCCACGTTTTTTGTTGATTTTGATAATTTCTGCTGTAACCATTTGGCCAACATATTGATCAAAATCAGTAACACGATGCAAGTCAACTTGTGAACCTGGTAAGAACGCTGGAATACCAACGTCAACACTCAGACCACCCTTAACTTTGTGTAATACCATACCTTCAACTGGCAAGCCAGCTTCTTGTAATTTAGCAATGCGATCCCAAGCTTTAACAGCTTTAGCTTGCTCGTATGATAATACTACATCGCCATTAACGTTTTCGATCTCATCAATCATAACTTCGATATCTGAGCCAACTTTTAATGCTTTTAATTCGTGTTCTGGAAATTCATAAGCTGGCACAAATCCGTTTGATTTGTAATCGATATCAATTAAAACGCCGCTTGCATCAACTTCAAGAACTTTTCCTGTAATCAATTGCCCTGTAGAAAATCTTTCTACAGTACCATTGTACAAATCTTGCATATCTTGCAATTGAGCTGCGCTTAATGTGAAACCTTGGTCTTGAGCGACCAAACTAGCCTGAGCAAACTGCTTTGGCTTAATAAACTCTTTTGACATTGAGACTCCCGATTCAATTTTTTATCTTTCTAAAAAACTGTAAAAATGTTAAAAAACGAATAACTATCACTCTTAAATCTACCAAAAACTTGACAACTAAGCAAATTAGAGGTTTTTTTCTTTATGCAACGTTAACCCCTTTTGCAACGCCTGCAAAGGCAACATACCGCACTGCATTCTTTTAATCCCCAGCTGGGTCTTGAGCAATTGCCCAACCAGATCTTCATTACACTGCAAGATCTCGTCAATTATCTTACCTGGAACAAATTGCGTGAGCATGGACGCCATCGCAAGGCTGAGGACACAACCCTTGCCTTCGAAAGTAATGACAACAAGCTGATTATCTTTGATGGTACCGCACATCGTCACACTATCGCCGCATGACGGATTGTACAGCGGTGATATAAAATCGAAAGATGATAACAAACCAAAATTTCTTGGATTTTCATAATGATCCAAAATATCTTGCTCGTATAAATTTTGCATACTCATATAAAATCCTTTTTACCTATATTATTCATAATAATACGAATAGATAAAAAATAGAATAACAAAAATGTTGCTTTTCTTACCCCATACTTCGTAAAGTAGAGTAATATTCATTTTAGAAAGGGGGCTTTTATGAATCTTAATCTGGGCAAATTCTGTCTTTTTTTCTGTTGTATCGTTCCAATCATTCTACCGGCTTCAAGTCCAAAGCTTGAAAACAGTCCTGGTTTTTATCCAATTCAGATTCCATCACCTGGTCGTCAAAATTCTCGTGTTAATTCTCCAGCTCATTCTCCAACGCCTAAAACTACAAGAAATCTCAGCGATATTACCAGTGAAGAACTGAACGCAATGTTGTTACAAATAAAACCTCAATCTCCTGCACAAGGAGATCTGCAATCAATAAGCTCATCGCCACACAGCAAAAAATCATCAAGGTTAAAATTAAGTAAAACTGAGATTAAAGAATTATTTAAAGGCTATACTCCAGGAAAAAACAGAAGTGGAGATACTTTTTCAGAAACATCATCAGTGAGCGCAGAGGTCGTCAAAACTTCTTTAAGCAAAGAACCTAAAATTTTAACAATTCCCGAACTGATAAGAAGTTCTGCCGCAAATCGCCTCAAAAGACTCAATGAAAAAGAAGTCGCTGAAAAAATAAAATCTCATGAGGCAAACATAAAGGCAATGCAAAGAGGTCGTCAGTTTCTTACCGCATGCGCGGTGACAACACCAATATTCATTTCGTCTTTACTGCTAAAATCTGAACCACAATCTCGATTTGGCGTCGCTGCTGCAGCTTCTATACTATCAATGCTTCCAACGATTGCAGGCGGACTTGGAACTATTTTTGTTTTTTATAAACTCGATAGAGCCTTGCATTATGGTGCAGATATATTACGAATAGACGTCGAAAAATGGCGAAGTGAAGATAAAGATAAAATTGCAAAACAATTTAAAGCGTATGGAAAAATGCTCGATCAAGAAATCGCTGATCGAATCCAAGGCGATAAAGATATCAGAAAAGAAAACCTGACAGTTCTTAATAACGAAGTGAGTCAATTAAAAACAAAGTTTACTCAATTTTCTCACAACCTAGAGGCAGCACAAATAGACGTCGCTCATGCTCGCAATGAACTGACAATAATAACTCCGCAAATACATACCGCTGCACAAAACAGTCAGGATTTAAAGAGTTTTATTGCAACTCAAATATTTCCTACCGTAGAAAAAATTCAGCAACAAGTTGCAAAAATGGTAGCTTATAATGAACAACCAACTATTAATCCACTTGCTGACAATATAGAATTTAACAATGAACTCAATACAGTTTATATATCATCAGATTCTGAACAAGAGCACAAATCCCATACTCCTCCAGCAAAAATGGCAAGAAGAAACGCCCTCAAGCTAAATAATCCTAAGCATCAAGCTCTACCGACTTCTTCAGAAGATTATTTTGGGGCTCATGCTCAATCTTTTATGGATCAATTCCGAAAAAAGAAAGCGACCCCAGATTCAAAGTAAAGTTATCTCAACACAAAAAACCCTGTAGGAAAATATCTCTACAGGGTTTTTATCTTTTTAAAATTTTAAAATAATTTTGATGCAATTTTTAGAGCTTAGTAGCCGCCGCAACCACGTTGGCCGAAGCGACAGCGCAGGCTGTATCATGTTTATAAACTACAAAAATCTATTATTTTATGCTTGTTGGGAACTGCGCAAAGGCGCATAACCAAAATCATCTCGTTCTAATGATTCATTGCCTTTATACTTAAAAGTATAATTTCTATCATATCGCCTTTTAAGGTGTTTGAGCGTTTGGGTTCTGTCTTTATTTTCATCAATAGAATTTGACGATGACTGATTATATTTTTGAACTCTTGATGTTCCATCTTTTTTATATAATCGAGATTGCGGGAAGTCCGATTTTTTGTTGTCCTCTGCAAAAACAAAAGAATACAGCAATGCAACAAAAACTACTCTCATTACTTTTTTCATGACGCGCTCCTTTGTAAGCACGGATATTATTTACCTTTTTTATATACCCAAATTATAAAAAAATCAAAGAGTTTTTTGCAAGAAAAATGCAATAGATTTTACATGAATATTCAAATGCTTTATCTGATGAGCTTGAGGC
>Ga0208373_1004402_pt1 | contig 12732 bp, 9 predicted proteins | sample RifOxyC2_FD_184036 | JGI IMG/M metagenome (GOLD analysis project Ga0208373, IMG submission 184036) | Soil microbial communities from Rifle, Colorado - Rifle Oxygen_injection C2 (SPAdes) | ecosystem: Environmental > Terrestrial > Deep subsurface > Rock core/Sediment | place: Rifle, Colorado...
CCCGGCAGGGCCGCGACGATCTTTTCCACCGGCAGCGGCACGCCGATGACGCCGGTGGAGCCGATCAGGAGCGAATCGACCGGCAGGCCGAGGGCGATGCCTGCCGCCCGGGACGTCTCGCGGACCGCGCGCATCCCGACGGCCCCGGTGCAGGCGTTCGCGTTGCCGCTGTTCGCCACGATCCCCCGCAGCCGGGAGCGGGTGCGAAGCGCCTTCCCCCAGGCGACGGGAGCGGCCGCCACCTTGTTCCGGGTGAAGACCACGGCGGAAACGCACGGGCGGTCGCTGACCACCAGCGCGAGGTCCGGCTTCCCGGTCTTCTTGATCCCGCACGACGTCCCCGCTCCCCGGAACCCCGGCACGATGATCTCCTTCGGCAGCTTCATCCCCTCACGCCTTCCATTCCCGCTACGCGCTTATGCCGCAGCACTTCTTGTATTTCTTCCCCGACCCGCAGGGGCAGGGGTCGTTCCGGCCGATCTTGACGCCCTGGCGCTTCTGCGTGGTCTTCCCGGCGCTCTTGATGTCCCCGCGGGAGAGGGTGACCCGCGCCGGGCGCGGTGCGGCCGCGCGCTCCTTCAATTCGGCCCCCTCCTCTTCGCGCTGCACCTTGACGAGGAACAGGCGCTTGAGGGATTCCTCCTTGATCCGCGAGATCAGGTCCGCGAAGAGGTCGAACCCTTCCCGCTGGTACTCCTTGAGCGGATCCTTCTGGGCGTACCCGCGCAGGCCGATCCCCTCCTTGAGATGGTCCATCGACAGGAGGTGGTCCTTCCACAGCGCGTCCACCGTGGAGAGGAGAAACATCCGCTCGAGGTACCGCATCGCGTCGGCACCGTATTCGGCCTCCTTCTTCGCGTAGAACGCCTCCGCTCCCGTCCGTACCCGCTCCGCGAGGTCGGTCGGCGCAAGCTTGATCCGCTCCGCCTCCGGGAACTCCGGCCGGAATCCGAACTGCGCGTAGACGGCGGTGGAGAGCGCCTCGAAATCCCACTCCTCGGGGTGCGCATTCTCGCCCGAGAACCTCCCGGCGAGATCCTCCGCGACCTCCCCGGCGAATTCGAGCACCATCTCCCGGAGGTCCTCGCTTCCCAGGACGTCGCGACGCATGTCGTAGATCACCGTGCGCTGCTTGTTCATCACGTCGTCGTATTCGAGGAGGTGCTTCCGGATGTCGAAGTTGTGCCCCTCGACCTTCTTCTGGGCGTTCTCGACCGCGCGGTTGATGAGCGGGTGCTCGATCGGCTCGCCCTCCTCCATCCCCAGCTTCTCCATGATCGGGGAGATCCGGTCGGAGCCGAAGATCCTGAGCAGGTCGTCCTCGAGCGAAAGGTAGAAGCGCGAGGAGCCCGGGTCGCCCTGCCGTCCCGCGCGGCCGCGCAGCTGGTTGTCCACGCGGCGGGACTCGTGGCGCTCCGTGCCGATGATGTGGAGCCCTCCCTTCCCGACGACCCCCTCGCCCAGCTTGATGTCCACGCCGCGGCCGGCCATGTTCGTGGCGATGGTCACCCTTCCCGGGTGGCCCGCCTCGGCGATGATCTGCGCCTCCTGCTCGTGGTGCTTGGCGTTCAGGACGTTGTGGGGGACGCCGTGGCGCGTGAGCAGCCCGGAGAGCCGCTCGGATTTCTCGATCGAGACGGTGCCCACCAGGACCGGCCGCCCCTGGGCGTGCAGCTCCGTGACCTCCTCGAGGACCGCCTGGAACTTCTCCTTCTCCGTCCGGTAGATCTGGTCGGAGAGGTCCTGGCGGACCATCGGCTGGTTCGTCGGCACGATGGTCACGGCGAGCTTGTAGATCTGCTGGAACTCGGCCGCCTCGGTGTCCGCCGTTCCGGTCATGCCGGCCAGCTTGTCGAACATGCGGAAGTAGTTCTGGAAGGTGATGGTCGCCAGCGTCTGGTTCTCGTTCTCGATCTTGACGCCTTCCTTGGCCTCCACCGCCTGGTGGAGGCCGTCGGACCAGCGCCGCCCCGGCATGAGCCGCCCGGTGAACTCGTCGACGATGACGACCTCGCCGTCCTTCACCATGTAGTCCACGTCCCGGTGGAACAGGATGTGGGCCTTGAGCGCCTGGTTCACGTGGTGGAGCACCTCGATGTTGCCCGGATCGTAGAGATTGTCCACCGACAGGAGGCGTTCGAGCTTGGGGATCCCCGCGTCCTCGGTGAGGAGCACCTGGCGGGCCTTCTCGTCGACCGTGTAGTCGGCGTCCTTCTTGAGGAACGGGATGACGGAGTTCACCCGCGCGTAGAAGGAGGTGGACTCCTCCGCGGGGCCGGAGATGATGAGCGGCGTCCGCGCCTCGTCGATCAGGATCGAGTCGACCTCGTCCACGATCGCGTAATGGAGGTCCCGCTGCACCATGTCCTCGACCCGGAACTTCATGTTGTCCCGGAGGTAGTCGAAGCCGAACTCGTTGTTCGTCCCGTAGGTGATGTCGCACCGGTAGGACGCCTGCCGCTCCGTGTCGTCCATCCCGTGGACGATGACGCCCACGGACATCCCGAGGGCCCGGTAGAGCCGCCCCATCCAGTCCGCGTCGCGCCGCGCGAGGTAGTCGTTCACGGTCACGAGGTGGACGCCCCGCCCGGTCAGGGCGTTCAGGACGATCGGGAGGGTGGCCACGAGCGTCTTCCCCTCGCCGGTCCGCATCTCGGAGATCCGGCCCTCGTGGAGGATGACGCCGCCCATCAGCTGGACGTCGAAGTGGCGCATGTCGAGGACGCGCTTCCCGGCCTCCCGGACGACGGCGAACGTCTCGGGGAGGAGGTCGTCCAGCGGCTCGCCGTTTTCGACCCGCCGGCGGAATTCGGCGATCTTCGCCGCGAGGCGGTCGTCGGTGAGGGAGGCGATCGACGGCTCGAGCGCGTTCACCCGGTCCACGGTCGGGCGGATCCGGTCGAGGATCCGCTCGTTCTGCGTGCCGAACATCTTTTTCAGGATATTTTCGAACATGATGGGGTGCCCCGCGGACGGTCCGTCAGTTCAGGAAGCGCGCAGGGTTCACCGGGAGGCCGTTCACGCGGACCTCGTAGTGCAGGTGGGGCCCTGTGGAACGCCCCGTGGAGCCGACTTTCCCCAACTCCTCGCCCCGGTTGACGAACGCTCCCTCCTCGACGCTTGTCGACGCCAGGTGGGCATAGACGGAGCGGTACCCCGCGCCGTGGTCGATCACGACCACGTTCCCGTACAGCGCCTCGTAGGCGCTCTTCATCACGACTCCCGAGCCCGACGCCACGACCGGCATCCCCGTCCGTGCGACGATGTCCAGGCCGTGGTGGAAGACGGGGGTTTCGGTGAACGGGGAGGTGCGCACCCCGAACACGGAGGAGAGGGTCCCGCGCACGGGCCAGCCGCCCGGAACGCTCTCGAGGAGGAGCCTGCGGCCGTCGAGGCTTTCGCCGAGGACGTCGAGGTGGTTCACGTCGACCAGGAGGGCTTTCTTCATCCGGTCGAACTTGAGGTCGAGCAGCTTGTCGAGCCGGTTCGCGACCGACGCCTCGGGAGTCTCCGCCCCTCCGACGCCGCGGGACGGCTTCCACTGGAGGGAGGCGTTCACCTGCACCAGCGACCGGATCCGGCTGTCCATGGCCCGGAGCCGCTCGACCTCGGCCGACAGCCCCTCGAACTTGGCGTCGAGATGGTAAAGCGCCAGGTTCTGCTCGGATACCCGTTCGCGCAGGGCCCGCAACTCACGCAATTTCGATATGTTGTTGCGGATATCGTAGATTCCCTGGGTCAGGAGGACGAACAGGACCCCGAGGACGGAGGCGGCGACCAACGCGGCGGTGCGACCGACCCGGACCTCCCGGGAGCGACCGGCATACCCCACGCGGAATGTGAACAGAGGATCCCCGGACAACGCAGCCCACCCCCATTGCGGAAAGGAAAAGAGATGGCAGGGTAGCACAGCGGGATCACCGCTGTCAACGGGATGAAAACAAAAAGAAAATCGGTGAGATGCGCCATCATTCGCCCACCGCCTTCTTCTTGTTGTTCCCGCGGGCCGGCTCCCGGTTCTTGGAGACGACCGGGTCCACGATCTCGCCGCAGTTCACGCACCTCCACGCGTAGAACAGGGTCAGCATATCCTGAAAGCGCTCGAACACCATCGCGCCGTCGCAACGGGTGCACCGCACCCTCTTGTCGTTGTTGACCATTTTCCGTTCCCTCCCTCTATGACTTTCTGATGCCCCGGGATCGGTTTTGGTTCCACTTCCGGGTTGCGGACCCATTCGCCGTTATAATAGGATGTCGAGTATCCGGGGTACCTCCCCCGGCAAGGAGACACTCGGGAAAATGGCGAAGAAACGGCTGGGGGAACTCCTCCTCGAGACCGGCCTCCTGGGGGAGGAAGGGCTCGCGCGGGCCCTCGCGGAGCAGCGCACGAAGCGGGGAAAGCTCGGGGAGGTGATCGTCAGCCTCGGGCTGGCGACGGAGCAGGAGATCGCCCAGGCCCTCTCCCTGCAGCTCGGCATCCCCACGATCGACCTGAAAAACACCCCCGTGGAGCCCCAGGCGATCGAGCTCATCCAGGAAAAGGTCGCCCGGAAACACTTCATCATTCCCGTCGCGATCGACCACCGCGACCTGCACATCGCGATGGCCGACCCGTTGAGCTTCGAGGCGTTCGAGGACGTCCGGTTCGCCTCCGGCTACACCATCAAGCCGTTCATCGCCCCCCGGTCCGACATCCTCTGGGCCATCGACCAGCACTACCACCTCGGATCGTCCCTCAGCACCATCGTCAAGGATATCGTGGACGAGCGCCAGGTCGAGGTGGTGCACGACTCCCAGGAGTCCGACGGGAAGGACCTCGACGACCTGCGGAAGAAGTCCGAGGCCGCTCCCGTCATCCGGATGGTGAACCTGATCGTCGCCGAGGCGGTCGACCAGGGGGCCTCCGACATCCACGTGGAGCCGACGAAGACGGCCCTCCAGATCCGTCACCGGGTCGACGGGCTCCTGCGCAAGACGATGGACCTTCCGAAATGGGTCCAGGGGGCGGTCGTGTCGCGGATCAAGATCATGGCGAGGATGGACATCGCCGAGAAGCGGCTCCCGCAGGACGGCCGGATCGGCGTCCGCGTGGGGGGACGAAGCCTCGACCTGCGGGTCTCCACGGTCCCCGCCAGCTACGGGGAGAAGGTGGTCATCCGGATCCTCGACTCCGCCAACGCGAACATCCCGCTGGAGTCGATCGGGTTCTCCCCCGGGGAGCTCGCGAAGATGGAGGAAATCATCTCCCGCCCGCAGGGGATCGTCCTCATCACGGGGCCCACCGGATCGGGGAAGACGACCACCCTCTACGGCATCCTGAACCGGATCAAATCCGTCGAGGACAACATCACGACGATCGAGGATCCGATCGAGTACGAGCTGGACGGGATCAACCAGGTGGCGGTCCAGGAGAAGATCGGCCTCAGCTTCTCCGTCATGCTCCGGTCGATGCTGCGGCAGGACCCCGACATCATCATGCTGGGGGAGATGCGCGACCTGGATACGACCACGATCGCCGTTCAGGCGGCCCTCACGGGGCACCTGGTGCTCTCCACGATCCACACCAACTCCTCCGTGGCGACGGTCACCCGGCTGCGCGACCTCGGGGTGCCCTCCTTCATGATCGCCTCCACGATCGTCGGAATCGTGGCGCAGCGCCTGGTCCGCAAGATCTGCGCGAAGTGCAGGGTGAAGACCGACCCCTCGGAGCGGGACATCCTGCGGCTGGGGATCTCCTCCGGGGTCCCCGTCTATCGCGGGGCCGGCTGTGCCGAGTGCGGCGGCACGGGGTACAAGGGGCGCACCGGCATCTACGAGATCCTTATGTTCACCCAGCCCCTCCGGGACCTGATCGCGGGCAACGCGACGGAGAACGAGATCCGCCAGGCGGCGATCTCAAGGGGGATGGTGACGCTCGGGCGCTCCGCGCTGGAAAAGGTGACCTCCGGGATCACGACGGCCGACGAAGTGTACCGGGTGGTGGAGACCGACGCCGACTTCGCCTCCGCCTGCCCCCAATGCGCCACCCCCATGGAGAGCGACTTCGTCATGTGCCCTTCGTGCGGCTTCTCCGCCTCCGCCGCCTGCCCGGGGTGCAGCCGGATGATCTCCCCCGCGTGGAAATTCTGTCCCTACTGCCGGCAGGACCTGCTGAAACCCGAGGCGCGGCGGTCGTTCGCGTAGAGGGAGTCGGGAAGCGGAGAATCCCCTTGGTGCCGACCGGGCTCAGGGCGCCTCGCCCGGCCGGATGCCGGTCAGAACCTCGTTCATGGCGCCGGTCCGATAGCCCTGGAGGTCCAGGGCCACGTAGGCGTACCCCGCCTCCTTCACCCGGCGGACGATCTCGCCCCGCAGCCCGTTCGTCGCCAGCGCGAACTCCTCGGGGCCGAGCTCGAGCCGGGCGACGTCCCCGTGGTGCCGGACGCGCACGACGCGAAGCCCCAGGTCCCGCAGGGCCTCCTCGGCCCTCCCCACGCGGGTCAGCTTCTCCCGGGTGATCCGGTCGCCGTAGGGAAAACGGGACGACAGGCAGGCGAAGGCCGGCTTGTCCCAGGTCGAGAGATTCATCTCCCGGGAGAGCTCCCGGATGTCGCTTTTCGAGAACCCCGCCTCCTCCAACGGGCTTCGGACCCCCAGCTCGCGGATCGCCTGGCGGCCGGGGCGGTAGTCGCCCCGGTCGTCCACGTTGCTCCCGTCCATCACGTGGGAAAATCCCTCTTCCCGGGCGATGGCCCACAGCTTCGAGAAAAGCTCGCTCTTGCAGTGGTAACACCGGTTCTTCGGGTTCTCGGCGAACCCGGGGATGTCGAGCTCCTCCGACACGATCACCCGGTGCCGTCCCCCGATTTCCGCGGCCAACGCGCGGGCCTCGTCGAGCTCGCGCCGCGGATACGTCTCCGACGTCGCCGTCACCGCGAGAGCGCGCTCCCCGAGGACCTCCACGGCGACCGCGTACAGGAACGTCGAGTCGACACCCCCCGAGAAGCCGATGACGCACCCGTCCGTCTCACGGAGGAGACCGGCGAGTCGATCCCTTTTTTCGCGTAATGCGGCGTCCATGACGAATCTCCCTTTTCCCATCAGGCGATTCCCGCCAGGGCCTTCGCCGGCTTGATCTTCCGCTCCAGGTCGCCCTCCCGCAGGATCATGACCCGCTGTGCCTGCGGCGATCCGGCTCCGTGCATCGACTCCACTTTAACCGAAATGACGGCCTTGATGGTCCTGGGGAGAAGCCTGGGACAAATCCCCCTATACGAAGTGGCATGCGGCGAAGCGGCCGGGTGCGACCTCGCGCAGGAGCGGACAGACCTCGGCGCACACCTTTTCCGCCATGAAGCAGCGGGTGTGGAAGCGACACCCGGGCGGCGGAGCGATCGGGGAGGGGATCTCGCCCGAAAGGACGATCCGTTCCTTTGGTGCGTCCCCCAGCATCGGGACGGCCGAGAGCAGCGAGCGGGTATACGGGTGCAGCGGCTCCCGGAACAGGTCCCGCGACGGCCCCGTCTCCATCACCTTTCCGAGGTACATCACCGCCACCTCGTCGCTCACGTGCCGGATCACCCGCAGGTCGTGGGAGACGAAGAAATACGCCATCCCGTACTCCTCCTGGATGTCCTTGAGGAGGTTCAGGATCTGCGCCTGCACGGAGACGTCGAGGGCGGACACCGGCTCGTCGGCCACCACCAGCTTCGGGGAGAGCGCGATCGCCCGGGCGATCCCGATCCTCTGGCGCTGCCCGCCGGAGAACTCGTGGGGGTATTTCCCGCCCGCTTCCGCCGGCATCCCGACCCGGACGAGCAGCCGTTCGGCCCGCTCCCTCAGCTCCTTTCCCCTGGCCAGCCCGTGGACGAGCCACCCCTCCCCGACGATGTCGCGAACCTTCATCCGCGGGTTGAGGGAGGAGTACGGATCCTGGAAGACGATCTGCATCTGCCGCCGCGTCGTCCGCAGCGCTTCGCCTCCCATGCGCGTGATGTCGTGGCCGTCGAACCGGATCGATCCGGAATCGGGGTCCAGCAGCCGGATCGCGAGGCGGGCGAGCGTCGTCTTCCCGCACCCCGACTCCCCCACCAGCCCGAGGGTCTTTCCGGGCGGTACCGCGAGGGAGACGCCGTCCACGGCGCGCACCCGGAGATCCTCCCCGGAGAAGAACGATTTCCGGACCGGGAAGGTCTTGTAGACGTTTATCATCGCGAGGAGAGCGCCTTCCGTTTCCGGCCGGTAGATCCCGCCGGTCATGGCTTCCCTCCTCCCCGCACCGCCCGCTGGTGGTGGCACGCGGCGAAGTGCCCGGGGGCGAACTCGTACGGCGGCGGATCTTCCCGGTCGCATACGGCGAGGGGATCCCCGGCGATCTCTCCGGATCGGAACCGTGAAAGAGCGTCCTGCCGGAACGGACACCGGTCGGCGAACGGGCACCCCGGCGGCACGGCGGACAGGTCGGGAACCGTCCCCGGGATCGACGCCAGCCGTTTCTCCCCCGTCCGCTTTCCCGGGAGCGACGCCAGCAGCCCCTGGGTGTACGGATGGATGGGGTCGGCGAAGAGCTCCCGCGTCGGCGCGATCTCCACGATCCGGCCGAGATACATGATCGCCGTCCGGTCCGCGAAGTCGTGCACCACGCCGAGGTCGTGGGTGATGAGGAGGACCGCCATCCTCTCCCGCTCCCGCAGCTCCCGCAGCAGCGAGAGGATCTGCGCCTGGATCGTCACGTCGAGCGCCGTGGTCGGCTCGTCGGCGATGAGCAGGGCCGGCTCGAGGGCCAGCGCCATCGCGATCATCGCCCGCTGCCGCATCCCGCCGCTCATCTGGTGGGGGTACTCCCGGGCCCGCCGTTCGGGATCGGGCATGTGGACCTTGCGGAGCCACTCCACCGCGCGCTCCGCGGCTTCCCGCTTTCCGCACACCTTGTGCGCCGTGAACACCTCGGCGACCTGCTCCCCCACCGTCAGCACGGGGTTCAGGGACGACATCGGCTCCTGGAAGATCATCGAGATCGATTTCCCGCGCACCCCGCACATCCTCTTCTCCGGGAGGGCGAGCAGGTCCTCGCCGCGGAACCGGATCTCCCCGCCTTCGACGACCGCGGGTGGCGACTGCAGGAGCCGCAGGACCGACAGCGCCGTGACCGTCTTGCCGCACCCCGACTCGCCGACCAGCCCCACGGTCTCCGCGGGGGCGACGGAGAAGGAGACGCCGAAGAGGGCCCGCACCGTCCCCTTCTCCGTCCCGAAGGAGAGCCGCAGCCCCCGCACGTCGAGCAGCGTCTCCGGCACCTCGCTCACCGGCCTTTCAGGCGCGGGTCCGCGGCGTCGCGGATCCCCTCGCCCAGCAGGTTGTACCCGAGCACGGTGAAGAGGATCGCGAGCCCCGGGAAGAGGGAGAGCCACCACGCGTACTCGATGTTGTCCTTCCCCGACGTGAGGATGTTCCCCCACGAAGGGGTCGGCGGCTGCACGCCGATCCCGAGGAACGACAGCGCCGATTCGGTGAGGATCGCCCCCGCCACCCCGAGCGTGGCCGCCACCAGGATCGGCGCCAGCGTGTTGGGGAGGACGTGGCGGAAGATGATCCGGGCGTCCCCGGCTCCCTGCGCCCGCGCCGCCGCGACGAAGTCGCGCTCCTTGATCGACAGGGTCTCGGCCCGGACCAGGCGCGCCACCCCCATCCAGCCGGTCAGTCCGATGACCGCCATGATGTTCCAGATCGACGGCTCGAGGAAGGCGATGACCGACAGGATGAGGAAGAAGGTCGGGAAGCAGAGCATCATGTCGACGAACCGCATCAGGACCGCGTCGACCCACCCGCCGTAGAAGCCCGACAGAAGTCCCACGAGCAACCCCAGCGCCGTGGCGATGCCGACCGCGACGAACCCGACCTTCAGGGAGACGCGGGCGCCGTGGACCACCCGGGCGAGGACGTCCCGGCCGAGGTCGTCCGTCCCGAGAGGGTGCTCCGCCGAGGGGGGGCGAAGGATGTTCACGATGTCGATCCGGTTCGGCTCGTGCGAGGCGAAGAGGCCCGGAAGCGCCGACACGAGGAAGAAGAAGAGGATGACCGCGCCGCCCGCCGCCGTGAGCCGGTTCCGCAGGAGCCGCCGCGCGAAGTCCCTCCCGATGCCCTGCGGTCCGTTCATCGGTGCGTCACCCTTGACGGATCCGCGGATCCGCGAGGGCGTACCCCACGTCCGCCAGCAGGTTGCCGAGAAGCGTCAGGAACGCGCCGATCGTCAGGATCCCCATGATCAGGGGGTAGTCGCGCGACATCACCCCCTGGTAGAAGAGCTGGCCCATCCCGGGGATCGCGAAGATCGTCTCGAAGATCACCGAGCCGCCGAGCAGGTCGGGCACCGACAAGCCGAGGATCGTGATCACCGGGAGAAGGGCGTTGCGCATGGCGTGGCGGAAGACGACCGTCCCCTCGGGGAGCCCCTTGGCCCGGGCGGTGGCGACGTAGTCCTGCCGGATCACCTCGAGCATGTTCGACCGCATGTACCGCGACATCCCCGCCAGCCCTCCGAATCCCGCCAGCAGCACGGGGAGCAGGAGATGGTGCGCCCGGTCGGCGAGCTTTCCGAGCGCGCCGAGCGACTCGTGGTCCATCGACGAGATCCCGGAGATCGGCAGCCACCCCAGCGTCACCCCGAAGAGGATCATCATCAGCAGGGCGAGCCAGAAGGTGGGGATGGCGAACCCGGTGAAGACGGCCACCGTGGAGATCCGGTCGAAGAGGGACCCCTTCCGCACCGCCGAGTAGACGCCCACGGGAATGGCCACCAGGAAGATGAGCCCCATCGACAGGACGTTGATCGTCAGCGTGATCGGGATCCGTTCCTTGATCTTCTCCGCCACCGGCCGGCCGTCCGGGGAGAAGCTGTCGCCGAAATCGAGCGTCGCCATCCGGCCGAGCCACCGCCCGTACTGGATGTGGAGCGGCTGGTCGAGGCCGTAATACGCCTTGAGCCGCGCCCGCGACTCGGCCGTCGCCTTCGGGTTCATGTCGGTCCCCGCGCCGATCGGACCGCCGGGAGCCATGTGCATCATGAGGAACGAAACGAGGCTGATCCCGACGAGCAGGGGGACGGTCAGCAGGAGCCGGCGCGAGATATACCGGAGCATGGGTCCCTATCGTCTCACGGATGGACCTTGTGTTTCTGGAGCGCCTTCGGGACGTACCACTTGATGAAGTTGTGCGTGATGCCGGCGGGGGCCGGCACGATGCCGCGGAACCGGTTCTGCACCACCGGCAGCGCCTCGGGAACGAAGAGGAAGACGTACGGCTGCTCCTCGGCCAGGACCTCCTGGATCCGGAAGTACGCCTTTTTCCGCTTCTCGAGGTCGAATGTTCCGCGCCCCTCGTCGAGGAGGCGGTCCACCTCGGCGTTCGCGAACCCGACGTGGTTCAGCTCCTTCGGGCCGGTCTTGGAGGAGTGCCAGATGTCGAACTGGTCCGGGTCGGGAGTGATGTTCCACCCGAGGATGACCGCGTCGAACTTCCGCTTGTCGATGAACTCGTTGATGAAGGCCGCCCACTCCACGGTCCGGATCTTCATCCGGATTCCGACCTCGGCCAGGTTCTGCTGCAGGATCGCCGCCGTCTTCGCGCGCGCTTCGTTCCCCGCGTTCGTGAGCACCGTGAACTCGAACGGCTTCCCGTCTTTCACGAGCGCTCCGTCATTCTCCTTCCATCCCGCCGCCGCGAGCAGTGCTTTCGCCCGTGCCGGGTCGTGGGGGTATTTCCGGACGTTCGGATTGTACGCCCAGGTACCCGGCTTGTACGGTCCCGTCGCCTCCTGTCCCAGGCCCAGGAGGACGCCGTCGATCAGCGCCTTCTTGTCCGCCGCGTGGGCGATCGCCTGCCGGACCCGCTTGTCCGTGAAGAAGGGGTGGGAGAGGCGGAAGCCGAGGTACGTGTATCCCGACGCCGTGTACTTGTACTTGTTGTACGATTTCCGGAACTCCGCCGTTTCGGTCTGGCGGACGTATTGCGGCGGGGTGAGCGTCATGATGTCCACGCCGCCGGACTTGAGCTCGAGGAACATCGTCGCCTGGTCGGGGATGACGCGCGTGATCACGCGGGCGATGTACGGCTTCCCCTCGAAATAGTCCGGGCTGGCGTCGAAGACGACCTTTTCCGCGGTCTTCCATTCGACGAACCGGTACATGCCGGTGCCGACCGGCTTCTTGTTCAAAGGGCTCTTCGAGATGTCCGGATACTTCTCGAGCAGGTGCTTCGGGAGAACGTGCATCGTCCACGAGGCCAGCGCGGGGGCGAAGGGCCTTCCGTACTCCACCACGAAGGTGTGCGGATCGGGCGCGGCGGCGTGCTTGACCTGCTTGAAATCCTCCCCGTATGCGGTGGGGGTGAGCGGATCGATCATCCGCCGGTACGTGAACATCACGTCGTCGGAGGTGAAGGGGGCGCCGTCCTGCCACTTCACGCCTTTCCGGAGATGGAAGGTGATCCGCTTCCCGTCGGGGGAGACCTCCCACGATTCGGCGAGCTCCCCTTCGAGCTTCAGGTCCTTGTCGTACCGGACCAACCCGTTGAAGACGTAGGCCGCCGCCGCGTGGGAAGAGGCGTCGGTCGTGACCGCGGCGAGGAAGCCGCTCACGTCCCCGATGCTCCCCTCGACGATCGCGTCCCCATGCGCCGGGACATCCGGGACGGCCGTTCCCTTCCCCGCGCCCTCGGGCTTTCCCCCGCTGCAGGCGGCGAGCAGGAGAACGAGAG
>Ga0208373_1004403_pt1 | contig 12724 bp, 16 predicted proteins | sample RifOxyC2_FD_184036 | JGI IMG/M metagenome (GOLD analysis project Ga0208373, IMG submission 184036) | Soil microbial communities from Rifle, Colorado - Rifle Oxygen_injection C2 (SPAdes) | ecosystem: Environmental > Terrestrial > Deep subsurface > Rock core/Sediment | place: Rifle, Colorado...
TTCGTAATGCAGCTAATACTGGATTTGTGTCTACAAATATTCGATGATCGTATTGAAGAAGTAATTGTTGAGGATATAAAGCATAAATGCCTTCGATTATCGCTACATCTAAACTTTCCGGAACCTCTATGGGATTTGTTTGGTCATAAGAATGAGTCTGAAAATTATATCGGTTATAACTAAAACTTTTCCCTTCTTTTAGGTATTGAGTATAAGCTAACAGCCGATCTATATCTAGTAAATCGGGATGGTCATAATTATTTTCTGGATTAAAGCATAATTGATCTCTTTGTTCAGAAGATAGGTAACTTAAATCTCGATAACAGTTATCAGTAGATAATATCGTACACTTCAATTCCCATAATTCTAAATGTTTTATAATTAAATCTACAAATGTGCCTTTACCACTACCAGTTCCTCCAGCAATTCCCAATAAATAAGTCATATATCTTTTTTAATATTTTTACCCTTTTTAATTACTTCTATACCCGGAAATTTATTTAGAAGTTAATATTTATATATTACTTTAACTTTACTATTCAACGGGTGGTTAATTAATGAAAAGAATATTTTTAGCTAGTTGGCTCTTACTGATTTTATTGGTTAGCGGTTGTGGGGTTAAGACTTCTTTACCTAGTTTGACTATTACTAACTATGATACTGCTGAAGATGGCAGCTTAATTTTAGATACTGAAGGTATTATTCCTGATTATCAATGTAATTCTCGGGGATTAAAGGATAAAATTTTATTCTTAGAATCCTCTTATTGCAGTGCTTGTCAGTTAGCTTTACCAAAAATAAACGAAGCAGCTAAAGATACGGGAGTAAACATTACCGATTTAGATTTATCTAAACAGACTGATGCTGCAGAAATGAGTAAATTAAAAGTTTTACCTTATTATACCCCTACTTTGGTAATTGGTTGTAAGGTCTATATTGGTGGCAAATCCAAAAGTGATTACACTTCCATTCTCTCTAGTTTTAAGAAATAATCAGGGTAATTTTATGTTTTTGTTGGAATTTGTTCCAGACTCCAGATTTTGATAAGATTTAAATAAAGACTGGAGATTACCACTAATCTGGTTAGTATCTGAGACTAATTCCCCAGTAAAACCACTTTCTAAAGGTAATGGATAAAAATATTTATTAATCAGGCTTTTCATAAAGAAAGCCCAAGGTTTCATTCCCCATCTATTTTCATAATCGGTTATAGACCAAGCATCAAAATTAATCACAACTTCTCCTTGCATAAATTTTCTTTTATATAACTGTATTTCTTTAACCACTTCGGTAACTTGGTTTAAGTTAATTTTTATTTTAATCATTAACGTTACATAAGACGTTTTTTCTTTGAAGGGACGGAGTTCAATATAACTACTTTTTCCCGAGGGAAGAACTCGTTCTTCTGTTTTTTTTTCTTGTTTTTCATAGCCTAATTTGGTTAAAGATTGATTAATGCTATTAAATATATCATCAATTAAAAATATCCCTTTATAATTAATTGTCCGGTTATTAATTATTAATTGTTTTTCTACCATATTTAGTATCTTACATCTACTTTATGTTGCGGTTGGGTCGGATCATTATAACGATAGACATTTAAATAGGATTTAATTCTTTGGTATAAATCATCTAAGTCGCTTAATACCCATCGTTCTGCCCGGTTATAATTCTCATGGAATATATATTTATTGAATAAAATACTTAGAAACCAATATAATGGTTTATTATTCCATAATCCCCTTCGGTCACTGGTAACATAACCATCAAAAATAATTTTAACTTCTCCTTGGTTTATCATTATTTTTTGACCTTCTTTTTCTACTTCAACGTCTTTAATATCAATGAAATTAATTTTAATCCTAATATTTATTTTGAAATAATCAGAAATGGATTTCCAAGGTTCTAATATTATTCTAATTTGCCTACCGGAAGGAGTTACTAATTCCTGGTTCATCTTTTCGTATTTATCCCATCCTTTTTCGTAAAACCAAGAATCAATTAAACGATAAAGTTCTGATAAGTCAAATAAACCTTCATAAGTCAGTTTTAATTGGTCAACGACCAGGTGTTTCTCGGTCATCTGTTCCCTCTTTTAATTTTTCTTCAAATCTTTTTTTACCAAAGAATATCCAATATAAAGATAAATTTCCTATTATTAATAACATTAAAATCAAGATCGAGTTCATAACTTAAATTGTTATTAATCTAACTTATAAATTTTGCCCCTATATCTGTTCATTTATTTTAAACGAATCTAGGCTTTTTTGTTCTTCTAATTTTTTTGCTTTGATTTTACGAATCATTTCGTCATCATTCTCTAATATTTGTTGAATTTCTTTAGCCCGTTCAATAACTCCGAAAGGAAGGCCAGCTAATTTAGCTACATGAATTCCATAACTTTGGTCAGTTCCTCCCTCAACTAATTTATGTAAAAAAATAACTTCTCCTTTGAATTCTTTAACCGCTAAATTATAATTTTTAATTTTATTGAACCTTTCTGCTAGTTTGTTCATTACATGATAATGGGTGGAAAAGAGGGTTTTAGCTTTAATATGATTATAAACATGTTCCGCTACGCTCCAAGCAATAGAAACTCCATCAAAAGTTGAGGTTCCTCTTCCAATTTCATCTAATATTACTAAACTATCTTCTGTAGCACTATTTAAAATTAAGGCGATTTCATTCATTTCAATCATAAAAGTTGATTGTCCGGAACTTAAATCATCATAAGCTCCTACTCGAGTAAAAATGCGATCTACTGGACCCAAAACCACTTTTTCTGCAGGAACGAAACTTCCAATTTGAGCCATTAAAACAATTAAAGCTATTTGTCGCATGAAAGTGGATTTACCACTCATGTTAGGTCCAGTTAAGATAATCATCTCTTTAGAATTAAAGAATAAATCATTAGCTACAAATCTTGATTCTAATTTTTCTATTACAGGATGCCGACCATTTTTAATTTGAATTACCTTTTCCGTAACTAATTCCGGGCGAGTATAATTATTTTCCATAGCTACTTGGGCTAAAGAGGTTAAAACATCCAATACCGCTAATTTTTTAGCTGTATTTTGAATTTCCCTGGTTTTTTCGGATATTTGCTTTAAAATTTCTTGATAAAGGTTATATTCCAATTCAATGCTTCGTTCTTCAGCAGTTAGAATTTTTTCTTCAATTATTTTTAGTTCTTCAGTGATATATCTTTCGGAATTAACTGTTGTTTGTTTTCGTATATAATCAGATGGGACTTTTGATAAGTTTTTTCGGGTTATATCTAAATAATACCCAAAAACTTTAGTGTAGCCGATTTTTAAATTTAATATTCCCGTTCTTTCTTTTTCTTTTTCTTCAATTTCTTGTAAGAATTTTCGACTATTTTTTTGTATATTTTTTAATTCTAATAACTCTGGATGGTATTCTGGCTTAATAATATTTCCTTCTCTTAAAGAAATTAAAGCATCTTCTTTTATCGCTCGATTAATCAATTCGGTTACACTATTTACCTCGGACATCTCTTCTACTGTTTGTATTAACGGGCTGGACAAGAGTTTTAACTTACTTTTAATTTCCGGAATCTGTTGTAAAGAATTTTTTAAGGCCAATAAATCCCGAGGATTAGCATTACCATAATTAATACGGCTAATTAATCGTTCTAAATCTTGTATTTGTTTCAGTAAAGAGATTAATTCTTCCCGGCAAATCACATTTTGGTTAAGTTTTTCTAACGTATCTAAGCGTTGTTCAATGGCTTCTATATTTAATAATGGTTCTTTAATCCAATTTTTTAATAACCTAGAACCCATGGCGGTTACAGTACGATCAATAACTGAAAGTAAAGTCCCTCGTGTAGTTCCATCCCTTAAATTTTTAATTAGTTCCAAATTTCTTAAAGTATTAGAATCCAGGAACATTAGGTTTAAATTACCTTGATAAGATATTTTTTGGATATGGGATAAAGTGTTTTTTTGTGTATCCAATAAGTATTTTAACAGAGCTCCAGAAGCCGCCAAATTTAATTTTTTTTCTTCTAAACCAAAAGATTCTAAACTGTTAATTTTAAAATGGTCGAGTAAAATATTTCGAGAAATTTCAGTTTTAAAAAAATAATCTTCTAATGAATTAAGAAAACAGCCCGTAGCCTTAATTTTAGTGATTAACTCGGAATTGACCTTAAGGCTTTCAGGTATTAAACATTCACTGGGATTTAGGCGGAAAATTTCGCTCATTAATTGGTTACTATTTTCTAACAGTTTAGTAAAAAATTCTCCAGTTGATATATCACAAAAAGCTACTGCAAATTGGTCATTAAAAGCAGTTAAGCTCATAATATAATTATTTTCTCTTTCATTCAACATTGACGATTCAATCACGGTTCCGGGAGTAACAATTCTAACCAAACCACGTTTAACTAATCCTTTAGCTTTTTTCGGGTCTTCTAGTTGTTCTACAATAGCTACTTTATACCCTTTTTTGATTAGTTTACCTAAGTAGGGTTCTAAGGCATGGAAAGGAATTCCAGCTAACGGGGCTTTTTTTTCTCCTTGACCCCGAGAAGTTAAAGTAATTTCTAATTCTTTAGAAGCAGTGATAGCATCTTCATAGAACATCTCATAAAAATCACCCATTCTAAGCATGATTAAACAATCAGGGTGTTTTTTTTTGACTTCTTGGTATTGTTTCATACCTGGAGTCAAGTTTAACGGATCAATATTTAGGATACTTTGATTAGTCACAAATTAAAATAGAACTATCCTTCTTTTAAAAATTGTGGTTATTTATTAGTTGGTTTTAGATTTAAACCACTTTTTGAAAATATATATCTTAAACCAATAAACTATTTAAAATTTCTTTATTTAATTTGTTTGAAAAATTAAAATGAATTTAGAATATTTAACTGTTAGTGGTAATTTAGGAGAAGTCTCTCAACTAAGGAAGAACGGTTATTGTTTACAAACCAGTTCTGAACTACTTGCTGATTTTTGTAAGGGCGATTCAAATTCTAATCTAGAAGGATGTTATTATGTAGCTAACGGGGTTATTGTTTATCCAAAAGATGATTCTTTTTTTTTAGCTTATACTTCCGGAAAAAATAATTTACTTCTTCAACCAGATCATTTAGACGAAAGTTTAACGAAGTTGCCTCCAAATAAATTTTTTAGACTTGATGGTACGGAAGAATCCTGGAAAATTATTAATGATAGTACTACTTTCAGATTTAATTTGAGTCAATTAGTTTCAGATCGACACAATAAATGTTTTTCTGAAAATTTACCTATTTCTAATCCTCGGGGTTATTCCCGATTAAATCCTGAACAACAAAGATTTCTTCAAGTAGTGGGATATACTCCTGAAAATTTAGAGTATTTAAGTAGATATAATCTTAATTTTTTACGTGTTGGAATACCTAACCCTAAAGAATTGAATACTATTTTCACTGGTAATAATAATACTCCTATTTGGAGTGCTTCTTGGTTAGAATTTTTTAATACCGGTTCTCATTTTTTTGCTAATTGCCATTGTATTAATTATATCCGATTTCTTCGTGGAATTAAATGAATAAACCTATTTAATTATTTTTTACTTTAATCTTATAAAACTTAAATAGAAAAAAAGAATTAAGCTTTTTTAAATTCTGCAGCTAAATCAATTAGTTCTACATGACCCAAGAAAACTCCTCGGCAACAATAGCGGTCTAAACCTAATTTGTCCAAGATTTCTTTACGATCTTCGCCCTTATTCAGCCTTTCTTGGAATTCTTCCCAAAGATGACCAATGGGTTTGCCACAACTGAAGCAACGTATAGGAATTATCATTTTTTGTTTACCTGTATGATTTCTGTCGTTTTTTTCTTGGTTTAGAATCGTTAGGCTTACATTCTTCGTTCTCACGAACATCAGCAACTAACAATAATCGGTCGTAATCATAAAACACTTTTTTTAGTTTAGGATCTTGTTCTACTAAAACACGGGCAATAGCTAATCGGGCAGCATCAGCTTGACCATTAACTCCCCCACCATTAACTTTAACATTAATATTTTTAGTCTTAGCTAAATCCTCAGCTAAAATTAAAGGTTCTTTTATTCTCATTCTGAGCATACTTGTGCTATAATTATCTAATAAGGTACCATTAATTTTTACTTTACCTTTACCTTCAGTTAAAGTAGCTCGGGCAATAGCTTTTTTCCTTTGTCCACTTAAATGAATCACATTTTGCTTTTTCATTTCGTACCTTTTAACCAATTACAAATTTCTTCTACAGTTACTTGTTTTAATAATGGTAATTTATCAACATTAGCTTTTTTGATAGTTTCCATTTTTTGATTTTGAAATTCTAATGGAATTCCTACATAACATTTTAATCTTTTATAAGCTTCTTGGCCTCGAGTAGTTTTGTAAGGCAACATCCCTCGCACTGTTCGTTTAACAAATAGGTGAGGAACTTTATAAGTTTTTGGACTTCGGGGAGGATAACCTCTTCGTTCATGTTTAATTAATTCTTGGTGGAAAGTTGTGGCTCTACTTCCACTAACCCATACTTTCTCACAATTAACTATTTTAACTTCTTCTCCCAATAATAAGGATTTAGCTGCATAAGAACAGACTCGTCCTAACAATAATCCTTCTCCATTAATTATTTTCATTTTTATCCTAATATTCTTACTTTTTTCCCTTCTGGGTTTTTAGTTAATAATTCATGAATGCTAATGGCTTTACCTTGTTTTTTTATTTTTTCTTCGGCAGACTGGGAAAAACTAAATGCAGCCACTTCTACTTTTTTAGTTAGTTCTCCAACATTAAGAACTTTACCTGGAACTACAACTGTTTCTCCTTCTTTAGAATATTTATCTATTTTATAGATATTTACTGTTCTTCTTTGCCGAGACGGTTTTTTAAGTTCAATTGCTAATCTTTTCCAGAGTTTTATTCCTTTCTCTGAAGCTTTTTGCTCTAATTCAGCAATTAATAAGTTCAATTGATAGTTTGTTGGTCCGGTTCTTTTTACCATTTTTATAATAATTTATCTAATTCTTCTAATTTTTCTAATAGTATTTCTGAGCTTTTTTCTAAAATTTCATCACAGCTTAATTGTCCCCAGCTTTCTAAATTAAATACTAATTGGGTGTTGTTAGGAACGATTTCGACATTACTTTTTTCACATAATTCTTCATAAGCTCCGTTCCATTTAGAGATATCTTTGATTTTAATATTTTCCCCTTTAATTTCTATAGCCCCACATTTAGATAAAGCATCTAAATTACTTTTACTAGTTACTTTAAATTCTGGCCATCCAAAATACCATGCCCAACCTGGAGACCATTTGGTATGTTCTCGGCCACGGTTTAATACTGCGGTTAATTGCATTTCAATTTTTTGTTTGGCTAATAATTTTACAATGGGCATAGGATATACAAAAGTACATTTAGGATCACTGCTTTCTGCTTCTGTAGCATTAACATAGCCTTTTTTACTTCCTTTCAAAACTAATTTAAGTTCACAACGGGCGCATCCTTCTCCCTTACATTTACATTTTTCTTTTAATTCATAAGTTTTTAAGTCAGTTTTAATTGGGCATAATCCCGCCCTTAAAGCAATAATTTCATCATAAAGAGCAGAACTATTTTCTTTAATTTCTACATCTTCTACTGCTAAAGTGGGCACTTCTTCTAAAATAATTCTTCGAATAGTATTAGCATAACTTTCTTCAACATCATTCCAAAGAAAAGTTAACCGATTCTTTTTCTTATCAAAGGACAATTTTTCTATCTTCATACTCTTCGTCCTCTTCTTCCGCCTTTAGCCCGACAACCATTATGTGGTTCTGGGGTTACTTCTTCTATTTTACCAATTCTTAATCCCATTCGGGATAAAGCTCTAATCGCTGCTTGAGCTCCTGGTCCCGGACTTTTAGGTCCATTATGACCGCCAGGCGCTTTAACTTTAATATAAATACCGTTAATTCCTTTTTCTTTGATAATTTCAGCTATTTTTTTAGCTGCTCCCATCGCTGCAGTCGGAGAACTTTCTAATCGGTCAGCTTTAACTATTTGACCACCACTAGACCGAGCTAGAGTTTCGGTACCAGTTATATCTGTTACGGTAATTATAGTATTATTGTAACTAGAATAAATGTGAGCAATTCCCCATCGGGTTTTATCTGAGTATTCTGGTCTTTTAGGCCGGACTTCTCTAGGAGTATTATTTATTTCTTCTTTCATTTTTTTATTCTACTACTTTAGTTTCTTCTGGTTCAGGAGCAGTCTTTTCTTTACTTTTTCTTTTTTTATTCTCTTTAGGTTCATTTTCTTCTGCTGGCTCAGTCTTCTTTTTTCTAATGGCTTCAGCTTCTTCATGAATACCTATGGATAAATTCGTTCTTTCTGGGTGATCCGTTTCACTTAAACTGGAATGAGGATCATATTTTAATTGTGTTTCCTCTACACGAGAAACTAAATATGATGGAAAAGTTATTTTCTTATCTCCCACAAAAATATGTCGATGAACAATAAATTGTCTAGCTTGTTTCATGCTTCTAGCTAAATGATGGCGAAAAACTAAACTTTGCAATCGTCGTTCCATTATATCTTTCGGTTCTAAACTTAAGACACTATCTAAACCAGATTCTGACTGAATTAATCCTAAAGTTTGAAGTTTATCCAACATTTGTTTTCTTTCTACTTCCCCTTGATTATTTTTAATAGAGATTAATTTTTTAGCTATATCTTTATACTTTTTTAAGAAAGAGTTCATTTTCCAAAGTTCAGTTTTATTCTTTAATCCATATTCTTTCAATAAAACTGCTTCTAATTCAATGCTTTTAGCGTTCCAAATCTGTTTTGGAGTAGAATATTTCTTTCTTAATTTTTTTGGATCTCCCATTTTTATTTCTTCTTAGTATCTGTTGCCCCTTCTTTTTTAGCTGGAGCTGGGGCAGCTTTAGTTTTAGCTACACCAATAACTTTACCTTTAGCTTTTCGGAAATTGGACCTAGTTCTTTGTCCTCTTACTGGCTGTCCTAAAGAGTGTCTTACTCCTCGATAACATTTAATTTTTCTTAAGTGTTTAATAGAATTATCCTTGATAAAATCTAAGTCACCGGTTAAAACATGATTATCTTCCCCAGTTTCGTAATCTTTTCGATTGTTAAGCATCCAAGAAGGTAATTTCTCTTTTAATTTGGAACTGATTAATTCATTTAATCTTTTAATTTCTTCTTCAGTTAAATCCCCGGTTTTTTTTGTTTTGTCAATTCCTACAATATTACAAGCAGCACTAGCCAAATTAAATCCTATTCCCTTTATTTTGTTTAAGGCGATTTTAATTGGTTTATTACCCGGTAAATCTACTTGAGCAATTCGAACAATATGTTTATAGTTTGGGTTAGTTTTAATTTCTGTAGCCATTTTATTGATTTATTTCCGAGAAAGACTAACACATCTGATTTAGTTGATTTAGCCCTGATGCGCGTGAACTCGGACTTATTTTGTGCTTAAACCGCACGTCTTTTATAAATATTTTGGTTTCTATCTAATGTTTTTTAAGATTTCTTCTTTGTTTTTAAACTTTTTTTGGCATTCAAAACAAATAAAGTATTGTTTTTTAGACCCTTCCTTTTTAATGATAGTTCCCTTAATCTTATCTAAAAACAATTCTGGGATCTTGTTTCCACACAGATTACATTTCTCCATATTATTTTTGTATAGATTAAGTTACTTCTTTTAAGTTTTTGGGTTAAAATCCCCGATTTTCCGTTGATTTATGGCTTGTAGTAGTGAGAATTTTTTTTTGTTTTAGAAGATGTTAAATAAAAAAATAGAAAACCATAAAAACTGCTTTATTTCTTAACCACTTATGAAAAAGCGAATCGCTATCGTACATCGGGACAAATGCCAGCCTATCCTCTGTGGAAATTATCTTTGTGCTAAAGTTTGCCCAGTAAATCGGACTGGCAAAGATTGTATTACTCCGAACCCTATTAATCAAAAAGCAAGAATAGATGAATTGTTATGTACTGGTTGTGGAATTTGCCCTAAACGTTGCCCTTTTCAAGCTATTGAAATTATTAATTTACCAGAAGCTTTGAAAAAACCGCCAATTCATCGTTATGGAGAAAATTCTTTTGAATTGTATTCTTTACCCGTACCGCTTTTTGGTCAAGTCACGGGTTTATTAGGAAGAAACGGAATTGGTAAATCTAGTGCTTTTAATATTCTCGTGGGTATGGTTAAACCTAATTTAGGGAATTATAATCAAGAGGTAAATTTTAAAGAGGTTATTTCTTATTTTAAAGGAACTGAATTACAAACCATTCTTGAAAAAATCCGAGATAAAAAAATTACTTTTTCCTATAAGCCACAGCAAGTAGATTTGATTTCTAAACAGTTTGAAGGCACAGTCCGAGAATTGTTAGCTAAAGTGGATAAAGAGAACCAGTTAGAAATAATCAGTAATAAATTACAATTAACCCCTTTTTTAGATACTAATGTCACTCAAATTTCCGGGGGTGAATTGCAACGAGTAGCTATTGCTGCAGCTACACTTAAAAAAGCTAATCTTTATCTTTTTGATGAACCTTCTTCTTATTTAGATATCAAACAAAGAATTAACATCTCTCGTTTTATTCGTTCTTTAGCTAAAGCTGATACTACTATAATTGTGGTAGAACACGACTTAATTATTTTTGATTATGTTACCGATTTAATTAATATTATGTATGGCCAACCGGCTTGTTATGGGATTGTTTCCGGTTTAAAAGCAACTCGAGAAGGAATTAATACTTTTTTAGAGGGTTATCTTAAAGAAGAGAATGTTCGTTTCCGTTCTTATCCACTTAAATTTGAAAAAAGCCAGAAAAAAGAAAAGGGTCGGCCTTTACCTTTAATTTCCTGGTCGAATATATCTAAAAAATTAGGTAATTTCCAGATTAAAACTGAAGTTGGCTCTTTACATCATAACGAGATTGTTGGTGTTCTTGGAGAAAATGGTATTGGCAAGACTACTTTTGTTAAAATTTTAGCGGGATTAATCCAACCTGATTCCGGGGAATTAGACACTAAAATTAAAGTATCTTATAAACCCCAATATTTAGAGAGCAATTCTGAGGTTTTAGTAGCTGATTTCTTGAAAAAAGCCATCCAAAATTATACAACTCAATTAATTTCTCCTTTAGAATTAGATAAATTATTCACCAAAAAACTATCTCAATTATCTGGCGGTGAATTACAGCGGGTTTCTATTGCTAATTGTTTATCTCAAGAAGCGGATTTGTTTTTATTAGACGAACCATCTGCTTATTTGGATGTAGAACAACGGTTATTAATATCTAAAGTCATAAAGAATTTAACTGAAGAACAAAATTTAACTATTTTAGTAGTAGACCACGATTTAATGTTTTTAGATTTCATTTCCGATCGGTTGATTGTTTTCCAAGGAACTCCGGCTAAAAATGGTTTGTTAAAAGGCCCGTTTGAAATGGAAAAAGGAATGAATTTATTTTTGACTGATTTAGATATTACTTTAAGACGGGATCATTCCTCTCATCGTCCGAGAATTAATAAGCCGGGTTCGGTTAAAGATCGGGAACAGCGGGAAGCTAATAAGTTTTATTATAGTTAAGTTATTTTTAAAAAAATCTAACTAGCATCGTTTTTTCTTAAATCAAAACCACCAATCATTTCCGGTTTTAAATATTTTAAACATAATTGTTTTGCCTGAATCTCAAACTCTTTAATTTCTCTTCCAGTAATATTTGTAGAATAATATTTTAAACTAAGATTCCGTAAAACTTCAAAATCTGGGGTAATATCTGTAGTTAAATCTTTTTCCGTTTCGGTAAAATAATCTTGAACACAGCTGGGATTTTGTCTTAATATTTGGTGCCAAGTACTTCCGATTAAAGGCATAGCTGGGGAGATATCAACTCTAACTAATTTTCCGTTACCATATTCTCTGGAACTATGTCTTGATAATATTTTTTCTAAATAATCTAAATTCTGTTGTAAACTTGCTTTAGATTCTCCTCTCAATCCCGGCATAAACGAAATAAAAGTATCAATTCCTGTTTCGCTTAACCGAGTTATAGCTTGGTCTAATTGTTGATAAGTTACCGGGTCTTTGTTTGCTAATCGGCTGATTTCCGCATTAAATGTTTCTAAGCCTAAGAATAGATTAATTATTCCTAATTCTCTTAACTGTTGAGCTATTTCTTTTCCTTCCGGGCCATTGATAATTCCTGGATAAGTGTAAGCCCGAAATTGAACAGTATTAGGGATATCAAATTGTTCTCGCGCTTCTTTAAATCTTCTTAATTGAGTTAAACTAGTGCCAAAAACATTATCTGCAATAAAAAAATCTTGTAACCCATATTTTTGATTAAGTAATTCTAATTGGCGCCAGAAATTAATCGGTTCCATTTCACTATGAGGTTTTTCTACACTCGTACAAAATTGGCAGGCTCCGGGATACTTGCCTATTTTTCCTGAAGCTTTAGGACAACCTCTTTGCGAAAAAACTCCTAATTCTCCTACTGTTCGGCCTTGATATCGTCTGACTAATTCTTGATACAATTCTGTTCTAGAATCATGGGCTTCTAAAATGGATTTAGCCCCCAATATATTTTCATAATTCCATAACGGGATTCGGTTAATATCCACTGCTTTTCTTTCGGTAAAATTAATATTTCCTTTTTTTCGGTAAGCTAAATTCGGAATTTTTTCTGGAAAAT
>Ga0208373_1004406_pt1 | contig 12715 bp, 10 predicted proteins | sample RifOxyC2_FD_184036 | JGI IMG/M metagenome (GOLD analysis project Ga0208373, IMG submission 184036) | Soil microbial communities from Rifle, Colorado - Rifle Oxygen_injection C2 (SPAdes) | ecosystem: Environmental > Terrestrial > Deep subsurface > Rock core/Sediment | place: Rifle, Colorado...
CTGAAACAAACCTGCTGTTTGCATTTCTGGCTGACTTGGTTTTGAATCCATCGGCCGTCTTGACCGACCAAACCTGCGTCTTTGATTGTCTTTTCTTGCGTTCATCGCGTTCATCATAATATTAATAAATATAGGTTTAATGCTTGCGAACAATACACATGGGTGTTTGTTCGGAAGATTGACCAAGCGGATTGTCTTTAAAGACAGCTTGGCAAAATTTATGAGTAATATTTTTGTCTGATTGCCCTAATATATTCACACCCAAATCATTGGCATCAATAATTATCACTGGACAATTAAATTTCGTCGATAATTCACGCGCTACTTTATCTGGATTTTTCGGACCCAATTTTGCATATTCATTATATGGTGGCAAAGTATATGAACACGGACCGTCAATCGCGTTAATATTCTTTCCCACCACGTGATAAAACACGCCGCGCAGGCCAAACGGCTTGGTCACGGCCGAACAAAAAGCCGCCAATAAAATCCGACTTAATCCTGCCTCACGAATAGCTAACTCCATTGTCCAGGGACTGCCAAGACCGATGCCATATGGAGATCTGTGGACAAATTTTACAAGCCATTTTGCCCAGCAAGATGGTTTGATATCTTTGATTGGGAAGGCGCGTCCTTGAGAGATAGCCACAATTCGTTCGCTGATAAACAGCAAATCCCCTGTTTCTAAACACTCACCAACATATTTTTTTACAACTCCTGCAATTAAATCTTTATCAGTAATAATATGAGTTTTAACAGGTAACCTGTCCCACAAAACATTGTCTACCAAGATAGACAAATTCTTGCCGTTGTTCGGCTGTAACATATTTTCTTAAAATGAAGAATACTTGTGCCGCGAAAGAGAGTTGAACTCTTATGCCCTTGCGGGCGCTGGCACCTGAAGCCAGTGTGTCTACCAATTTCACCATCGCGGCTTAAAATAGCGTGTATACCCGCCCGCCATGCTACGCAAGGCGTTGCGGGCGGGCCAATTTCACCACATCGGCTTATTCTAAAATTTCCACTCCCCGCCAGTCTTTACATACCAATCTGCGGCTCCAGCAAGACGATCAGATGGATGAGAAATTTGTTTAATATCCACACCACGAACACTGTCAATTGTCGCAAATGTGTAGGTTGGCGTATACAAAAATATCGCAGGCAAATCAGATATAATTGTCTCTTGAAATTTACGATAAAGCCCTGCTGTCTCTTTTTCATTCACACCACTTCTCATTTTTTCAATCAAAGCATCTACATTACGATTCACATAGCGACTCAAATTAAGACCCGGATAATCAATCTGGCTGGAATGCCAAAATGGGAATGGATCAGGATCCGCGCCGACCATCTCACCATAAAGCAAAACATCATAATCTCGCACTTTTAAAACATCACGAGAAAAATTTTTTGGTTCAACAAATCTCAAATTGGTCTTTATTCCAATATTTTCCCAAAATCCAGCAACTAATTCTGTGATTTTTTGATATTCCTTATTATCGGTTGTCACCAAAGTTAACTCCAAAAAATCACCATTTTTATTTTTTCTATAAAACGTCTGGGCGGCGTGTAATTCTTGTTCAAGCCGTTGTCTCATTTCGGCTTCGGCCACCTCGCGAGTTGTTGTGGAAACAACACCATCGGTAGAACTTGCTGTTATTGATTTATTTTTTTCATCCCAATCTTTTAATAATCCTACCAAACGAAATTTTTTATAATCTTCAACGCTAACCCGCGTCCATTTTTTATCCAACAACTCGTTAGCTGTATTAAAAGAAAAATCTGGTATTTTTAAATCCGCAGAAAAACCGGGAAATCCTGGTAAAATCGGCCCAGAAACCAACTGTCCATTATTTTGTAAAACTTCGCGTAAAATCTGCTCTTTATCAATCGCAGTCGCCAATGCACGTCTCACATCGCTATCTTTAAGAGCCGAGACATGACTCTGATTTAAAAATAGTGCAGTATATTGTGGCAAATTAACCGTATGCATGTCAACATTTTTGCGCTCCACCTTATCTAACCACATCTGTGGCACAAAACTTAATCCTTGCACCTTTTGTTCTCGAAAGGCCTTAACCGCGCCATTATCTCCGCCGTATTCGGGATAGAACACAAAATCAAAACTATTTAAATAGCTAGGTCGGCGATAAAATCTATCAAATCGCGTCAGTTCATAACGATAAATACGCCCCGCATCATCTTTTAATAATTTTTTAAATACAAATGGCCCAGTACCAATTGGTTGTAAGTTAGTTTTAGCTAGACGCATCTGTTCTGCCGGCACATCAAACCACACATGTTCAGGTAAAATACCAACAGTCACAGCACTTAAAAAAGACGCGAATGGCTCTTGTAAAGTAAATTTAACATTATAGTCATCCAACGCTTCCACAGTTACGCCTTGAAAAGTCACGATCAATGGACTGCCAACAGTTGAATTTTGTATAGTTTCAATTGTGTAAACAACGTCTCTAGCAGTAAATTTTTCTCCATCGTGCCAAACTGCATCTTGACGCAATTCAAAATTATAAATCTTCTTATCATCGCTGACTTCATATTTGACTGCTAAATCCGGCACCAAACGGTGTTCAACATCATAACGCAAAAGGCCAGAGAATAGCAAACGAGTAATATCTAAATCCACATCGTTGGTGGAAGCAAAAATAGGATTAACAAGCTGTGGCGCCCCCACCACTGCTTCAGCATAGATGCCACCGTTTTTGGGTACTTCCATGCGAAAGCTTAAAAGGAATCGCAAACCCAGCCAAAAAGCGCTCAAAACCAAAACAACCGCACTTCCTAAAACCAGCCAACGCTCTGTCGAATTAAGTATCTTGCCTAAGTGAGTAACTTGACACCAAGAAGGCAGACGTCGACCTTTGGTACTCTGCATCAATTTCAAATCATGCCAATTACTTCTTAATGGCACAACTCGACGCTCACGATAACGCCGATAAAAATCTTTTACTAGAAGAAAAAGTTTTATCATAAAGATGTTTGGCAAAAAACCAAACCTATCTTAGATCAGAAGACTAACAATAGAGATAAGCAAAAATAAAATGCTCAAACCAATAGTAATTTGATAAAGTGTTTTATCAATTCCTCGTTTGGTGCTGTAAATATTACTAGAACCGCCAAATGCTGAGCCCAAACCCGCGCCTTTTTGTTGTAACAAAATCGCCACAATTAACAATATGGACAAAACCAATTGTATAATCACCAAAATCTTTTGAAGCATAAAAATCCTGTAATTTAAGCTAAATTAATCAGATTGGATTCATTATACCACAGATAAACAAACAAATCAAGCTCTTGACATATTTTGCGCAATTTGTTATACTCATCTCACTCATAATATATAAAAGTTTTAAAATTCCAACGTTTTATGAAAAAGGACACACACCCAAAATACAATCAAGGCGCCAAGGTAACTTGCGCTTGTGGAAACGTGTTTACAATAGGATCAACCAAGGATGAAATCCGTGTAGAGTTGTGCAACCTCTGCCATCCTTTTTATACTGGCAAACAGAAATTTGTTGACACGGCCAGACGCGTAGAAAAATTCCAGGAAAAAGCAGCCAAGACCAGCGCCGCATCAGCGGTTCGCAAAGGAAAGAAAGCTAAAAAAATCGCCAAGAAAGCTAAAGCCGAGGCAGAGAAGAAATAGCGTTTTTATCTTTAAAAACAGATTTACAATAAGTGGATCTGTTTTTATTTTCATGCTAAAATACTAATACTATGTTATCTAAATATATTGAACTCAAAACCAAATACTCACGGCTTGAGCAGGATTTACAAAACCCAGCGATTCTTAATGATGCGCAAAAATTAAAAACCGTGGCGCGGGAATATGATGAACTTAAACCCACAGTTGAAAAAATTAGTGAATTAGAGGTGGTAGAAAAAAGTTTGGGTGAGACCGAAGTAATGATTAATGCGGAAGACAACGCCGAAATGCGCGGATTGGCTGAGATAGAATTGATAGAACTGCAAGATAGAAAAAAACTACTTGAAACAGAATTACAAGAAATCACTCGGCCAAAAGATCCATTGGACAAAAAAAATGTAATTGTAGAAATCCGCGCTGGCGCTGGTGGCGATGAGTCTGCTTTGTTTGCCGCTGAATTGATGCGCATGTATATGAAATACGCGGAAAAGAAAAAATGGAAAACCAGTTTGATTGATGAAAATCGCATTGGCATCGGCGGATACAAAGAAGTGATTTTTAACATCACTGGAAACCCTTCGACTAACGCTCAGGGTAAAGGCGTCTACGCGGACATGAAATATGAGATGGGTGTGCACCGCGTGCAACGTGTGCCAGAAACCGAAAAAGCTGGACGTATTCACACTTCCACGGCTAGTGTGGCTGTTTTGCCAGAGATTGAAGAAACGGAATTAAAAATCGATCCAAAAGACTTGCGCATCGACACCTTCTGCGCAGGCGGACATGGCGGGCAGTCGGTAAACACAACTTATTCGGCAGTACGCATAACACATATTCCAACCAACACCGTTGCGCAAAGTCAAGATGAACGTTCGCAACAACAAAACAAAGAAAAAGCAATGAATGTTCTGCGCGCAAGACTTTATGAAATGGAGCGCGAAAAAAAACAAGCGGCGTTAGATGCTAAACGCAAATCACAAATCGGTACAGGCGACCGCTCAGAAAAAATCCGCACCTACAACTTCCCGCAAGATCGCATTACAGATCACAGAATCCATGAAAATTGGGGAAACATTGGCGTGATACTTGACGGGGATTTGGGCAGTATAATTGAGGCGTTGAGGAAAGCGGACAATGAAACTAAATAAATTTTGAAATTTGGTAATTTAGAAATTTTGAAAACAATTTTGGATTAATTCAATATTAAAATATTTCTAAATTGTTTCCTAAATTCCAAAATTTTAAAATTCCTAAATTACTATGATGGCTATTATAAAAAAACACTACTCGCTAATACTAATACTAATTTTAGCGTCAGCACTCAGAATCAATCTCCTTATGGTTCGTGGTACATGGTGGTTTGATGAAATGTTTAGCGTGCATTATAGTTTATTACCGTGGGGAGAAGCAATCAAATACTGGTTTCTTGAAACAAATCCTTTCTTGTATAACATATTCTTACGCGGATACATTTATGTCTTCGGTGGTGGTGAAATAACTGTGCGTGTTCCCTCTATTATATTTGCGCTGTTAACAATCGCCATGGTCTATTACATGACGCAAAAATGGATTTCCGCACGCGCGGCGGCTGTTTCTTCTCTAATCATCACTTTGTCAGGAATCCACCTTTTTATTAGCACCGAAACACGCGTATACGCCCTATTTGTTCTTTTAACTACGCTATCTTTCTACTGGTTCATCCAAATTTTTGTATATAACAAAACTAATCGCTGGATCTGGATTGTTTTTTTAATAACACAAATCTGTTTACTATATTCACACCTTACAGCTTTAGCAGTTATTATTGTCCAATTTTTAGCATTGATTTATCAAAAAAATACAGACAAAAACACGCGTAAAAACTTTATTTTACTTCAGTTTCTTTCGTTATTTATGTGGAGCTTTTGGTTTATTCAAACTTTAATACCAAAGCTTAATGCACGCAGTCTCTACGGCTGGTTCTTCACCTATGACAGCCAATCTTCCAACATCCTAACCATCCTTAACACGCTATTTATAAACACAAATATTTCAGAATTTACATTCACATTATTTGCCATAATTCTTCTTGGGTTTATTTTCTATGTTTTCAAACTTTTTACAAAACAAGAACAAAAAAATAAAGATTTGCTGGTAATTCTAATTCTTTGGAGCTTCATTCCGGCCATTTTGGGTTCTTTTCTAGGACAATATGTAACTAAATACTTTGTCTTTTCTCTGCCAGGCTTTGCCATACTTATCGCATGGGCGCTTGACCAAATTATTGATAAAACCTTCAGAAAATCACTTACTATTATTTTCCTCGTCCTCTTTATTCCATCAACACTTACTATTGCCACTAGCCCAATTTTTTCTTGGTACACCATTACCAAATATATTGAAACAGTAGAAGTGCCTAACAGCGCAATTTTAGTGATTCCATTTAATGAGGAGCTAGTAATTAAAAAATATTTCCACGGACAATCCAAAATTGAGGGTATTTATCCAATAAAAGATAGTTTAAAATTGGAAGAAAGAATCGTCCGTTATAACTGGCAAACACTGCTATCTTCTGATAAAGAATATGAGGAATGGATGGTTGAACACACAAAAAACCATGACAAAATATTCTTCTTGCAATATGATGGATATGAAAGTACAACCGTAATCTGGTTTGTCAATAATGGCTGGAAATTAAATAAAAGAATCCGAGCCGCTGGCCATATTGGAATTACCATGTTTGAATTCTATGCCCCATCTTACAATCCAACAAACGCTACTTCAAGCCAGACAAAAAATTGATGCGCTCGATGCCGAACTTCTTCTGGCCCACGTTCTCAAAAAACCAAGAGGGTGGGTTTTGGTACACCTGGAGGCGAAAATTGAAAGATTGAAAGATCAAAAGATTAAAAGATTGTTGGCGAGGCGGGCGAACGGCGAGCCGGTTGCGTATCTGACTGGACACAAGGAATTTTTTGGATTGGATTTTGAAATTAACAAAAATGTACTAATACCTCGTCCAGACACTGAGACGATGGTTGAGTTGGTGATTGAAAAAATCAAAAGATTGTCCCGATGGAATGCGGGATCCCGTACTTTGTCGGGAAAAGATCAAAAGATTACGATGATTGATGTGGGAACTGGCAGCGGTTGCATCCCGGTCGCAATCGCCAATCACATTCGTCACAATTTCTCCCCCTATCAGGGGGAGCGAGAGGGGGTCTGCATAAAGACAATTGCAATTGACATCTCAAAAAAAGCTCTAGCAGTCGCCAAACGCAACGCAAAGAGGCACGGCGTCAGAATCAAATTTCTTCACGGTAATCTTCTTGGACCGATTCTTAAAACTTATAACTTAAAACTTAAAACTTATAACTTAATTATCACAGCAAACCTCCCCTATCTCACAAATAAACAATGCAAAACATCACCGACAATCCAACACGAACCAAAGCTCGCCCTCGTCGCAAAAGACAACGGTCTTGCTTTATACAAAAAACTCCTCAAACAAATTAAAAAACTTACAACTTACAACTTACAACTTACAACTTTCATGGAAATAGATCCGTCGCAATCAAAATCAATCACCTCTCTTATCCAGTCCATTCTTCCGGACGCCAAAATCCAGATAAAAAAAGACCTCGCCGGCCTTGACAGGGTTGTCCGGATAACAAACTACGCCGCGTGATGATGTTTTCTATCATCTTCCGCAAGTTGAATTAAAGCCTGACGAATTTCGTTAGGATGTTTAACATTGCGAAAAATTACATGACCTCCAGCAGAGGCGGTTTTGACTATAACGTTGCCATAATGAAACATTGTGCAAAAAAAACCATTAACCTCGGTAGTCACATCTTGAATGCGATACAAATCAAGTTCTGAAATCGTGCGCGCAAACAATCCTTGTTGTTCAATATCCACGATTCTATCATTTGTGACAATCCAAATGTCCAGATAAAATTCAATAAATTGAGAATAAAAAAATAAATAAATACTTAAATAATAAATGCTGGCGCACAAAACCGCCAAAGTATAGATAGAAGAGTTAGCCAAAAGATTTGGAAATAATGCGCTGATTAAAAAATAGACTACAAACGGCACAAAAAACAATACCACAAAAAGCGCCACGGTTGGTGCAAACGTTAACGGATGCTGCCGCAAAAAATATTTAATTGTTTCATACGTCTTTTGTTTAATCAGATGAGAAACAAGCATATTTAAAAATTAAAAATACTAGTAAACCAATTTAAATCAAGTACGGTCATTGGAGCTGGCCAGTCAACACTCAAAAGTAATTGCCATGTAAAGTAAAAAGTCAAAACGGAAAGTGTAAAAACAATAAACGTAATAAAAAAACTCGCAAAAGTAAACGAGGCCGTAACAATAATGTGGTAGAAATTAATAATGGAAAAGATAGTAAAGATGGCAAGAAACAACAAATAGGCAAAAAGGAGTGTGTAGAGTGGAATGATTACCATAATTTTATTTTTAGATGTTCATAAGCATTTTTGGTGGCTTTTCGGCCGCGCGGGGTGCGTTCCAACATGCCAATTTGCATCAAGTACGGCTCGTAAACCGTTTCAATCGTGTCCATTTCTTCAGCCGCGGCCGCGGCCAGGGTGTTGAGACCGACTGGACCGCCAGAAAATTTTTCAATCATTGTTAACAGCAGTTTTCTGTCCACTTCATCTAAACCAAGCGCATCAATTTTTAACATATCCAAAGCCAAAAGCGCGGACTCGTTGCTGATTTTGCCATCATGGCGCACTTCGGCGAAATCGCGAACACGTTTGAGCAAACGATTCGCGACGCGTGGAGTTCTGCGCGCGCGCTCGGCGATTGTTTGACCGGCCTCTTTTTCCATTTCTATTTCCAAAATTTTGGCATTACGTTTAACAATTTTTTCAATGTCAGCCGGCTCATAAAAGTTCAAATGAAACACATGTCCAAAGCGATCGCGCAGTGGACCGGACAATAAACTCAATCTGGTAGTAGCGCCAATTAAAGTAAATTTTTCCAATGGCATTCTCATGGTGCGCGCGGCAGGCCCTTTGCCGATTATAATATCAACCGCGTAATCCTCCATTGCTGTGTAGAGAATCTCTTCTATTGTTTTATTTAAACGATGAATTTCATCAATAAATAAAACATCGCCGGCATTCAAGTTAGACAAAATCGCGGCCAAGTCGCCAACTCGCTCCAAGGCCGGCCCGGCAGTTACTTTGATGTTCACGCCCATTTCTTTGGCAATAATGTGAGCAAGTGTGGTTTTGCCAAGCCCGGGATTGCCATACAGCAAAACATGCTCAATCGGCTCCTCGCGTTTTTGCGCTGCTTGAATTGAGATTTTTAACGGCTCTTTGATATGCTCTTGGCCCACAAAATCAACCAAGTTCTGTGGTCGCAGGGTTACTTCAATCTCCTCCTCGCCTTTGTCTGACTTTTCGCTCACGATTCTGGGAGTGAAGTCCTCATCTAATTGATAAACTTCTTCGTCCATAATACAGTTATTTTACATCGTCTGCGGTTTAAAAGCAATTTCGTTATAATACGCTGCTCGCAGTGTACCGGAGTCCCGACGTACGTCGGGATAAACTCCGCGACTGGTACACTGTGGATAACTTTTGTGTCAGAATTAACGAATGAAATAATTGTCGCATTTTGAGCCACCAATTCAATGTCGTAAAATTATTTTGCTACCATTTTATGTGTGTGGTATAATACTGATTACTTAACCGTTCACTATATATAGTGGTATACACACCTGTTATATCACAAGATATGGTATCTTTACTCATTGTCATCCCGAATCCCCGGATGGGGTGAGGGATCTTTCTGTTTACTGATTCTGCTAGTAAAAAAGATTCCTCCCCCTCGGCTACGCTCGGGGTCGGAATGACAGAACCACGGCGATTATGGGCCCAACTGACTCCAAATTTATCCAAGGCACGCACCTTGGACAGTCGGAAGATATCCAATTCGTGTATAATCCAGCCACAGGTCTTACTTTTAAGCGCTATTTTAGCAAAGATGGACAGGATCCATTTGACGTTGTTGAATATGAAAAACGCTCATCCATAATCCGCGAGCCGGATGGCACGCTTGTGTTTGAAGCGAAAAATTTGGAAATCCCGAAGGGTTGGTCTCAAGTAGCGACTGACATTGTGGCGCAAAAATACTTCCGCAAGGCCGGTGTTCCACAATATAATGATGATGGCACTTCAAAATTAAACGCTGACGGGTCTCCCATGCTTGGACCTGAAAAAAGCGTTAAACAGGTGGTACATCGCTTGGTCGGCACATGGCGCTATTGGGGCGAACGCTATGGATATTTCGCATCTGCCTCTGACGCGCAGATTTTTTATGATGAACTTGTAACAATGCTTTTGAAGCAGATGTCCGCGCCAAATTCTCCGCAATGGTTTAACACAGGCTTAAATTGGGCCTACGGCATTTCAGGTCCGGCGCAAGGACATTATTATGTTGACCCTGATACTGGCGTGATGACGCGCTCCACAGACGCGTACACGCACCCGCAACCTCATGCTTGTTTTATTCAATCAATCAAAGATGATTTAGTTAACGAGGGCGGGATTATGGATTTGTGGTCCCGCGAGGCGCGATTGTTTAAATATGGTTCTGGCACAGGCACCAATTTTTCAGGTTTGCGCGGACGAGGAGAGCCGCTTTCCGGTGGCGGGACATCTTCTGGTTTGATGAGTTGGTTAAAAATCGGAGACGCGGCGGCTGGAGCAATAAAATCCGGTGGAACCACCAGGCGAGCGGCCAAGATGGTGATTTTGGACTTAGACCATCCTGATATTGAAATTTTTATTGGTTGGAAAGTTAAGGAAGAAAAAAAAGTCGCGGCTTTGATTGCCGCCGGTTATCCTTCTGACTATGAAGGCGAGGCCTATCAAACAGTCGCTGGTCAAAATTCCAACAACTCTGTTCGCGTGCCCCACAAATTTATGGACGCTGTGAAAAATGATGGCTCATGGAATTTGACTTGGCGCACTGATGGTTCGGTTTGCAAGACACTAAAAGCGCGTGATTTGTGGGACCAGATCGCTTACGCGGCTTGGGCGTGTGCTGATCCTGGCGTGCAATATGATGGTACAATCAACGAATGGCACACTTGTCCGCAGTCAGGTAAAATCAACGCGTCAAATCCATGTTCGGAATTCATGTTCACTGACAACACGGCCTGTAATTTGGCCTCGCTTAACTTGGGAAAATTTTTTGATGCGGAGAAACAGTCATTTGATATAGATGGCTTACGCCATGGCACGCGCTTGTGGACTGTTGTTTTAGACATCAGTGTTTTAATGGCACAATTTCCAAGCAAAGAAATCGCGCAGGGCAGTTATGATTTTCGCGCTCTTGGTCTTGGTTATGCAAATCTCGGTTCAGTGTTGATGATGTCCGGTTTGCCTTATGAGTCAGAACAGGCCTATGCTGTTACTGGCTGTATTTCAGCAATTATGACTGCCGAGTCATATCGTACCAGCGCTGAAATGGCAAAATTGCTTGGGCCATTTCCAAAATTTGAATTAAACAGAGCTGACATGTTGCGCGTTATCCGTAATCATCGCCACGCGGCTTTCAACCCATCCGCGGACGAATACGAAAAATTAGTGGTCGCGCCACAAGGGATTAAGCCAGAATACGCGCCAGCCTACCTTCTCACTTCCGCGCGCGAGGCATGGAATGAAGCATTGGAATGGGGCGAAAAATATGGGTATCGCAACGCGCAAACTACGCTTCTCGCGCCAACAGGCACAATTGGCTTGCTAATGGATTGCGCGACAACAGGCGTTGAACCGGATTTTGCTTTGGTTAAATTCAAAAAATTAGCTGGCGGAGGATATTTTAGAATAGTAAATGAATCAGTTCCATCAGCGCTTAAGGCGCTCGGCCATACTGAATTGCAAATCAATGATATTTTGAACTATGTAAGAGGCACAGCTGATATCACGCACGCTCCACACATCAACGCCATTACGCTTAAGACCAAAGGATTTAATGACGGGGATATTAAAAAAATAAATGAGACGTTGAAAGGCGCGTTTGATATTAAGTTTGTATTTAATGTTTGGAATTTGGGCGAGGATTGCATGAAACGCGTTGGTTTGGCTTCAGAAATTTACAGTGATTCTAATTTTAATATGTTGCGCGCGCTTGGATTTACCGATGAACAGATTGAGGCGGCGAACGAACATGTTTGTGGAATGATGACTATTGAAGGCGCCCCGCACATCAAGCCAGAGCATTATCCGGCGTTTGATACAGCCAACAAAAATGGAAAGCGCGGAACTCGCATCATCCACTATCTTGGACACATAAAAATGATGGCCGCGGCACAACCATTTTTGTCAGGCGCGATTTCCAAAACAATCAATATGCCAAACGAGGCCACTCTTGATGATATCAAAATTGCTTATGAACAAGCATGGAAACTCGGATTAAAATCAGTAGCGCTTTACCGCGATGGTTGTAAATTAAGCCAGCCGCTGATGGCGTCAGTTAATAAGACAAAAAAGAAAGATGCGGTAATAGAAAAAGTAGAGGAAAAAACAGAAGAAAAAACAAGAATAAAAGAGGCAATGATTGTGGCAGACCCAATGATCCGCGAGGCGTTAAGCGAAGCAGATGATGTCGCTGACGCAATTAGACAAGCAAGCGAACTTTTAAGCAATCACACTCACGCTTCTCCGCCAATGGAATCATATAGCAAAGACGGAACAGTTACAGAGAAACGAGTGTATTTGCACGGAGAAAAGCGCCCGTTGCCCGCAAAACGCGGAGGAATCACTGTGGCCGCGAAAATCGCCGGCAAGCACCAGCTTTGGCTCCGCACCGGCGAATACCCGGATGGTAAACTCGCCGAGATATTTATTGACATGTACAAAGAGGGTTCTGCTTTTTCCAGCATGCTTAATATGTTCGCGATTTCCATTTCTATGGGGCTACAGCATGGCGTGCCTTTGGAAAAATTAGTTGATAATTTCACGTTTACCCGTTTTGAGCCGGCAGGCATGACTGACCATCCAAATGTAAAAATTT
>Ga0208373_1004407_pt1 | contig 12715 bp, 10 predicted proteins | sample RifOxyC2_FD_184036 | JGI IMG/M metagenome (GOLD analysis project Ga0208373, IMG submission 184036) | Soil microbial communities from Rifle, Colorado - Rifle Oxygen_injection C2 (SPAdes) | ecosystem: Environmental > Terrestrial > Deep subsurface > Rock core/Sediment | place: Rifle, Colorado...
AGAACTTTTTTTAGGCTCGGTTTTCTCCATCCTCATCGGTGCGGCACTTCTGGCACACAGTATGGGTTTCACCTATTCGCTGGGGGCATTTATTGCAGGGATGATTATCGCCGATACCCGTTTTAACGTCAAAGTCGAATCCGATATCGCCAGCTACAAGGACCTTCTGCTGGGGGCTTTTTTCTTCGGTGTCGGAACCAAGATTGATATGTTCTACTTTGCCGAAAACATCCACATCATCACGTTTATTTTCATCTTTGCGATGCTGTTTAAAGGACTCGTCATCTATGCGATCATCCGACGCAACTCCGATAAAAATATCTCGGCAAAAACCGCCCTCTCACTCGCACAAATCGGAGAGTTTTCGTTTGCAATTTTTGCTTTGGCAGGGTCGCAAAAACTGATCAGCGAAGAGATGGCGAGTTTTTTAATCCTCGTGAGCGTTATTTCGATGATTCTTACCCCGTTTATCATCGGCAACATCTATAAACTCTCCTCCTATTTTGAAAAAGAGTTCTATGAATCGGACGTCATTACCCCCATAGAGCGCCAAGACCATATCATCGTTGCGGGGTTTGCGATGCTGGGCAAAATTGTTGCCGCTTCACTGCAATCCAAAGGAGCCAACTTCATCATCATCTCCGACAACCTCAAACACGTTCTACACGCCAGAAAACTTGGGTATATGGCTTACTTCGGACACTTAAACAAGCTTCCCGTTTTGGAATCATTGATGGTCAAAGAGGCAAAAGCAATTATCATTACGATGAGCGGCGAGCAAAACCGTCGCCTCATCAGTGAAGCGATACTGGGCTATGACAAAAAGGCTCACATTATTGTCAAAATCGACAGTGTCGAAGAGCGTAAAAGTATGAGAGATCTGCCGGAGTTAGAATTCGTTGATGCCAGTTTTGAAGTAGCAGATTTACTTGTCCAACGTACCTTTACAAAGTAGTTGCAAAAGGATTCAAAACTTATTATCATTGATTAACCATTTTTGAGGTAAAATTGGGAGATTTTTTACCCAAGGTGTCCCAAAATATGATAGATGTTGTTCAAATTCAAAAAATTTTACCCCACAGATTCCCTTTTTTACTGGTCGATCGTGTTACGTCTCTTACCCCCAATGAGTCACTTATCGGATTCAAAAACGTTACGATCGGCGAGCAGATTTTCGAAGGACATTTTCCGGGTCACCCGATCTATCCGGGCGTTATGATCTTAGAAGGCATGGCACAAGCCGGCGGAATCCTCGCTTTCCAGAGTATGGATATGACCGAAGAAGAAGCGGCACATAAAGTGGTTTACTTTATGAGCATTGACGGTGCGAAATTTCGTGCTCCTGTCCGTCCGGGAGATCGTTTGGAATACCGAATGACCGTAGTTAAGCACAAAGGATCGATTTGGGTGTTAGAGGGAAAAGCTTACGTTGACGATGCACTTGTCAGTGAAGCCGAACTCAAAGCAATGATCGTAGACAAGTAGGTCGTATGAGCTTGATTTCACCACACGCCATTATCGAAGAGGGTGCCCTCATAGGCGAGGATGTCGAAATAGGGGCATTTTGTTTTATCTCCGGTAAATCAAAAATCGGCAAAGGGACAAAAATCGCCCAAGGGACGTGTATTTACGGAAACACGACAATCGGCGAATACAACGATATTTTTTCTCACGCCGTATTGGGTTCCGTTCCGCAGGATTTGAAATACGCCGGAGAAGAGGTCGAACTCATCATCGGTGATCGCAACAAAATCCGCGAATTTACCCTCTTTAATCCGGGTACGGCAGGCGGCGGCGGTAAAACCGTTGTCGGAAACGACAATCTTTTCATGGGCTATGTCCATTTAGGGCATGACGTCATTATCGGAGATCACTGTATCCTTGCCAACGCGGCAACATTGGCGGGACATGTGGAGATGGGGAACTACGCCGTTATCGGCGGGATGACCCCCGTACACCAGTTTGTCAAAATCGGTGATTACGCCATGATCGCAGGGGCATCGGCACTCTCTCAAGACGTTCCGCCATATTGTTTGGCAGAGGGAAATCGTGCTGTACTTCGCGGTCTGAACCTCAACGGCTTACGTCGTCATGTCGAACGCAGTGATATCGATGCACTTCGCATCGCTTATCGCGACTTGTTTGAATCGGGAAAACCTCTTCAAGAACAAGCGAGCGCTTTACTCGAAGAGGCAACGAGTGAACTCGTTAAAAACCTTTGCACTTTTATACTCAATACCAAACGGGGTATCCCCTATGAAAGGAATCAATCATGATTCATCGCCATTGCAGTTTTTGTGACGCGGCAGAGAGCGATCACAACCCGCTTATTGCTGGAACAAATGTCTATATTTGTAAAAACTGTGTCTTTTCAGCCTATAAGATCATGTTTGGTGATACGGAGGGAGAGAACACAACTACCCATGAGCACAAAAGTACCGAGCTACTAACTCCGAAAGAGCTTAATACCTTTTTGGGGCAATACATTATCGGACAACAGCGAGCTCGAAAGCTTCTCTCCGTTGCGGTTTACAATCACTACAAACGTATTTTCAAACATACTCTTGTTGAAGATGAAACCGAAATTGCCAAATCGAATGTCCTCCTCATAGGACCGACGGGAAGCGGTAAAACACTGATGGCACAAACCATTGCCCGTGTCCTCAATGTCCCGATCGCGATTGCCGATGCGACGAGCCTCACCGAAGCGGGATACGTCGGTGAAGATGTTGAAAACATCCTTACCAAGCTCCTCCAAGCAGCGGATGGGGATGTAGAGCGGGCGCAGCAGGGGATTGTCTTTATCGATGAGATCGATAAGATTTCCCGCATGAGCGAAAACCGCTCTATCACCCGTGACGTATCGGGTGAAGGGGTTCAGCAGGCACTCCTTAAAATTATCGAAGGTGCCGTGGTCAACATCCCTCCCAAAGGGGGTCGTAAACACCCGAACCAAGATTTTATCCAAATCGATACTTCCGGTATCCTTTTCATCTGCGGTGGTGCGTTTGATGGTCTGGGACAGATTTTAGAGCGGAAAAAGGGAGCCAATGTCATGGGCTTCGGACACGACAAACGAAGCACTACCGATATCGATGACAGTTTCGAAAACGTCGAGCCGGATGATTTAGTCAGTTACGGGTTGATCCCTGAGCTTATCGGACGTTTACCGATTATCGCGTCACTCAACAAAATCACCGAAGAGGAGATGGTTCGTATTTTGACCGAACCGAAAAACTCTCTGGTAAAACAATACACCAAACTTTTTGCCATCGATGATGTCGAGTTGACATTTGACAATGAGGCGCTAAATGCGATCGCAGCCAAAGCATTGGCTCGAAAAACGGGAGCACGCGGACTTCGTGCCATTATGGAAGAGACTATGGGAGATACGATGTATGAACTCCCTGAGTACTGCGGTTATGAAGTGCTCATTACCAAAGAGGTAGTCGAGGACAAAGTTCCCCCTGTATATATCAAAAAATCAACTCAAAAAAGTGCATAGGAGAGTCAATGCTATTTAATAAACTTATCGGAATGTTCTCAAACGATCTCTCTATCGATCTAGGGACAGCCAATACCCTTGTTATTTCAAAAGGTAAAGGTATTATTATCAATGAACCTTCTGTCGTTGCGGTAAAAACTGAAAAATACGGTCAACAACGCGTTCTCGCCGTAGGGCGTGAAGCCAAAGAGATGGTAGGAAAAACTCCGGGGAATATCAAAGCAATCCGCCCTATGAGAGACGGCGTTATCGCCGATTTTGATATGACGGAAAAAATGATCCGTAAATTTATCGAGAAAGCCCACGGACGAACATCACTTATCAGTCCTCGTATTATTATCTGTATCCCGTACGGATTGACGCAGGTCGAACGTAAAGCGGTTCGTGAATCGGCGATGAGTGCGGGGGCGCGTGAAGTGTATTTGATCGATGAACCGATGGCCGCTGCAATCGGTGCGGGGATCGATATCCGTGAACCGAAAGGGAACATCATTGTCGATATCGGAGGGGGTACCACTGAAATCGGTGTTATTTCACTCGGAGGACTTGTCCTTTGTATTATGGATTATGTCAAACGCAAATACAATCTCTTGATCGGGGAGCGTATCGCGGAAGATATCAAAATCAATATCGGTACCGCTATGCCGCTAGCGCAAGAGCTTAAAATGATCATCAACGGTCGTGACCAAGTGGAGGGGCTTCTTACGTCGATCGAACTCTCCAGTGAAGATGCCCGCGAAGCGATGCGTGAACCGCTCAAAGAGATCCTTGAAGCGCTGCGCGACGTACTTGAAAATATGCCGCCTGATTTGGCAGGGGACATCGTCAACAACGGTGTTATCCTTACCGGAGGCGGTGCATTGATCCGTCAACTCGATAAATACCTCTCTGAAATTATCAAAATTCCGGTATACGTTGCCGATGAGCCCCTTTTGTGTGTTGCACGCGGAACCGGACGCGCATTAGAAGAGATCGATCAACTCCACGAACTCTTCGATAATGAATAAACAAGCGTTAACTGTCGCTGTACTCCTTACCGTTTTGGTAGGGGGAGTACTCTATTTTACTAATTTTTTACAATCCCCCATTCTACGATTAAACCTTGCGATTAAATCATCGTATCTGGATGGTGTTGAAACCATCCAACACGCCGTTGATGAACATTTCAATCAACAAAGAACTATTGTCGATCTCCGTCAAAAAAACCGCTTCTACGAGAAAGAGTTGCTCAATCTTCATCAAGTCGCCGATGAATATCAAAAACTTCTCCAAGAACACAACAGCAGTTTCCGTATTACACCTGATACCAGTTTGGTTCGAACCCTCTCCTATGTCCGTTTCGGAGATCCTCACCGTGTATGGATAGAGATGGAAAAATTTGATCCGAAACGTGTTTACGGCCTCCTTTATCGCGGTTATGCGGCAGGGATTGTTGTCTCAAAAAACAAACGTCCCATTGCCCTATTAAACGGTGACGTCAAAAGTTCCTATGCCGTCAATGTGGGAGTCAACATGGCACCGGGAATTGTTCGGGGAAATAATTCACGCCGTTTGATCGTTGAATTTATCCCGACATGGATCCCCATTTCCGTGGGAGATGAAGTCCTTACTTCGGGACTCGATCGTATCTTTATGTCCGGCCTTAAAGTGGGAAAAGTTATCTCCATCACGAAAGCCAGCGGCTATCAAAGTGCTGTTGTCGAACCTTACTTTTACGGCAAAAATCCCGCTTATTTTCATGTCATTACAAAGGTAAGGTAACCGCTGTAATCGGATTTTAAGTGCTTCTCGTCTATAATAATAAAATTTTTATGACGAGGGGTCTCAATGCCAAAACGCGACGACATCAAAACGATATTACTCATCGGATCAGGCCCGATCGTCATCGGTCAAGCCTGTGAATTTGACTATTCAGGGACACAAGCGGTCAAGACGCTCAAAGAACTTGGCTACCGCGTAGTTTTGATCAACTCGAATCCGGCAACCATTATGACCGACCCTGAATTTGCCGATCGTACCTACATCGAACCTATCAAACCCGAAATCATCGCTGAAATCATTAAAAAAGAGAAAGTGGATGCTATTCTCCCAACAATGGGAGGGCAAACGGCTCTTAATGCCGCTATGAAAATGCATGAACTCGGAATGTTAGAGGGGATCGAATTCCTCGGTGCTAACCCAAGTGCCATCAAAAAAGGGGAAGATCGCCAAGCGTTCAAAGAGTGCATGGTGAAAATCGGTATGGACTTGCCGATCTCCCGTTATGCCTATAATATGGATGAAGCGATGGCTGCTGCCGAAGCGATCGGTTTTCCGATTATCATCCGTGCTTCGTATACTCTCGCCGGCGGAGGAAGCGGTGTTGCGTACAACATTGATGAATTCAAAATGCTCGCTCAACGCGGACTCGATGAGTCTCCGATTACTGAAATCTTGATCGAAGAGTCTCTCCTTGGATGGAAAGAGTACGAGATGGAGGTTATTCGCGATCGTAACGATAACTGTATCATCGTCTGTTCCATCGAAAACTTCGATCCGATGGGTGTCCATACGGGTGACTCGATTACCGTTGCCCCTGCATTAACGCTTACCGATAAAGAGTACCAGCGTATGCGTGATGCATCATTCGCTATTTTGCGTGAAATCGGTGTTGACACAGGGGGATCAAACGTACAATTTTCCGTCAATCCTGAAACTGGCCGTATGATTGTTATCGAGATGAACCCGCGTGTATCGCGCTCATCCGCTCTTGCGTCCAAAGCAACCGGTTACCCGATCGCCAAAGTAGCCACCCTCCTCGCGGTCGGATTTACCCTCGATGAGATCACCAACGACATCACCGGAACCCCTGCGGCGTTTGAACCGGTCATCGACTATATCGTGACCAAAGTTCCACGCTTCACGTTCGAGAAATTTCCCGAAGCGGAATCAACCCTCACCACCAGTATGAAATCGGTCGGCGAAGCGATGGCAATCGGACGTACCTTCAAAGAGTCGGTCCAAAAAGCCCTCTGCTCACTTGAGACAGGTTTGAGCGGTTTCGATCCGATCGACGGCGATCTCGAATTTGTCAAACACGAAATCCGCCGCCCGAATGCGGAACGCATCCTCTATGTCGGACAAGGGTTCCGTATGGGACTATCCAAAGAGGAAGTATTTGATCTCTCTAAAATCGATCCGTGGTTCTTAACCCAGATCGAAGAGATTATTGCCCAAGAGAAACTCATCACAACAGCAACCCTTGAGAATGAGCCTCAACTTCGCCGTCTCAAAACCGAAGGGTTCTCCGATAAAAACATTGCCCGTCTTATCACCCTAAACGGCGGAAGTGCAAAAGAGAACGATGTCTACGAAGCACGCAAAGCTTTGGGAATCATGTTTGAATACAACGAAGTCGATACCTGCGCGGCAGAGTTCGGCTCACTCACTCCGTATCTCTATTCTACTACCAATATCACCCGTCTTGGGCTTCAAGCACCGCGTGTAAGCGATAAGAAAAAAGTGATGATCCTCGGTGGCGGACCAAACCGTATCGGTCAGGGGATCGAGTTTGACTACTGCTGTGTTCACGCCTCGTTCGCCCTCAAAGAGATGGGGATCGAGACCATCATGGTCAACTGTAACCCTGAAACCGTCTCTACCGATTATGATACTTCAGACGTCCTCTATTTCGAGCCGATTGATTTTGAACACGTCCGCTCTATCGTCGATGCGGAACAGCCTGATGGGATCATCGTCCACTTCGGAGGGCAAACACCTCTTAAACTCGCGAACGGCCTCCATGAAATCGGTGCTAAAATTGCCGGAACATCGGCTGAAGTGATCGACTTGGCAGAAAACCGTGAAAAATTCTCGGCTTTTGTCGTCGAGCAGGGGTTAAAACAGCCGGAAAACGGTATCGCAATGACGAAAGAACAAGCATTCAAAGTAGCAGAAGAACTCGGTTATCCGGTTCTTGTACGACCATCGTATGTTTTGGGCGGACGGGCTATGCGTATCGTTTACAACGAAGATGAACTCCGTACCTATATGGATGTCGCCGTATCGGTCAGCAACGATTCTCCGGTTCTCGTCGATAAATTCCTTGATCAAGCGGTAGAGCTGGATGTTGACGCGATCAGTGACGGAACGGACGTTTATATCGGCTCCGTAATGCAGCACATCGAAGAGGCGGGAATCCACTCAGGGGACAGTGCATGTTCACTCCCTCCGGTAAGCCTAAGTCGCGAGCTTCAGACGCAAGTGGAACAACAAACCAAAAAAATCGCTTTAGGTCTCGGTGTTATCGGTCTTTTGAATATCCAATACGCGATCTACCAAAACGAGGTTTACCTCATCGAAGTGAACCCTCGGGCATCCCGTACGGTTCCGTTTGTTTCCAAAGCAACCGGTATGCCTTTGGCGAAAGTAGCGACTCGTGTTATGGTGGGTGATACCCTCCGTAATGCCCTCAAATTCTACGATAACTACAATGTCGTTATGGAAGCGGACGGATTGCTCAAACCGCGTCTAAAAGGACACGTAGCGATCAAAGAGGCGGTATTCCCGTTCAACAAACTCTACGGTGCCGATTTGGTTCTCTCGCCTGAGATGAAATCAACCGGTGAAGTAATGGGGATCAGCCAAAACTTCGGTGTCAGTTTTGCAAAAAGCCAACTTGCCGCAGGAAACAAAATTCCGACATCGGGAACGTGTTTCCTCTCATTTATCGAGATGGATAAAGCTCACGCCCCTGAAATTGCACGCGGATTGCACAATCAAGGGTTCAAGCTCGTGGCAACACGCGGTACCCAAAAAGTGATCGAAGCGGCAGGAATTCCGTGTGAAGCGGTTCTTAAAATCAGCGAGGGTCGCCCGAATATCGAAGATGTAATGAAAAACGGAGAGATCTCTCTCGCCATCAACACGTCCGACAATAAAACATCGAAAAAAGATGCCGAGCAGATTCGTCAAATCGTGTTGCGGATGGGAACACCGTATTTCACTACCCTCAGCGCGGCGCGTGCTGCTATCGAAGCGATGGCGCACATGCACGATGACAGTTGGATGGAACCGCACGCGATCCAAGATTATCTCATCCCCTAAGTGATGAATAAAATCCTCCTCGCCCAAACCGACACCACCGTCGGTTTTCTCTCCCAAGACGCTAGGCGTTTAGAAGAGATAAAAATGCGCTCAGCCGATAAGCCTTTTCTCAAAGTCTATTGCGAATTAAAAATTTTGCGTCAAGACATTCGTCTCCCCGCACTCCATAAGCATCGTGTCCGTCATAGTAAGAAGACAACGTTTGTCGTCAAGAATCAAGCATTCCGCTATGTCAGCGATCCTGAACACGCAGCACTTATTAAACCCTATGGCTGGCTCTATTCCACCTCAGCCAATGAGAGCGGAAAAGGGTATGACAGTGCTTTTTGCCGCTCACTTAGCGACGTCATCATTGAAGATTATCGCGGCCTCAGCGAAAAAAGCGCCTCGAAGATCTTTCTTCTCAACACAACCCACTTAAAACAATTACGATAGGAGTTACCAATGAAACATTTTATGAGTGCGAATACCATTATAACCGGAACCGTCGGGCTCGCAGTCCTCACTGCCCTTAGCGGATGCCAAAGTGCACCGGAAGAACAAGCGGAAGCACAAAATAAATTCCTCGTTGTCGAACAACTGAGCAGCGGAAAATACGTTATCGTTGAAGAGATGCCGACAGAGGGACCAAGCCGTGCAATTATCAAAGAGACGGATGAAAACGGTACTGTTAGTGAGCGTGTTATGAGCGAAGCGGAGATGAAAGAACTTGCTGACCAAGAGTATAAAAAGATGGAAGCAGGTCAATCAGAACTTAACGCCGAACCGCACAGTGAGGGGATGGGGCTTGGTGGCACTATCCTCGCCGCTGCGGGGGGAGCATTACTGGGAAATATGATCGGAAATATGTTAATGAACAACAAAAATGTTCAAAGACACCAAGATATGTCCAACCGTTCAGCCTATCACCGCTCATCCGCAGGGGGAAGTAAGTCAGCAACGTCCAACAGCCAGAAAAAAAGTTTCTTCGGCAATTCCGCTTCAAGAAGCACCTCTTCCAGCAGCAGTTTCGGAGGATGAGTATGGTATCCCTCCAAAATATCAAAGCAATCGATGATAGCACGTTGGAGCAATTCGGTTTCGGATGGCATACTGACAGTGACGAAAGCAAATACGTTGCCGACACTCTCGTTGTTGTTTCCGACAGCGAAGCCGAAGCCTATTACGAAGCGGTTAATGAACTCTACGATATGTATGCCGCTGCCGCACAGCACGTAATCGACAATAACCTCTTTTTCGATCTCGGAATCCCCTTTAATCTCATCGATGTTATCAAAAAAAGCTGGGATAATGATGTCCACTGGCACCTCTACGGACGATTTGACCTAGCAGGCGGGATCGGCGGAGCACCGATAAAATTGATCGAATTTAATGCTGATACTCCAACTGCTCTTTTTGAGACGGCCATTGTACAATGGGCATTGCTCAAACACAACGGCATGGACGAAGAGCGACAATTTAACAATATTTATGAAGCGATCAGCGATAATTTCCGCCGTCTCGTTACCTTATTTGATGATCCAAGTGACTTTGAAAAACACTATGACGGATGGAAAATTCTCTTTAGCTCTATTAGCGGTAATATCGAAGAGGAGCAAACCGCCCGCCTGCTGCAGCAAATGGCGATTGATGCAGGATTCGAGAGCGGGTTTGAACCACTTGGCGGAGTAAAGTTTGACGACGAGGGGATCTACGACAGTGCTGAAGAGCCCTACGAGTATTGGTTCAAACTCTATCCATGGGAAGATATTGCAATCGAAGAGCCTGAACTGGCTACGCAGCTCAGTACCATTATGACCAACCAAAAAGCGATTATCCTCAACCCTGCCTATACCCTCCTCTTCCAGTCCAAAGGGATGATGAAGATTCTGTGCGATCTGTTCCCTGATTCTCCTTATCTTCTTAAAACCTCTTTTGAGCCTCTTAAAGGGGTTCAGCAGGTAGAGAAACGGATGTTCGGACGCGAGGGTGCCAATGTACGAATCATGGATGCCTCAGGCGCTGTGATCGAAGCGAATGAGGGGCCTTACGGTAATTTCAAACCGATCTACCAAGAGTATGTCGAATTTCCGAAAGATTCTCAAGGCAACTGCTATCAAGCGGGGGTCTTTTTCGCCTACGAAGCGTGCGGTTTAGGATTCCGACGCGGTGGGAAAATTCTAGGCAATATGTCAAAATTTGTGGGGCATGTTTTACGATAGTGAAGTCGGTTTACCGGTAAAGTATCCCTGCGAATAATCAACATCAAGCCCTTTGAGTGTGTTGTAAACCTCTTCATCCGAAACAAACTCGGCAATTGTTTTTGCACCTATTTTGCGTGCAAAATCGATAATAGTCTCCACAATAATATGGTGACGCGTGTTCGTGCTGATTTCTCGAATCAAAGAGCCGTCTATTTTGATATAATCGACACTCAACTTGAGTATATTTTCAAAATTAGAATAGCCCGTTCCGAAATCATCAATTGCGATTTTTGCCCCTAATGCTTTAACTTTAGTAATGAATTGCGTTACTTCCGCATAACTTTCAATCCCTTCCGATTCTAAAATCTCAAATACAATTCGAGGCGCTGTAGCTGTTTCGGTGATCGTTCTGATTATCTCGCTGACGGTATGGGCATTCCGTATATCACTGTCGGAGAGATTAATAGAGAATTCCTCGCTGCGCGTAGCAAAAAGACTGCAAGCTTGATAGAGAACCTCTAAAGTGATTTGCGGGTAGAGTTTTGTTTGTTTAGCAATAGGTAAAAATTCTATCGGAGGAATAATTCTTCCAGATTCATCAATCATACGAACCAGTGTTTCATATTTATGGACTTCACCCGTTTTGAAATCAATAATCGGCTGATAATGGCAAATAATCCGATGTTCAAAAAGGGCCCTTCGGACATCCGAAGCCATTGTTAAATTTGAGCGGTATAGCTCTTCCACTCTCTCTTCTTGATTGTAAAAAGCAATCTGTTTTTTATTCTCTTTCGCATAGTGCAATGCAATATCGGCACGTGTTAATACATTCTCAATACCTAAAGCAACACCGATGGTAACTCTGATATTCAGACTCTCCTCTTTAATCGTAAACGTCTTCTCATCCAAAAGTTTCATAAGGGTACTCAAGCGATGTTCTAACTCAGCTGAACTAAGAGTATCTGAAAAAGTCAAAACAAATTCATCGCTCCCCAAACGATAACATGAACCCGATAGTGCATTGAGCCATACACCGATTTGTATCAGCATTTCATCACCGATATCAATTCCGAAAAAATCATTGATCTCTTTAAAATCATCCACATTAACAATTGCTAGAGCCGTTATCTCTCCTTGAAACAATTTTTCCTGTAGTCTAAATCGATTCGGTAAACCGGTCAGTCGATCACTGTAATATTGATTTTCGAGTTCAAGCGTTTTTTCTTTCACTGTACCCTCAAGCGATGCATTCATCGCTTCCATTTCTCTCAAATAACGATAGGTTGTCTCCTGCATCGCATTAAATGCGGTAACAATCTGTTCAATCTCTGCACTCCCCTCTTCTTCAAGAACCATCTGATCACCCGGCAGATAATCACGAACTTTCTGCGCAATTTTACCTAATGGCGAAAGAAGAGTGCGCACCCACCACACGGCAAAGAAGAAAATCAGCGTAATACTTATCCCTACTCCGTAAAAAACATTATACATGGCCTGACGTGTTTCATCATACGCCAAATCATTGTAATGCAATGTGATTGAACCCATAGTGTGTCCGGATGCCGGTTCTTTGATTTGATGAGTAACCGATATCGCATTACGTATGGATTGCGGTTTCAGCTTATCCGTGGTGTACTGATATAACAACTTGCCATTATGATCACGAACTGAAACCTCAATAACATCAGGAACCGAGACGAGAGGAGATACTTTCTCTGCAATTTGGTCATAAAATTTCAAATAGAGGGTCATTTGGAGTGATTTTTCAACGGTTTGCAACAGTAAATCTGCTTTTTGTTTTTCCGAAACCGATTTGGTATTTTCAAAAGTCATACTGATAACAACACCGAAAGTTACAAAAACCAATAAAAAAATAAGTATTAGGGAGCCCACAACTTTATAAGAGAGACGACTTCGTGAACGGTACATTTTCAACCTTCTA
>Ga0208373_1004409_pt1 | contig 12711 bp, 19 predicted proteins | sample RifOxyC2_FD_184036 | JGI IMG/M metagenome (GOLD analysis project Ga0208373, IMG submission 184036) | Soil microbial communities from Rifle, Colorado - Rifle Oxygen_injection C2 (SPAdes) | ecosystem: Environmental > Terrestrial > Deep subsurface > Rock core/Sediment | place: Rifle, Colorado...
CCGTGAAAACCGTGACGCTTAACCACTCCCTGAAATCCCTTGCCTTTAGAAACGCCGCTTATTTTCACAACATCGCCTTTATTAAAAATAGACGCGTCAATTTTCTGCCCTGATTCATAATTATTAATTCCTAATTCCTCGCTCCTGAATTCTCTCAACCATCTAAAACTGCCTGCTTTTCTTTGAGGTTTTTTAATATTCTTGGAACTTTTTTTGCCGAATCCGACTTGGGTTGCTTGATAGCCGTCTTTCTCCTTAGTTTTTATTTGAGTAACAATCATTGGCCCGGCCTCAACCAAAGTAACCGGAATAGCATTTCCGTTTTCGTCAAAAATCTGGGACATTTCTTTTTTTATGCCTAAAATAAATTTTGCCATTTTTAATAGAATATCCGCCTTCTAAGACATTTTAACCTCAATATCAACTCCAGCCGGCAAATTGAGATTAGTTAAAGCGTCAATGATTTTAGCCGTGGGATTAAGAATGTCAATCAGGCGCTTGTGCACTCTCATCTCAAATTGCTCTCGGGCGTCTTTATGGACAAACGACGAACGGTTAACGGTATATTTACGGATTTCGGTGGGCAAAGGCAAAGGCCCGACCACCTCGGCCCCGTACCTTTCGGCGGTTTCCATAATCTGTTTGATGCTTGAGTCTAAAATTTTATGGTCGTAAGCTCTAGCCCTAATGCGAAGCTTTTGGTTCTCCAGCTTTTCTTTCTTTTCAATTTTCTTGGTTGCCATAATCCTCTTTTTCACGCTGTTTTACGCCTTAAAAATTATTTGGTTATTTTAGTGATAACCCCGGCCCCGACGGTTCGGCCTCCCTCTCTGATGGCAAAACGTTGTTTCTCTTCCAAAGCCACCGGCGCGATTAGCTTGATTTTAAAAGTGATGGTGTCGCCGGGCATTACCATTTCCGTGCCTTCGGGCAAAGTCACTTCTCCGGTGATGTCGGTGGTGCGAAGATAAAACTGGGGTTTGTAGCCGGAAAAAAATGGAGTGTGGCGTCCGCCCTCTTCTTTGGTTAAAATGTAGACTTCGGCTTCACATTCGGTATGGGGCGTGATTGAGCCGGGCTTGGCCAAAACCTGGCCGCGCTCAATATCTTCTTTCTTAAGGCCTCTCAATAAAATTCCGGCGTTGTCTCCGGCCATTCCCTGGTCCAAAGATTTGTTAAACATCTCAATGCCGGTAATGGTGGTTTTCCGGGTGTCTTTTAATCCGACTATTTCCGCTTCTTCATTGAGTTTCACTTGTCCCCTCTCAATTCTTCCGGTCGCCACCGTGCCCCGGCCTTCAATGGAAAAAACATCTTCCACCGGCATCAAAAAGGGCTTGTCAATCTCTCTGACCGGCTCGGGAATAAATTCGTCAACTTTGTTCATCAATTCCAAAATTGGCTTGACCCATTCGTCTTCAACCGATTTTCCTTCCAGAGCTTTTTTAGCCGAGCCCTTGATAATCGGCGTTGTCTCGCCCGGAAATTCGTATTTGCTTAAAAGTTCCCTAACCTCGGTTTCAACCAAATCAATCAAATCTTGGTCGTCAACCATATCAATTTTGTTTAAAAATACCACAATAGCCGGCACGCCCACTTGGCGAGCCAAAAGAATGTGTTCTCTGGTTTGAGGCATTGGCCCGTCCGCGGCCGAAACCACCAAAATCGCTCCGTCCATCTGGGCGGCGCCGGTAATCATATTTTTGATGTAGTCGGCGTGTCCCGGGGCGTCAACGTGGGCGTAATGCCTTTTGGCCGTTTCGTATTCGGAATGGTGGAGGGCGATGGTGATGCCGCGCTGTCTTTCTTCTGGCGCGTTGTCAATGTCATCAATGTTTTCCAGCCGGACTTTCTGGCCGGCCAAATTAAGACAATGCAAAATAGCGGCGGTTAAAGTGGTTTTGCCGTGGTCAACATGGCCGATGGTGCCGATGTTAAGATGGGGTTTTGTCCTCTCAAATTTCTCTGCCATAATTTTATCTTTGATTTAAATTAATAATAAATAATAAAAGACTATTCCAGTTTAAACAAATAACAAAAATCTGTCAACTATTTAGAAATACCACAAATTCCAGCAAAAAAAGAATACGCCCTGCGTCAATGACGCAGGGCGTTGCCAAAATACAAAAAATCAAGGTTCTGCCCGCAAAATCACTTCGTGATTTATGCGGGAAACTTCCTAACGGACGGAAACGGCCAAGTAGTCGTGGCGATCGTTGGCCCAGTAGAAGTTGTCAACGCGGAGACTCCCATAACTGAAAAAGTAGACATCCTCCGAATCGAACTCCGAATCGAAAAAGCCGACATAGATGCTAAGGCCGCCCGAATCCACAGAGGATGTAAGGACGTGAATATTCTTAAACAGCCATTCGTCGGTCGCCAGGTAATGACCGATAATGGTGTAAACCATCACACGGGCACTGGGCACTTTGTCGTCTTTGATGAGTAGTGCCTGCTGTTCCTGTCCGTTCTTTAAGGTCGAAATGTCTACCGGAGTCTTGCGAACCAGTTGCCAGTTCACTTCGCCACGCTTTTTGGCAAAAGACTCTTTGTTATACCAAACATACTCTAGGCTGTAGAAGAGCTTCTGATCGACTTTGCCACGAATCTCGAGAATCGAGAGCGGGAAAACCGCTTCGAGGATATGAGTATCCTTTGATTGCTCGAGTACGGCTTCGGAGAACGGAATCTCCGAAAGAGCGGCGAGTTGCTGGCGGGTCGGTTTGACCCTTAAATGTATGATGGCTTCTTCGACACCGAAGAAGTTGCGTCCCATAATCTCATGGGCACGCTTATTGCGCACCGATAGGGCGCGGCTCACCACAGCAGTTTTCATGGCATACCTCCTATCTTTTATTTCCGATTCGTTCGGACTTACGGCTTATCTCGGAATGAGACGAGCATTTTAGAAATCTCATTTTTAGGGACGTCCAAAACGCTCGTCTCGTAGTTTGAACCTTGTTTTTCAAAGAACTTTTATAACACTTATAACACTACAATTATAACAATAGCAAATAATCAAATTTTTATCAAATTTTTAAACTGGAAGGTTTTCTAGGTCGTCCTCCAATTCCAAATCGTCTTCCAGCAATTCTTCGGAAAACAATTTTTCTTCTCCCTGATTTTTTTCTTCTTCCTCCATATTGCTACTTTCTTTTATTTACTATTTAAAAGTGGAGCTTGTCCGTCTTCTGATATCGGCAATGAGAACGACTCGCTCTTTTAGAAAAACCTCGTATAAAATGCGATAAGCGCCGATGCGACGGCGCCAAATATTTTTCTCTCCCTCAATTCTTTCAATATCCCCCGCAAAAGGATTACTTTTGAAATTTTTGATAGCGGCTTCTATCCGTTGATTATACTCTGAAGGAATCCTCTGAAGCTGTTTCTTGACTCTGTTAGCTTTCCTAACTTCCCAATTCATAGAATTAAACTATCACATAATCGCCTCTGTACATCTCTCTTCTGGCTTCCAATAAGGCTTTTTTCTCACTTTTGGTCAATTTGCCGCCCATAACAATATGTTTCTGCCAGTCTAAAAACCCCTGATATTCTTTTCTAGGAATCACAATAAGCTCTTCGCCTTTGGTGATTTTTTTAGGAATAGTTACTGTTGCCATAATTTTATCTTATCACAAATTAAAAATCATTCAACTTACTCAACTTATTTTTTCCCTTCTTTTATCAACTCCACGATATTTTCCGGCACTTTGGCGTAATGGTCAAACTCCATGGTAAAAGACGCTCGGCCTTCGGTCATGGAGCGAAGCTTAGTCACATAGCCGAACATCTCCGAAAGCGGAACTTCCGCTCCCACCACTTTCTGATTATAGCGCTCGGACATCTGGTCGATTTTTCCTCTTTTGGAACTGATGTCTCCGACCACGTCGCCCAAAAACTTCTCCGGCGTGACCGCTTCCACTTTCATTATCGGCTCCAAAATAATGGGCTTGGCTCGTTTAGCCGCTTCCTGAAAAGCAATGGAACCGGCAATCTTGAAAGCGGCTTCGGACGAATCAACCTCGTGATAAGAGCCGTGAAAAAGCGCCACCAGAACATCAACCATTTGAAAATGAGCAATCACTCCTTTTTCCAAGGCCTCTTTCACTCCTTTCTCAACCGCCGGAATAAATTCCTGGGGAATAATGCCGCCTTTGATTTCATTGACAAACTCAAAACCTTCTCCCCGCTCCTTGGGCTCAACCCTTAAAAGCACGTGGCCGTACTGGCCCCGGCCGCCTGATTGACGGATATATTTTCCTTCGGCCTCGGCTTGGGCTGTAATTGTTTCTTTATAAGCGACCTGGGGCCGGCCGATATTGGCCTCGACCTTAAACTCCCGCTTCATTCTATCAACCAATACTTCCAGATGAAGTTCGCCCATGCCTGAAATAATAGTCTCCATTGTTTCCGGGTCTGACTTTATTTTGAAAGTCGGGTCCTCGTTGGAAAGACGTTGAAGAGCCAAACTCATTTTTTCCTGGTCGGCCTTGGTTTTCGGCTCAATTCGCAAAGACATCACCGGTTCGGGAAATTCAATCTTTTCCAAAATAATGGGATGCTCCGGAGCGCAAAGAGTATCGCCGGTTTTGGTGTTCTTAAGGCCGACGGCCGCTCCAATCTCTCCGGCGTACACCTCTTTCACTTCTTCGCGGTGATTGGCGTGCATTCTTAAAATCCGGCCGACTCTCTCTTTGGAATCGGCGCTGACGTTTAAAACATAGGAACCGGCGCTCAAAGTTCCGGAATAAACTCTGAAATAGGTAAGCTGGCCAACATAGGAATCGGTCTGAAGTTTAAAAGCCAGAGCGGAAAAAGGCTCGCTATCATCGGGCTTTCTTTCTATTTCTTTATCGGTCCCGGGTTCAAAACCCTTAACCGCAGCCAAATCAGCCGGGCTTGGCAAAAAATCAACCACTCCGTCAAGCAGAATCTGAACGCCTTTGTTCTTTAAAGCCGAGCCGCAAAAAACCGGCACCAGCTTGTAATTGACGCAGGACTGGCGCAGACTTTTTCTTAAATCATCTTCGCCTATTTCTTCTCCGGCCAGATATTTTTCCAAAAGTTCTTCGCTATTTTCGGCGATTTTTTCAACCATTTCATGCCGACGCTTCTCGGCTTCGCCTTTTAAATTCTCGGGAATTTCTTTAACTTCCAATCGCTCTCCCAAATCTCCTTCAAAATAAACCGCTTTCATCCTTAAAAGGTCAATTACGCCTTTAAAATCCGCTTCCAGACCGATAGGCAAAGTCAAAACAACAATATGAGGAGTCAATCTTTCCTTGATTGATTGAAGACTCTTTTCAAAATTAGCGCCCAGCCGGTCAAGCTTATTGATAAAACAAAGACGGGGAACATTGTAGCGGTCGGCTTGGCGCCAAACAGTCTCGGATTGCGGCTCCACCCCGGCCACGCCGTCAAAAACAACCACCCCGCCGTCCAGCACCCGCAAAGAACGTTGGACCTCTGCGGTAAAATCAATGTGGCCCGGCGTGTCAATGATATTGATTCTATACTCGCCTTCTCCTGATTTTCCGCGCAAATCCGCGTTTTGCTCCGCGTTTATCCGCGCAACAAGATAAGTCGGCGTCCAAAAACAGGTAGTGGCGGCCGCGGTAATGGTGATGCCTCTTTCTCTTTCCTGCTCCATCCAGTCCATTATGGCCGCTCCTTCATGAACCTCTCCGATTTTATGGGAAATGCCTGTATAAAAAAGAATCCGTTCGGACACGGTTGTTTTTCCGGCGTCAATGTGGGCAATGATGCCGATGTCTCTGGTTTTTTCAATGGGATAATCGCGAGCCATAAATTTTATTAATTTTTAATTTTATCAAGGGCTAAAACTTTTATTTCTTTTATCTTTTTGTGATGTTTTGGATTGGCTGATATTAAAGGAATGTTAGAAAGAAACGCCAAAGCGCCATATACGGCGTCATAAAAAGTAAGGTTATATTTAACCATAAACTCTATTGCTTGATGAGCTAAAAATTTATTAAGTTGTTGTAATTGAATTCCAATTTCTGAAAGATCGTCTATGGCTGTTTTAATATCCTTAATTTCCAGCCTCTTGTCTTTCCACAAGGCGTTAACAACCTCGTATAACAAAATCTCCGGAGCCAATAACTCCCACTTGCCCTTTTCTAATTTCTTAAGAATTTTAATAGCTTGGCGACGGCCTGGCTCCAGACTGAACCATTTTACTGCCACCGAAGCATCAATAACAAAACTAGCGGCTGGCACGGTCTTTTTTAATAAACTCCGCTAAATTGACATTCTGTCGGCCTTTCTGGGAAATCCGTTCTAAATCTTTGTAAACTTTTATCCAATTCATCGCCTTATGTTGATTTTTAGATTTTTTTTCCAGTTGCCTGAAAGAATCAACATCTAAAATCACCACCTTGGGTTCGGCATAAGAGCCCAAAAAAAGAGGGGTTTTGGTTTTTCTTACTTTATCAAAAAGTCTTTTATAATTACGCTGGATTTCGCGCATAGAAACTATATTTTGGACTTTACTTTTTGTCATATATAATAATCTTAACTGACATACATTAATATGTCAAATATTTCTAAACCCGATACTTAATAATTGTTTTCCCCTCGCCGACTTCAATAGCATTAATAAAAACTTGTCCGATTTCTAAAGTTGATTTAACCTGAATACCTCCGTCAGGCATCATTTTATAATTTCCTATCTTTATATATCTTAATTCCTTATTTTTTGGCAAATTTGGAGAAATAAAATCGCACTCTTTTTTTAACTCTTCTAATGTGGTATTGCCCGCTAAAATTGGCAAACCCGCCTTAATCGCTTCGTTGACTTTGACTTCTAATTCATCTTTAGAAATTTTAGCTTCTCCATTATATTCAAGAAATGCTTTTTGGCCATGGCTTCCTTTTGACGGAGCTAAATTATTTTCCAAAGACACCAAAACATCATGGATGAGATGTCCGGCAGAATGAATCCGCATATTTCTATAACGCAAGCTCCATTTAAGCTGACATTTCACATTTTCTCCCATCTTCAATTCTCCTTCCAACAAACCCTGATGGAATATTTTACCGTCTTTTTCCGAAACCATCTGGACTTTCAATCTGCCTTTAACTCCTATAATCTCGCCTTGGTCGCTCGGCTGCCCTCCTCCTTCCGGATAAAATATTGTTTGGTCTAATTCGATAACAGTCTGATTGCCTTTCGGAGCTATCGATAAAATTTTTGCCTCGTATTCCTGTTTGTAAGAATCTTGAAAATATAATTTTTCAGTTCTCATGATTTTGAGATTTTAAATTTGAGATTTAAGATTTAAGATTGACCGAAGAGAACTTACCACGCGAAGTGGGCGAAAGCGCGGTTGGCTTCGGCCATCCGATGAGTGTCTTCTCTTTTTTTATAAGCCGCCCCTTCTTTTTTGGAAGCCGCCAGCAATTCCAAAGCCAGGCATTTATGCATAGGCTTGCCCTTTTGCTGACGGGCGGCCTGGATTATCCAACGCATGGCCAAAGCCAATCTTCTTTCCGGCCGGACTTCTCTGGGAACTTGATAATTGGCTCCGCCCACCCGGCGCGACCTTACTTCTACTAAAGGAGAAACGTTTTTAATCGCCTCTTCTAAAATTTCCAAAGCGTCTTTAGACTTTTCTTTCTTTTTTATTTCTTCCAGAGCGTCGTATATCACGCGCCTGGCCACGGATTTTTTCCCGTCGCGCATAATGGAATTTATGAATTTGGCAACATTAAAAGACCCGTATTGAGAATCGGGCTGAACCGGATATTTCTTTTTTACTTTCCTTCTCATTTTAATTTTGGTTTTTTAGCTCCATATTTTGACCGTTCGTTTTTGCGGCCTTCAACCCCGGCCGAATCCAAAACCCCTCTGACAATATGGTATCTTACCCCGGGTAAATCCTTGACTCGGCCGCCTCTTAACATCACCACCGAGTGCTCCTGAAGATTGTGGCCGATGCCCGGAATATAGGCCGTCACCTCCATGCCGTTGGTCAGCCGGACTCTGGCCACTTTGCGCAAAGCCGAATTGGGTTTTTTGGGCGTTACGGTTTTAACCTGAACGCAAACTCCTTTTTTAAAAGAAGAAGGATAAAAAGCGGGTTTGTTTTTCAGCCGGTTAAAGCCGCGCTGCAAAGCCACCGCTTTTGATTTTTTCGCGATTTTCTTTCTTTTATTTTTTACCAGTTGATTAATAGTGGGCATACGCAAAAAATACTATCAAAATAAAATAGCGAAGTCAACGCCTGTCTTGCCGTCAGGCCGGCCGCGGCCTAAAACCCGGTTAGAAGCAGAAAAAGTCCGGAGGCGATTTTCAAAATAACCGGGAAAAAAGAAAAAAGAAAAACCAAAACAATAATCAGGCCGAAACGTTCAAACAGCAAAGTTTTTTGCCGCCATTTATCAGGGAAAAACGCCAATAAAATTTTGGAGCCGTCCAAAGGAGGAATCGGGATAAGATTGAAGAGCATTAAAATAAGATTGATGGAAATGATAAATCCGATTATGGAAAATATTTCTGTTGGAAATAAATTGGCCGGAACCGCAAAACGGATAAACAAACTAAAAAGCAAAGCGATAAAAAAATTAGAAAGAGGTCCGGCCGCGGCCACCAAAGCCGGGCCGAATTTTTGATTCTTAAGATTATGGGGATTATAAGGAACCGGCTTGGCCCAGCCGAAAATAATCCCTCCGCCGAACAAACGGGCCGATAAAAATAAAAAAACCGGAAGTATTACCGAGCCAAAAGGGTCAAGATGGGCTAAAGGATTCAGAGTCAATCGGCCGGCTTGCTTGGCGGTTTTATCTCCCAAGGCATTGGCAACATAACCGTGGGAAATCTCGTGAAGGACAACCGACATAACCAAAACGGCAATAGAAAATAAAAAATCAATGGCTTGCATAATAATAATTCTATGATAACATAATTTTATGAAAACTTGTCCTATCTGCAATAAAGGCTCCCGAATGGGAGGCAAATTAAGCAATAGAGTCAGAGCCACTAAATTCAATCCCACCGGCAAAAAAAGAAAATATCCCAATCTTCAGTGGGCGAAATTGCCGTCCGGCAAAAGAATAAAAATCTGCACCGCCTGCCTGAAAAAAAACCGGCATCTTCGGGCTGTAGTGTACCGGTAACATACACCCTTGGGGTGGGTGCGACAGAGGGTTCGACTCCCTCCAGCCCGACATTTCTATAAACTTTTCAAGTATTTTTTAAATTCTTTTTTGGTTTCTTGGTGTTTTAAGCCGTAATCAACCACCGCCTTTAAAAAGCCGATTTTTGTGCCGCAGTCGTAGCGCGTGCCCTCAATTTCATAGCCGTAAACCGGCTTCTTTTTTGAATAGCCGTCCAAAGCGTGAGCCAGGCCCCATTCCTGCCGGCTGCTTTTTTGGAGTCTTCTTAACTCCTCAAAAATTCCGGGATTAATAATATATTTTCCCACCACCGCCAGATTAGACGGCGCTTCTTTGAGTGCGGGCTTCTCCATAATTTTTTCTATCCGATAAATTCTTTCTTTTACTTTGGAAGCTCTGACAATTCCGTAATGGGGAACATCTTTTTTGGCTACTCTTTCCAGGGCGATGACCGGCTCTTGATACTGACAATAAATATCAATCATTTTCTTTAGAGTGGGAATTTTTGAATCAATAATATCGTCGCCAAAAAGCACGGCCACCGGCTCGTTGTTTATCAAAGCCGCGGCTTTAAGAATGGCGTCTCCATCGCCTTTGGGCTCGTTCTGGCGGACATAAGAAAAATGAGCCAAGTGGGAAATTTTTCTTATTGATTCAAACAAATCGCGTTTGCCTTTTTCTTGAAGTTTGTCTTCCAATTCGTGGGAATAATCAAAATGGTCTTCAATGGCCCGCTTGCCCCGGCCGGTCACGAAAATAATTTCGGTGATGCCGGAAGCCACGGCCTCTTCCACTAAAAATTGAATAATAGGCTTATCCACTATAGGCAGCATTTCTTTGGGTTGGGCCTTGGTGGCCGGCAAAAATCTCGTGCCCAGCCCGGCCACCGGCAAAATGGCTTTTTTGATAATTTTTTGCATAAACTTAATCCGCCCACCAGGAATCGAACCTGGAACCTTTTCCTTTCCGCCGGAGGCGGATCAGCCTCTGGCTGAAAGAGGGAACTGCTCTGCTTCACCCCGCCACTTTTGCCCCCACCAGGAATCGAACCTGGAACCTTCTCCTTAAGAGGGAGCTGCTCTGCCAATTGAGCTATGGAGGCAAAAGTGGCGGGGCAAGTTGAGCTACGGGCGGTTTTGATGATTTTATTTTAAAGGTTTGACTGAAATTTTTCAACTGAAAAATTTTAAAAAGAAGACCCAGGGCAAAAAATTATACCCTGGGTCTGTTAACGGTTAATTTTTAAAGCGACTTTCCGAGATAATACCGAATTATACGCTCCACCGCTTTAACAGTTCCTTTGTTGGCCTGTCCGACCATCGCGCCGGGGAACATATCCTTATAAACTGTCTGCCAAGCGATAACGGGACTGAAATCCTGTTTAATTTCAGAACCCAAGTTAATGGCCGTTCCTCCCCGCTCTCGCTTTGGCGCCATCAGCAAAAGAATGCTTCTACCCCCGGTCTTCCAATTCTCGCTTAACTCTTGAAGATAGTCGCTGGCAGTTTTGCCTGCTTCCAGCGACGGCATCGTAATAACAATGATTTCAATCCGGCTGGTTTGATGAAAATCTTTTAATTTCCCATCAAGAGCCGAAGCTTCTTCCGGAGAAAAAATACCGGCGAAATCATTGACATAGCCGACGCGCTGCGGATAGTCGTCGGCGTAAACTTGGAGACCCGCAGCGGCGAAAAGAAAAATCAAACCAACCAAACCAACCAACAACATTCTGGTTTTCATTTATTGTCCTCCCCTCTTGGTTAATTCTGCTTATTGTTTCTTCTCAAAAAAGCAATTGAATTCATTGCTACTTTACACTAAAATTAAAATTTCGGCAAGAGAGATTTTTAAATTGCCCCTACGAGGACTCGAACCTCGATTTCAGCCTCCGGAGGGCTGCGCTTTATCCATTAAGCTATAGGGACAGGGAAATTTCTAAGATTTTACTTTTAAAATTTTTATGTATGTCTATCCGCCACCACGAAAGCGCCGAAAGAATCCGGCTTGATAACCGCCTCAAAGCCGAATCCCTTGACCATTCCCACCACCTGGTCAATTAAATCCCGAGTGGGACCTTTCCGGCCGACATCAATGTGAACGGAAATTTTATTGTCCCCGCCGGCAACGGTTTGCGTAGCATTGCGGACGGGCCAAAAAAATTCCTCGCCCAATTCATCTTTAAGCCGGCTTTTCAATTCCTGCATAAAGGTTATTGACTGCATTGTTTCTTTGTAAATTCGGTCCTGCAGGGTCGGGCAAAATATGGCTTTTGATTTTGTCCAAAAATATCTTCCGCCGTTCCCTTTTCTTAAAATGGAAATGGCCGTTACCAAACGGACATTCTTTTCCGCGGCCGAATCCGTGCCCACGGAAATTTCATATTTTTTTTCGGGCTGAGATTTTATATAAAAAACAATCTCGTTCAAAAGCTCGTCAAATCCAAGTTCTTTTTTAATGTTGGAATTATGAAAAGCCGCTTGTTCCTCCTCATTCATAATTTTAAAATAGCACGGCTTGGCTGTTGTCGTCAATTTTGCGGATTACCTCGTTCCAAAAAACCGGCACCGTTATTTTCTCATTGGTTTTTTTGGAAACAAAAAGCACATGGCCGTTTTTCCGGCCGTAATCAAAAAGGTTGCGGGTGAGCTTCACATCCTGAAGGCAATATTCCTTAATTTCTTTAATCCGACCTTCTTTGTACCAAATTAGGGCTTGAAGGGCGTCTGCGGATTTTGCTTCTTCCAAGGTAGTTTGCGTCAAATTATTCAAACCCACCCGAAAGCCGACTTTTTCAACAATGTCGTCCAAAAGGTCAAGAATGTTTAAATGTTTAAGATTCAAAGAAGTGTAGGGAGCGAAAACCGGCAAATCAAAATCGCGGATATTAAAGCCGACCGCCAGTTTCGCCTGCCTTAAAAGTTTTTCAAAATATGGCAATTCTTTTTCTTCAAAAACAAAAAACTGATTTTGTTGGTAAGAATAGGCCGCCAAGGCCGAAACGCCAAGAAGGGCCAAATTGTTTTTAGCGCCGACCTCCTCAAAGCTTTTTTTGGTTTCCAAATCAAAAACTATAATATCTCCGTCTTTCATAACGGCAAATCCAGAGCCAGAGCGCCCGCGCCCAAAAACAAAAGTGCGATGGCTAGAATAAAAAGAATCAAATCAAATTCGTAGCCGCCGGAAAATTTGGCTTTGGATTTATAAATCTTAACCCAAAAGAGGGCCACGGCCATATTAATGGCGAGCAAACCAGCCGCCGCTTGAGTGAAAAGCCCGATGACTAAAAACATCCCGCCAAAAAATTCAACCGAACCGGAAACAAAAACCAAAACCTTTCCGGGTTTAAGTCCGACCGATTCAAAAAACTGAACCGTTTGGCTATAGTTTTTAAAAAGTTTGGGATAGCCATGGACAATAAAAATCATCCCTAAAATTACTCTTAAAATTAAAGGAGCGATTTGCTGAAAATCAAACAATTGGGGAAATAAGCTTGGCATATTTAGCATAATAACATTATAATATAAAAATATAAATTATGAAAGAAATCGGCTGGCTTTTTTTATTAATTTTATT
>Ga0208373_1004410_pt1 | contig 12710 bp, 11 predicted proteins | sample RifOxyC2_FD_184036 | JGI IMG/M metagenome (GOLD analysis project Ga0208373, IMG submission 184036) | Soil microbial communities from Rifle, Colorado - Rifle Oxygen_injection C2 (SPAdes) | ecosystem: Environmental > Terrestrial > Deep subsurface > Rock core/Sediment | place: Rifle, Colorado...
CGGGAGGGAATTGTCAACAGGGGGGAGAAAAGTTTCAGGACGATTTTCCGAGCACCGCCAACGCCGTTTCGACGTGTCCCATCGGGGCGCTCACCTGGAATCCGTTCACGCGGTCCGAGATCCTCTCGACGATCCCGCGGGCGATCTCGATCCCCGCCTTTCGTCCGTCCTCCCTGGTCCGGCAGCGCGACATCCGCTCGAGGATCGCCTTCGGCACGACCACGCCGGGGACCTCGTTGTTCATGAACTCGGCGTTCTTGAAGCTGAGGAGCGGCCACACCCCCGCGAGCACGGGGATCTTCCGCCGGTACGTCTCCACGCGGTCGAGGAACCGCAGCAGCGCCTCGGGATCGAACACCGGCTGCGTGATGGCGAACTCCGCCCCCGCGTCGATCTTCCGGAAGTACCGCTCGATCTCGCGCGGAAGGTCCACCGCGCACGGGTTGGCGCCCACCCCGATGAACAGGCCCGTGGGCGGATCGATCGGGTTTCCGCCGATGTCCAGCCCGCGGTTCAGGTTGGCCGCCACCTGGACCAGCCCGATCGCGTCGACGTCGAAGACGCCGGTCACGTCGGGGTATTCCCCCAGCTTCGGCGGGTCCCCGGTGATGATGAGGAAGTTGGCGAGCTTCGCGGCGTATCCCCCCAGCAGGTCGGATTGCATCCCGATCAGGTTCCGGTCGCGGCAGCAGTAGTGGAGGATCGGCTCGATCCCGACCTGCTGCAGGATCGTGAGGGCGGAGATCATCGGGGAGACCCGCGCGCTCGCCCGGGGGCCGTCGGGAATGTTGATCGCGTCGACGCCGGCCTCCGCGCACTTCCGCGCCCTGTCGAGCAGCGCGGTCATGTCGCTCGATTTCGGCGGGACGAGCTCCACCGACGTCACCTTCTCCCCCGCGCACAGCTTCGCCGCGAGGCGGGATTTCCGCTCGGTCGGGACGGCGTAGACCAGCGACTCCTGCCGGAGGAGCGGTTTCACCTCCACGCGCCGCTTCCCCGCGCGCAGCGGCTTCACGGCCCGCGCCGCCATCCGGATGTGCGCCGGCGTCGTCCCGCAGCACCCCCCCACGCCCCGGACCCCCAGCTCGATGAACTTCTTGGCGTATTCGGTGAAATATTCGGGGCTCGTCAGGTACATCACGCGCCCGCTGATCTCCCGGGGCATCCCCGCGTTCGGCATGACGACCACCGGTTTCCCGGTGTGCGGGAGGACCGCCTGGAGCGCGTCGAACGCGCCGGAGGGGCCCGTGCCGCAGTTGATCCCGACGACGTCGACGTTCTCGTCCCCGGAGAGGGCCGACGCCATCGTTTCCGCCCGCGTCCCCAGCGCGGTCTCGCCCCGCTCGTTCAGGACGAAGGAGGCGAGGACCGGCTTGTCGAAGGTCTTCGCCACGCGGGCGGCGAGCTGGAGTTCGTTCAGGTTGGAGAAGGTCTCGAGGAGGAACAGGTCCACCCCCTCCGCCGCGAGGGCTTCCATCTGCGCCCGGAACGCCGCCTCGACCTCGGAGGCGAACGCGTCGGGCATCCGCTGCCGGGACTCGGTGCACGGACCGACCGAGCCGGCGACGAAGACCTCGTCCCCCGCCGCCTCCCGCGCCAGCCGGACCCCGGCGCGGTTGATCGCCTCCGTCTTCTCGGCGAGGCCGTACGGCTTGAGCCGGATCGGGTTGGCGCCGAAGGTGTTCGTCTCGATCACCTCGGCCCCGGCCTCCACGTAGTCGCGGTGGATCTGCAGGATCAGTTTCGGGTTCGTCAGGCACAGCTCGTCGTAGCAGGTGTTGATGAACACCCCGCGGTCGTAGATCACCGTTCCCATGGCGCCGTCGAAGATCAGCGGCGACCGCTTCATGCGCGCCAGGAGGTCCAGGGGCTACTCCAGCTCGTCGAACTGTGATTTTTCCGCGTAGCACACCGGGCATATCCACCCCGGGGGAAGGTCGTCGAACGCCGTCCCCGGCGGAATCCCGCTCATCGGGTCTCCGGCCGCCGGATCGTAGATGTATCCGCAGTTCGCGCAGATGTATTTCTTGATGGCGCGCCTCCTTCTATACCGCGAAATATTTCGCCTGGGGGTGGTGGGCGACGATCGCCGAGGTGGTCTGCTCGGGCACCATCTCCATCGACTCGGTGAGCGTCACGCCGATCCGGCCGGGGGCGAGCAGCTCGAATACCGCCGTGTGCGCGGAGAGGTCCGGGCAGGAGGGGTACCCGAAGCCGTAGCGGGATCCCTGGTACTCCTGGACCACGTACCCGGAAAAGGAGGCCGGGCGGTCCCCCGCGATCCCCAGCTCGCGGCGCATCGCCTCGTGCCAGTACTCCGCCAGCGCGTCGGTGACCTCTACCCCGAAGGCGTGGAGCATCAGGTAGTCGTGGTACCGGTCGGACGCGAAGAGCTCCCCCGTCGCCCGGGCCATCTCCTCCCCGATGGTCGCCACGAAAAAGCCGGCGATGTCCCCTCCCTCCTCACGCGTCCGGAAGTAGTCCGCGATGCACAGGTGGGGCGGGTCCTTCTGCCGGGGGAAGGGGAAGGGCCATGAGCGTCCGTCGTGCTCCACCACGAGCGTGTCCCCTTCCGCGAAGGCGCGGAACCAGCCGTAGGCGACCTTCGGCGCGAGGAGTTTCTCCTCCACGCCGCGCGCTTTCAGCTCCTCGTACATCGGGCGGACCTTCTCCCGCACCAGTTCCTCGTAGGCGGCCGCGGTCATCTTCCCCCGCCGGTACCCCCACCGCCCGCGGAAGAGGGCCTGCTCGTTGACGTAGGGAAACAGCTCCCGCGGGTCGATCCCGTCGACGTGCCGGGGCCCGAGAAAGGGGGCCGCGGGGACCCGGTTGTCCCGGGCGACGGCGGCTCCCCTCGGGCCGGGGATCATGGCGGGGGCGCTCCCCGCCTCCAGGAAGACGGTGGACGAAAGGGTCCCCTCGTCGATCCGGCGCATCGCCGACAGGCCCGCGAACGCGTCGGCGCAGTAGACCACCTGCCCGGGGTACCCGGGGACGCACTCCTGCGCCACGAACTTCTCCGTGAGGGCCGCCCCTCCGAGGAGGACGGGGACGCGAAGCCCCGCGGCGGCGAACTGCGGCAGGTTCTCCCGCATCACCAGGGCCGACTTGACCAGCAGCCCCGACAGCCCGATCGCGTCCACCCGGAGCTCCCGCGCCTTCTCGATGATCGTCTCCGCCGGCACCTTGATCCCCAGGTTCACGACCCTGTACCCGTTGTTCGAGAGGATGATGTCGACCAGGTTCTTCCCGATGTCGTGCACGTCCCCGGCCACGGTGGCCAGAAGGATCCGGCGCCCCTCCTCGCGCTCCGCCTTCTCCATGAAGGGTGCGAGGAAGTCGACGGACCGCTTCATCACCTCGGCGGACTGGAGGACGAAGGGGAGGAGCATCTCGCCCCGCCCGAACAGCTCCCCGACCCGGCGCATCGCCGGGACCAGCAGCTGGTTGATGATCGACGTCGGCGGCCGGCGCGACAGGAGGATCGAGAGCAGGTCCTCCAACCCGTCCTTCTCCCCCGCCACCACCTTTTCGGCCAGCTCCTCCTCCGGGGGGATCGCGGGGAGATTCGCGTCCGCCGCGGATTTCTCCTCCGCGGGTTTCACGTCGGCGAAATGGCGGAGGAAGGCGTAGAGGGGGGACTCCGCACCGCTTCCCCGGCGGTCGTGGATCAGGTCGAGGCAGATTTCCCGGTCGCTTTCCGGGATCTTCGACATCGGCAGGACTTTTCCCGCGTCGATGATCGCCGCGTCGAGCCCGGCCGCCACCGCCTCGTGCAGGAAGACGGAGTTCAGCACCCTCCGGGAGGCGGGGGAGAGGCCGAAGGAGACGTTGCTCACGCCGAGGAGCGTGGAGACGCCGGGGAGTTCCTCCTTCACCCTCCGGATCGCCGCGAGGGTGTTCGCGGCGGCGTCGACGAGGGTCGCATCCCCCGCTCCGATGGTGAAGGTGAGGACGTCGAAGAGGAGGTCCGAGGGGCGCAGCCCGTACCGGTGCACGGCGAGGTCGTGGATCGCCCTCGCGGTCGCGACCTTCTCCTCCACGGTCATCGCCATCCCCTTCTCGTGGATGGTGAGGGCGATGACCGCCGCCCCGTACGTTTTCGCCAGCCGGCAGATGCGCTCGAGGTTCTTTCCGCCGTCCTCGAGGTTCACCGAGTTGACGAGGCACCTCCCGGGGTGGATCTTCAGCGCCGCCTCGATGCAGTCGGGGGTGGTCGAGTCGATCACCATCGGGATCTGGACCGACTGCGCGAAGAGCCGGGACATGGCGGAGATGTCCGCCTTCTCGTCCCTCCCCGCGTACGCCGTGCACAGGTCCACGGCGTGGGCGCCGTCCTCCTGCTGCTCGAGGGCGACCCGCAGCGCCCCCGGGTAGTCGTCCGCGAGGAGCAGGTCCCGGAACCGCCTCGAGCCGTTCGCGTTGCACCGCTCCCCGATGAGGAACGGGGGAATCTCCTGGCGGATCTCCGCGGCCTGGTAGAGGCTGGAAAGCGACGGCTTCTCCGCCACGTTCCGCGGTGCGGGGGCGACCCCCTCGAGCGCCTCGCGGAGTTTCCGGATGTGCCCGGGGGTGGTGCCGCAGCACCCCCCGACGATCGAGACCCCCTCGTCACGCACGAAGGCGGAAAGCTGCGCGGCGAACGCCTCGGGGGAAAGAGGGTAGTGGGTCTTCCCGTCCCGCACCTCCGGGATCCCGGCGTTGGGGATGCAGGAGACGCGGCCGCGATAGTTCCGGCAAAGGTACCGGATGTGGGAGGTCATCCCCTCGGGGCCGGTGGCGCAGTTCAGCCCGATCGAGAAGACGGGGAACGGCTCGATGGCGGCCAGGGCGGCGGCGACGTCGGTCCCCACCAGCATCGTCCCGGTGCTCTCGATCGTGAGGGAGACCATCACCGGAACGTCCCGCTTCATCCGTTCGAGCGTCTCGAAGCAGGCCACCAGCGCGATCTTGATCTGCAGCAGGTCCTGGCACGTCTCGACGATCAGCAGGTCCGCCCCGGCCTCGACGAGCGCCCTCGCCTGCCCGGCGAAGGCGGCCGCCATCGGCTCGAAGGCGATGTGGCCCAGCGACGGGAGCTTCGTGGTGGGCCCGATGGAGCCGGCCACGAACGCGGGCCCGCCGTGCCGGCGGATCGCCTCCCGCGCGTTCCCGACCGCCGCCCGGTTGATCTCCGCGACGCGGTCGGCCAGCCCGTACTCCGCGAGAACGATCGCGTTGGCGCCGAAGGTGTTCGTCTCGAGCACCGTCGCCCCGGCGGAGAGGAAGGAGGCATGCCACTCCCGGATCACATCGGGAGCGGAAACGTTCAGGAATTCGTTGCACCCTTCCCGTCCTTCCCAGGCGGACGCGGGGATCTCCACCCGCTGCAGGTTCGTCCCGCAGGCCCCGTCGAAAAACAGGATGTTTTCGTCCCGGAACGCCATCGCTCTCCTCCCGGTAAGTGCCCAATCTTAGAACAGAAATCACTCGCAGTCAAACGGGTTTTCTTTCCCCTTGACTTTGCGGATCCTTTCCTGCTAAGTAAATAATATCTGTGTATACCGTATACAACTCACAGCGCTGATCGCACGGCCCGTAATTGGACGCTATCGATCGCGATTCCCGATTTCACCCGAAGATTACACAAAAATACCGCGAAAGGAGAGTTTGCGAAGGTAACGACGGGGGAACCGCCGATGTCCCCTTACCCCTCACAAACCGAAAGGAGACAGGGACCATGGCAGCTGTCGCAGAAAAAGCAGACGAAAGGAGAAGCGCAAAAGTGTCCAACCTCAAGGCAAAACTCTTCGAGAAGATCCAGGCCCACCGGCCGCGCACGACCAAACTGGTCAAGGAGCAGGGGAAGATCGTGATCGACCAGGTGACCATCGACCAGTGCATCGGCGGCGCCCGCGACGTCCGCAGCCTCGTGACCGACATTTCCTACCTCGACCCGCAGGAAGGGATCCGCTTCCGCGGCAAGACGATCCCCGAGACGTTCGCGGCGCTGCCGAAGGTGCCGGGGTGCGACTATCCGTACGTCGAAGGGTTCTGGTACTTCCTCCTCACCGGCGACGTTCCGACGAAAGAGCAGGCTCTCGAGGTCGTCGAGGACTTCAAGGCGCGGGCAAACGTGCCCCAGTACGTGTTCGACGTCCTCCGGGCGATGCCGCGCGACACCCATCCCATGACGATGTTCTCCACCGCCGTCCTGGCGATGCAGCGGGAATCGCAGTTCGTGAAGCGATACAACGCCGGCATGAAGAAGACCGAGTACTGGGATCCGATGTACGAAGACTGCACGAACATCATGGCGAAGATCCCCGGGATCGCCGCATACATCTACCGGATGAAGTACAAGAGCGACACCCCGATCGCGCCGGATCCGAACCTGGACCTGGGCGGCAACTTCGCGCACATGATGGGATTGGCGAAGCCCTACGACGACGTCGCCCGGATGTACTTCATCCTCCACTCCGACCACGAGTCCGGGAACGTCTCCGCGCACACGACGCACCTGGTCGCCTCGGCGCTCTCCGACGCGTACTACTCCTTCTCCGCCGGCCTCAACGGCCTGGCGGGCCCCCTCCACGGCCTGGCGAACCAGGAAGTGCTTTCGTGGATCCAGGAGGTGTTCGGGAAGCTCGGCGGGAAGCTCCCGACCGACGAGGAGCTCAAGAAGTTCCTGTGGGACACGCTCAACAGCGGGAAGGTCATCCCCGGCTACGGCCACGCGGTGCTCCGCAAGACCGACCCGCGCTACACCTCGCAGATGGAGTTCTGCCTGAAGAACCTGCCGGACTACCCGATGTTCAAGCTCGTCAACCAGATCTACAAGATCGCGCCGGACGTCCTCCGGGAGCACGGGAAGGCGAAGAACCCGTGGCCGAACGTCGACGCGCAGTCGGGCGTCATCCAGTGGTACTACGGCCTCACCGAGTACGACTTCTACACCGTGCTCTTCGGTGTCGGCCGGGCCCTCGGCGTCCTGGCGAACATCACCTGGGATCGCGCCCTGGGATACGCGCTCGAGCGTCCGAAGTCGGTCACGACCGACATGCTGGAGAAGTGGGCCGCCGAAGGGGGCCGCAAGCTCGCGTAAGCGAAACCGTCGAAATCACGGAAACGGAAAGGGGGCCTCTCGGCCCCCTTTCCATTCCACTGGGGCAGGAGTGTCCCTCGCCCACGATCAGTTTGTGGTTGCTCCCTCGCACACGGAGCACGAGCCGATGACGTGCAGGTCGATCTGGGAAACGGCGTAGATCCCCTTCTCCTCCTCGAACCGGATGCCTTCGAGGGCCGGAGGCAGCGGTATGTCGACCAGGGCGCTGCAGCGGAGGCAATGGAAGTGCGCGTGGGGGGTATCCGCCACGTCGAAACGGGAGGAGCCTCCTTCGCTGGGCCGGATCTCCCGCACGATCCCCTGGTCCCGCAGGAAGTTCAGGTTCCGGTAGACGGTCCCCAGGCTGATGTTGGGGAGTACCCGGCGCGCATCGCGGTAGATGATTTCGGCGGTCGGGTGCTCGTGGGTCTCCCTCAGGATGTCCAGGATGATGCCGCGCTGCCGGGTGTTCCGTGTCTTTTTCATATATTGTCCTTTATGGATTGACCCTAGGAACGTATCCTAGTACACGCAAAAAGATTGTCAAGATGATTGAAACCGAGCGTCGAATCCGTTATACAGGGGTGTTGACGCAGATCGACCGGAGGAGGATTCCTTGATCGTTCCCGTGGAGCTGGTTCTGCCCGTTATCCCTCTGACGGCGGGGGTTTTCGATACCCAGGTGCTGAAGCACGTCATGCTGGCGGGGCCCATCGTAAAGCTCGTCCTGCTGCTCCTGGTCCTGTTCTCCGTGGTCTCCTGGGCGATTATTTTTCTCAAGCTACGGCTCTTCAAGGGGATCGAGCGGAACCAGGCAGGGTTCGCCCGCGCCTTCGCCGAGGGGAAAAGCCTGTCCGCACTCTACGAGCAGGCCGAAAAGGAGGAAAAGTCGCCTCTCACCGAGGTGTTCCGCGCGGGGTACCTCGAGCTGACCCGGATCCAGCGGGAGCGGGGCGATGCGGCCCGCGGCGAGGCGTCGCAGGGGGGGCGCACGGCTCCCTTTCCCGTCGATAACGTCCACCGCGCGATGTACAGGACGACCCATGAGCAGGTGGGGGGGATGGAGAATCTCCTTCCGTTCCTCGCCACCACCGGCAGCGCCACGCCGTTCATCGGCCTGTTCGGCACCGTGTGGGGGATCATGAACGCCTTCTCCGGCATCGCGACCACGGGAAACGCCACGCTGGCCACCGTGGCCCCCGGCATCGCCGAGGCACTCGTCGCCACCGCGGCGGGGTTGGCCGCGGCCATCCCGTCCGTCATCGCCTACAACTACTTCCTGACCCGCATCCGGATGATCCACACCCGGATCGACAGCTTCACCTCCGAATTCATCAACTTCCTCGAGCGCAAGGTCGACAAGGGGTGACGCCATGGCGATGATGAGCTCTTCCGGCCGCGCCGGCGATCGAAGGGTCATGGCGGAGATCAACGTCACGCCGCTGGTCGACGTGATGCTCGTTCTCCTCATCATCTTCATGGTCACCGCTCCCTTGCTCACCCAGGGGGTCGACGTGAACCTGCCGCAGGCGAGCGCGAAGGCGCTGCGCAGCGACGAGGAGCGCCTGGTCATCACCGTCGACGCCAACAGCCGCGTCTTCGTGGGGAAGCAGCCCGTCGAGTTCAACCGCCTGGGGGGCGCCCTCCGGGAGATCGTCGCCCGGCGGACCGACCGTCAGGTGTATTTCCGCGCCGACCGCGCCGTCCCGTACGGGTTCGTGGTGAAGGTCATCGCGGAGGTCCGAAATTCCGGGATCGAAAAACTTGGCATGGTCACCGAACCGCTCGAGCGGTAACTTGCGCGGTAAGGGGCCGACGGGCTCGCCGTTCTTCACGGACCTCTCCCCGCCGCCGATGCGGTCCATGCTCGCCCTCTCGGGGGCGGCCCACATTGTCCTGGCGATCGTGGCGCTGGTCGTCTTCCCCCTGTTCGGGACGCCTCTGCGCCTCGAGCCGGTGGCCGTGGTGGACCTGGTCGGGGGCGGGGAATTCCGCCGGGAGGCGGGGAAGCCCCCGGGGCCGCCGCCCGCCACGCAGAAAGAGGCGACCGCGCCCAAGGGACGTACGCCTTCCCCGGAACGCAGCCGGAAGGCGGCGAAGGCCGCCCCCGACGATTTCGCCCCGTCGAAGCAGCAGGCCGCCGCCGCGTCGCTGACCGAGCGGATGCGGAAGATGCGGGAGGCCCGCACCGAATCGGAGGCGGTCCGGGGGGCGGTGGAGGAGCGCCGGAGCGAGGCGGCGGCGCGCGCGGCCGTGCGCGGCGTGAGAGAGCGCGCTGCCCACAAGATCGAGGCTCCCCCGGCCGCGCGGTCCGGGGCGCGCGGGACGGCGGGCGGCGGCGGCGGGGCGCACGGAACCGTTCGCCTTTCCCCGGAGCTGCGCGACTACTTCCGCCGGCTCGAAGAGAGCGTCCGGAGCAGCTGGGTCCTCCCCGGAGCGCTGGTGCGCGACGCGGCGAAACTCGTGGTGGAACTGCGCATCGTGATCGAGAAGGACGGCCGCGTCTCCGAGGAACGGATCGAGCGGGGTTCCGGGAATCCCTACTTCGACGACTCCGTGCGGCGCGCCATCCGGAAGGCGAGCCCTCTCCCGGTTCCCCCGGAACAACTGCGGGGCGGGGAGGATCATTACGAGGTGGGGTTCCGATTCCACGGGGGTGCGGAGTGAGGCGATTGATCGGCGCGGCGGCGGGTGCGTTTCTCCTCGTGCTGTCCCTCTTCCCTTCGCCTGCGTTCCCCGTCCTCTACATCGACATCAACGCCCCCGGGGGGAAGCGGATGCCGATCGCGGTGGCGGACGTCGCGGTCGGTCCGGGCGATCCGTCCCTCTCCCGCGGCATACCGAAGATCCTCTCCGACGACCTCGCCCTCACCGACCTGTTCGACCTGATCCCGCCGACCGCGCACATGGAGACGGTGACGGCGGCGCACTTCTCGGGAAAACCGCTGTCGTTCCCGGGGTGGAAGATGATCGGCGCCGAGGCGGTGGTCATCGGAAACGTCTCGGTGCGGGGCGATCGGCTCTCGATCGAGATGCGCCTCTACGACGCCACGCAGGGGACGCTCCTGGCCGGGAAGCGGTACACCGGCGCCCCGAACCAGCTCCGCTCCATCGTGCACCGGTTCGCCAACGAGATCGTGTACACCTTCACCGGGGTCCGGGGCGTCTTCGGGACCGAGATCGCGTTCACCGCCCGATCGGGGAAGTCCAGGGGGAAGGAGCTCTACATCGTGGGGATGGACGGGCAGGATCTGCGGAAGGTGACGGACAACCGCAGCTTCAACCTCTTCCCCCGCTGGTCCGCCGACGGTCAATGGCTGGCGTACACCTCGTACCGCACCGGCGCTCCCAACGTCTACCTGCGCAACGTCTCGACCGGGGCGGAGAAGGAGGTCATCCGGTTCGGCGGGTCGAAGGCCCCCGGGGGATTCTCGCCCGACGGGGTGTGGCTCTACGCGGGCGTGAGCCAGGCGGGCAATTCCGACATCTACCGGGTCCGGGTGGTCGGAGGCGCCGCGGAAAAGGTGGCGGAAGGATGGGGGCTCGAGGTCTCCCCCTCGCCGTCCCCCGACGGGCGGCGGATCGCATTCGTCTCCGACCGCGGCGGTTCCCCGCAGGTCTACGTGAAGACGGTCGGCGTCGCCGGGGAGACGCGGATCTCCAGCGGGACCGGCTATGCCACGTCGCCGTCCTGGTCCCCGGCGGGAGACCGGATCGCCTACACCGCCCGGTCCGGCGGCCGGTTCGTCATCGCTTCCGTCGCACCCGACGGATCCGGCGCACGGGAAGTCGCGTCCGCGGCGGACGGCGATTGCGAAGATCCGTCTTTTTCCCCGGATGGCCGCTCCCTGGTTTACACGTACAGGAAAAGGGGCTATTCTGCCCTCAAAATCATCTCATCGGACGGCCGGAGACAACGGACCCTCGTTTCCGGCCTCGGGGACGCCGGTTCACCCGCCTGGTCACCCGGACGGTAGCTTGGAGGGCGCCTACGCGCCCGGATTCATCCATCAAAAGGAGGGGAACAGAAATGAAGGGTACAATTTCCTGGAAATGGGCCGTGCTGGTCTTGTCCGTTGCGGCCCTTGTGGCGGTGGGGTGCGCCAAGAAGCAGACGGTGAAGTCCGAAGGCGCCCCGGGCGCTCCGGGAGCGGCCGTCACTCCCGCACCCCCGGCGGTCGGTGAAGCGCCCGTGATGGAGGCCCCGCCGGCTCCCGTGGCGGTCGCCCCGGCGACGCCGCCCGCGGCGGCGCCCGGAGTCGCGGTCACCGAGGAGAAGATGTCTCAGTTCGACGACGTCCGGTTCGACTTCGACAAGTCGGAGGTGAAGGAGGACGGCCGCAAGACGTGCCAGGTCGTGGCCGACTACCTGAAGAAGAACCCCATGGCGAAGTTCCTGATCGAGGGGCATTGCGACGAGCGCGGGACATCGGAGTACAACATGGCGCTCGGCGATCGTCGCGCGACGGCCGTGATGAACTACCTCGTGTCCCTCGGCGTTCCGAAGGCGGCGCTCTCCACGGTCAGCTTCGGCAAGGAGAAGCCGCTGGATCCGGGTCACGACGAGGGGGCGTGGGAAAAGAACCGCCGCGCGCACTTCGTCCTGAAATAAGGTCACGGTGAACAGGGTGGCGCGCAACGCGGTCGTTTACCCGCTGATCGGGGCATTCGCCGCCTTCCTGGCGGGGTGCGCGGTCATGGACACCGGCGCCTTCACGCGGCTCCAGGACGAGATGGTGGGGCTGAAGAGGGAGATGGCGGTGCTCAGGACGGCGCCCCCGCCCGCACCCGTTCCCGCGGCGGAGCGGGCCGACGCCGGCGAGATCGGGTCCGTGCGGAAGAGCTTCGCGGACTTGAACGCCGATTTCGACCGGATGAGGACGGACCAGCTGGCCGCGACCACCCGGATGGACGAGGCGCAGGCCGAGATGCGGCGGATCGCCGCCCGGCAGGACGCGCAGGACCGGGCGTTCCAGGAGATCCGGGGGAACGCCGACCGGATGAAGGAGATCGAAAAGCGCCTGGCGGCGCTCGAGGAGCGGATCGGCAAGCTCGCCGCCGCTCCGGTCCCGGCGCCCGCTCCGGCTCCGGAGAGCCCGCGGGAGTGGAAGAGCCCGGAGGAGATGTACGAGGTCGCCGTGGGACAGGTGAAGGGCGGGGACCCGAGGAAGGGGCGGGAGACGCTCACCGACTTCGCGGCGAAATACCCGGACCACAAGCTGATCCCGAACACCCTCTACTGGAAGGGCGAGGCGTTCTACGCGGAGAAGGACTTCGAGAACGCCATCCTCACCTTCCAGGACGTGGTGGACAGATATCCCCGGGAGGAGAAGGCCTCCGACGCGATGTACAAGCAGGGGTTGTCGTTCCTGGCGCTGAAGGACAACAGGAACGCCCGCGTCCTGCTCGATCTCGTCCAGAAGAAGTACCCGAAGTCGAATGCGGCCGGGATGGCGAAGAAGAAGCTCAGGGAGATCAGATAGGAGTTCCAACCCCGTGATCAAAAACTTCGTGCTCGACACGAACGTCCTTCTGCACGACCCCAACGCGCTGTTCCATTTCGAGGACAACCGGGTGATCGTCCCGATCACGGTGATCGAGGAGCTCGATCATTTCAAGAAAGACC
>Ga0208373_1004412_pt1 | contig 12702 bp, 13 predicted proteins | sample RifOxyC2_FD_184036 | JGI IMG/M metagenome (GOLD analysis project Ga0208373, IMG submission 184036) | Soil microbial communities from Rifle, Colorado - Rifle Oxygen_injection C2 (SPAdes) | ecosystem: Environmental > Terrestrial > Deep subsurface > Rock core/Sediment | place: Rifle, Colorado...
TTAAAAATAGAAAAAATAAAATTAACAGAAAATGAAAAGGAAAGAGTTAAATATCAAATTTTAGAATTTATAAGCTTAAAACAAACTGAAAGAGCGAAAATAGCATATTCATATATTTTAGCTGAAAAAAATGGATTAAGACCTGAAAACGATCTGATATATGAAGAATTTAAAAATGAAACTTATCAAAAATTTCTTAATCCTCCGGAAATTGCAAAAATTTTAGAAATCGCAAAACAAATTGACCTTAAAATACAAGAGGCTGAATTTTAAAAATAAATATGTTAAAATAAAAATACTTCCAAATCTTCTAAATACATGAAAATCCTAATCATCGGCAATGGCCAACTTGGATCTTGCGCTTACAAAATCCTTTCTGAGAAAAAAGACAAATATGAAATTAAAATCAGTGGCATAGAAGGAGATTTTGACTTTAAATACGATCTGATTAATGGCAATTTAGAAAAAGTTTTAGGAGATTACCTGCCAGAAGTTATTATTTTAACAGCGGCCTATACCCACGTTGACGGTTGCGAAGAAAAACCTAATTTATCTTTTGCTATCAATGTTAAAGGCACTGAAAATATAGTTAAATTTTGCAAAACACATCAGGTAAAATTGATATTTTTCTCCACAGATTATATTTTTGACGGTAATCATGGCCCTTACAGCGAAGATGATTCCCCAAATCCCTTAAATGTTTATGGACAACACAAACTTAACGCAGAAAAAATTATTAAAGAAAATTTAAAAAATTATTTAATCCTTCGTATAGCTTGGCTAGCTGATATCAAATATGACAATATGAATTTCGTTGCCAGACTGCTTGAAAAATTAAAAAATAGAGAATCTTTGAAAATAGTTGATGATCAATATGGCAATCCAACTTTAACTAGAAATGTTGTTGAAAATATCGAAGTATTTTTAGATCAAAATTTATCAGGAACTTATCATATTTCTGGAACTGAAATGATCAATCGATTTGCTTATGCTAGAAAAATTGCTGAAATTTTCGGCTATGATCCAAATTTAATTTTAAAAGCCAAATCAAATGATTTCAAAACCGCGGCTAAAAGACCTCTTTATGGCGGAATGAATACAGCAAAAGCCAAAAAAATTCCTGGAATTAAATTATTGAATGTTGAAGAGATGGTGTATAAAATGAAAGATGATATTGCTTTCTAAATACTTTTTTCTTAATTATGCAAGGATTAATTATAAAATCTCTCAAAAAATATGAAGATGATCGCGGCTTTGTAATAGAAACTTATCGCATGGATGAAATTAATTCAAATCCAGCTATGACTTATTTTTCTTATTCTCATCATGGTGTCGTGCGTGGACCACATGAACACGTTTTTCAAAGCGATCTTTTTCAATTTACTGGTCCTGGCGATTTTGAAATGTATCTTTGGGATAATCGACCATGGTCAAAGACATATAACGAACATAAAAAAATGGTTGTAGGAGAAAGTAATCCCTCAACAATTTTAGTCCCACCAGGAATAGTGCATGGCTATAAATGTATTTCAAAAAAAGGCGCCTATTACTTCAATTCCCCAGATAAATTATATAAAGGTTGCGGCAAAAAAGATGAAGAAGTCGACGAAATCAGACATGAAAAAGATCCAAATTCCAAATTCCAAATTCCAAATTCTAAATGAATTTCAAAACTATCCTTATTACCGGCGGTGCTGGATTTATTGGAGCTAATTATTTAAATAAATACGTTAAATTAAATCCAAATATTCATTATATCTGCGTTGACAAACTCACCTATGCTGGATCTTTAAAAAATCTTGAAATTAAAAACTTAGCTAATTTCAGCTTCGAAAAAGTTGATATTGTCGATAAACAAGCTCTTAAAAAGATTTTTGAAAAATATCAAATTGATGGAATTATTCATTTCGCGGCTGAAAGCCATGTTGATAATAGTATTGAGAATCCGGATATTTTCGTGATGACTAATGTCGTTGGCACTGCTAATCTACTTGATTTAGCTTTAAAATTCAAAGTGAGAAAATTTCATCATATCTCAACTGATGAAGTTTATGGAGATTTACCGATTACTGGATATTTCACAGAAAAAAGCCCGTATCGTCCAAGCAGTCCTTATTCAGCTTCAAAAGCCGCTTCAGATCATTTGGTCAGAGCCTATCATCGTACTTATGGACTAAATATCACTATTAGTAATTGTTCAAATAATTATGGACCTTATCAGCATCAAGAAAAATTAATTCCACTTTTTATCAAAAATTTAATGAATAATGAAAAAGTTCCTGTTTACGGAAAAGGTAGAAATATCCGCGATTGGATTTATGTTGAAGATCATTGCGATGCTGTAGATTTAATTTTTCGAGAAGGAAAAAGCGGCGAAACTTATTTAATTGGCGCTAAAGGAGAAAAAACTAATTTAGAAATTGCTAAAATTTTACTCAAAGCATTTGAAAAAAATGAAAATTATATCAAATATGTTGAGGATCGAAAAGGTCATGATTTCAGATACGCCATTGATGCCACAAAACTAAAAAAAGAACTTAATTGGAAATCCAAAATTGATTTTCAAGAAGGAATAAGGAAAACTATTCTTTGGTACCAAAAAATTTAAAATTTATGAAATGAAAGGTATTATCCTCGCTGGCGGTTCAGGGACAAGACTTTATCCTATTACAAAGGCTATAAGTAAACAACTTATGCCTATTTATGATAAACCAATGATTTATTATCCGCTTTCAACTTTAATGTTAGCTGGGATAAAGGAAATTTTAATTATTTCAACACCTAAAGATTTACCAAAATTCAAAGAACTTCTTGAAGATGGTTCGCAACTTGGAATTTCAATTAAGTACACCGAACAAGCAAAACCTGAAGGACTAGCTCAAGCTTTTATTATTGGACAAAAATTTATTGGAAAAGACTGTGTTTGTTTAATTTTGGGAGATAATCTTTTTTATGGCCATGGATTTTCTGATAAACTTCAAAAATGTACTAAATTAAAAAATGGAGGAATTATATTTGGATATTTAGTAAAAGACCCCGAACGCTATGGGGTAGTTAATTTTGACGAAACTGGAAAAGTCTTGGATATTGAAGAAAAACCTAAAAATCCAAAATCAAAATATGTAATCCCTGGAATTTATTTTTATGATAATAAAGTCATAAATTTTGCCAAAAATTTAAAACCTTCCAAAAGAGGCGAACTAGAAATAACAGATTTAAATAAAATATATTTGCAAAATCAAGAATTAAAAGTTGAACTTCTAGGAAGAGGCAATGCTTGGCTTGATACCGGAACACATGAAGCTATGCACGAAGCCTCAAATTTTGTAGAAATTATCGAAAAACGGCAAGGCACAAAAATCGCTTGCATCGAAGAAATTGCTTTTACTAAAGGATATATAAATAAAAATCAATTAAAAAAATTAGCAAAACCAATGATAAAAAATGATTATGGAAAATATTTAATGAATTTATGCGATATTTAAATTTATTGATTTTAAGTCATTAATAATTTAAGATTCGCTTATCTTATTTTTTATATTTACATCTATAATGTTTAATAAACAAAAAATAAAAATTTATTTTTTATTATTTTTTCTAAGTTTTACCAGTATACAAGCTTTTGCTTCTGACGGAGTAGCAGAATCTTCTTCGCATGAAGGTTTTTCAATCGTCTTTCTTTGGATAGCAATAATTCTTTTATTAGCAAAAATATCAAATATAATTGAACGAATAGGTCAGCCACCTGTTTTAGGAGAATTATTAATAGGTATCATTCTAGGGAATTTAACACTACTAGGAATAAATATTTTTGATCCAATTAAAGATGATACGATTATTAAATTTCTTGCGGAATTAGGTGTAGTGATTTTACTTTTTCAAATCGGACTAGAATCAAACATAAAGGATTTATTTAAAGTAGGCGCAAGAGGCATGATAATAGCTACCGTCGGAGTTGTTGTCCCGTTTGTATTAGGAACATTTATATTTGGACCATTAGTTTTACCAAATCTTTCAACATACACTTACCTGTTTTTGGGCGCGGCATTAACTGCAACTTCAGTTGGTATTACCGCACGCGTATTTCAAGATTTAGGAAAAACAGATACCCAAGAATTTAAAATGATCTTAGTCGCCGCAGTCATTGATGACGTATTGGGACTTATCATATTAGCTATAGTTTCTGGAATTGTAACATCTGGAAATCTTGAAGCTAATCATATCATTTGGATAGTATTAAAAGCTTTTATATTTTTAGCAGGTGCGATATTTTTAGGACAGTTAATGGCACCCTATATAAGCAAATTTTTCTCAAAAATACATACCGGAAGTGGCATGAAATTTACTATAGTTATATCTTTCTGTTTAGTTTTTGCTTTTCTTGCTAGTAAAATAGGGCTTGCTCCAATTGTTGGAGCTTTTGCCGCGGGACTTGTACTTGATCCTGTACATTTTAAATATTTTAAAAAACCAACTATCTATCATACAATAAATGAAGCTATGAGCAATGCTGACGCAAAATCAAAAAATAAAATTATGGAAATAATGGATGTTTATGTATATAAACACATAGAAGATTTAATTAGCCCACTCGGACATTTTTTGATACCAATATTTTTTATTTTAACTGGAATGAGTGTAAAATTAGATGCCCTGGCTGATAAATCAATTATATTTGCGGCTTTAATTATTACTCTTGTCGCCTTTATCGGTAAAATTGTCAGCGGTTTATTTGCAGGCAAAGCTAATAAATGGATTGTTGGTTTTGGAATGATTCCAAGAGGCGAAGTCGGTCTTATCTTTGCTACCATGGGACTTTCCTTAGGAGTCTTTTCAAATCAAATTTTTTCTATCATAGTAATTATGGTAATCTTAAGTACGATTATTCCGCCAATAATTTTAAATTTTTTAATTAAAGCTGAAAATAAAAAATGACCGTCAATTTTGATATATTATATGATTGTGAAAATTTTGCTGTTATTAACAAAAATGCTGGAATTGCCGTTCAGCAATGGACAAATGTGCCATATGAAAAATCTTTAGAATGTAAATTGAAAAATTATTTTCACCAAAAAAATGAAAAAGTTTTCCTTGTGCATAGACTAGATAAAGATACCTCAGGCTGTTTAATCATTGCCAAAAATTTATCAGCAAAAGAAATATTTGAAAAAATGTTTAGAGAAGGGGATGTAAAAAAAGAATATTTAACTTTAGTTAAAGGAATTGTTAAAAACAAAAAAGGCACAATCAAAATTCCCCTTCAAGGCCGAGGCAACAGTTTGGTAAATGCTCTAACTTTTTATGAAGTTAAAAAAACTTTCTCAAAAGAAAATATTTCTTTAGTAAAAGTAAAAATTAAAACTGGACGTAAACATCAAATCAGGCAACATTTTGCCAAAATGCATCATCCGGTTGTCATGGACAAAATTTATGGAGATTTTAAATTTAATAAAAATTTTGAAAAAACATATAAATTGCACAGACAATTCCTGCATGCGCAAAATATAAGTTTTGATTTTAAAGATAAAAAATATAATTTTACTGCACCGCTACCAATAGATATTGGAAAAATAATAAATGGTGCGACCAGCAGGATTTGAACCTGCGACCTCCGGCTCCGCAAGCCGATGCTCTATCCAGCTGAGCTATGATCGCACGATGAGATTGCCAAAGAATTATAAATATATATAATACTAATTGCAAAATTTTATTAAAAAAATTCATAATTTATATTTAATATGATCCCAGGCAAATATATCTGGATGGACGGCCAACTTACCCTTTGGAACGACGCCAAAATTCATGTTGTTAATCACTCTCTTCATTATGGTTCAGCTGTTTTTGAAGGAATTAGATTTTATGAAACTGATAAAGGACCAGCCATTTTTCGAAATTCAGATCACCTGAAAAGACTTTTCTATTCAAGCACTTTTATGAAAATGGATTTAGAATATTCAGAAGAAGATATTATTAAAGCAGTAATTGAAACCGTAAAAACTAGCAATTTAAAATCAGGTTACATCAGACCTTTGTTTTATTTAGGAGAAAGAATGGGATTAAATCCTGTTGGTATCAAACCTCATGTTAGCATCTCATGTTGGGGATGGGACAAATACCTTGCCGCTGACGCTGTAAAAGTAAAAACCTCTAAATGGAGACGAGTATCACCATTAGCTGACGTGTGTGATGCGAAACTATCTGGTCATTATTACAATGCTTGCATGGCCAGTATCGATGCTCAGACGCAAGGCTATGACGAAGCTCTCATGTTGGATCAAAACGATTTTGTAGCTGAAGGACCAGGAGAAAATATTTTTATTGTTAAAGACAATATTTTATATACTCCAGAAAAAGGAAATTTATTGCCTGGAATAACCAAAGATTCCATTACTAAAATCGCTAAAGATTTAGGATACGAAATCAAAGAAGCCAAATTAACATTAAAAGATGTTTATAGCGCAGATGAAGCGTTTTTTACCGGTACAGCGGCTGAAGTACAGCCAATTGAATCCGTAGATGATAAAAAAATTAAAAACCGAATTGGAGAAATAACTTTAAAACTCCAAAAAACATATTCCGATGTTGTACGAGGAAAAAATAAGAAATATTTGGATTGGTTGACAATTGTGGCGTAAATTATTTATAAACTGATTTACCGCCTTCATGTCCGCCTATATCAAAAATATCTAAGACAAAGACCTGATCGTCATTATATGTCCAAATAATTCTTAAATCCCCAGTCACTTTTGATGACCATAATTTACCAAATTGTTTACTTATAACTTGATGGCTATATAAACTACTATCTTTTGGATTATCTTTTAATTTATTAAGAGTTTTTCTAATTTTATCATCTAATTTCTGATCACATTTAGTAAGTTTTACGTATTTTTTTAAAAAATATTCTTTAAAATTAAGTTTAAACATATTCTTTTTTAATTTTATTTAAAAATTTATCTAATGCTCCATCTTTAGTGGTATCTACAAGAATACTAGGACTCTCAAGAGATTTTTCTAAACTTGCCTCTTGTTCAGCTGTTAAATGATAAACTTTATCATAAAAAGCATCTTGCTTATTTAAATAATAATAAAATTCAACCAAAGCCAATTTGACAATTTCGGCGCGATTCATTCCAGATAACCTCTCCTCTAAACTTTTAACAACTTGATCGAGTTCAGGACTATTAGAAAAAGTAAAAGTAAACCTTTTCGGCTCAACTTCTTTTGATTTTTTAAATTTTAAAATTTTCATATATTTTTTAGAAAAAATTCATTATTATTATAAACATTTTACTACATTATATCAAGTAATTTCTTAAAATTCACATCTTCTTCAATACTTTTATTAATAAAATCAACGTAAATTTCAACAATATTATCAATTGTTCTGGTTGGGTGAAGACTTTTTAATTCACCAACAATCTGTCCGTTTTTAATATAATTCGCTAAAACAACATAATTATTCATATCAAGTTCTTTTCTAAATTCTTTTAAATCCTGAATTGAAAAATAGGAGGCAGTAAAATAATATCCAAAATATAAAATAAATATCGCTGAAAATAATTTTTTATACTTTTCTGCTTTAAAAACTTCATAAATAAAATAAGCGATATAAAACCCAATCGGTATTAAAAAATAATAAGTGTATCTTCCCGCCAAACTTTGCTCCAAACTATAATTAAAACGAGTTAAAGATATTAAGACAAAATTAATTGCATAAAAAATTGTTGAAAATATTAAAACCTTACTCAAATCTTGTGCCTTTAATTTATAAAGCCAAAAAACAGATAAAATAAATAAAATAAATACAATCAAAATTACGGCTGAATGAATACTCAAAAGCGCTGTAGCTTTAACTAAATTCATAGAAACCGCGTAAAGAAAATATTTAAAAATTCCAAAAAAATCTGAAAAGGCTAAGCTATGACTGCTGACGGTAATATTTTTTCCTGCAAAAATAATATAAATCACCGCGTTAACAATCAAAATCAAAAAATACCCCATGCTGTAATACAATTGTTTTTTATTTTTATAAAATAATATCAAATATAGTATCAAAACTATTGGTAAAATTAGGCCTTGTCCAAAAAAATAAGCTTGCAAGAAAGCCAAGCTAAAAGAAATCCAAATTAAATATTTTTTATTTTGAATTAAATATTTTTGCAAAAAAAGCCAAGCTAATAAAAATACAAAAACATTCAAAATCGTGCAAATGCCGAAATTACTTAACACAACCTGCGAATGGTATAAATTAAATAAAAAAAACAAAGTTGATAAAAATGAAATTGCGCGAGATCTAATAAAATTATTTAAAACTTTGAACAAAACAAGACCGGTTAAAGCATGAAAAAGCAAATTTACGTAATGATAATAAAGAAAATGAGCGTTAAAAAATTTTAATTCTAAAAAATAAAATATTTTGAAAAACGGTTTGAAATGTTCTACATGAGGCAATAAATAATTCACGTTCCCAGAAACATATTCAGCGATAAAATCCCATTCATCCCAAGCTGGGAAATAAAACGAAATTTTCCAGACCAAAAAAATCAAAAATAAAAAAATACCAAAAACATGCAAGTCAGTTTTGATTAATTTTTTAAAAAATTCATAATTCATGTTACATTATGCGTTATGCGAAATATATTTTTCTAAAAAACGCATTACCAATTACCAATTACTAATCCCTAATTATGTTCCCTCCTGCCAACTACTTAAATATTTTTTCTGCTCTTCAGTTAATTCATCAATAGAAACTTCCATGGCGGTAAGTTGCAACGCTGAAATATAATCATCAATTTCTGGAGGCAAAGTATAAACTTTGGCTAGTAAATTGCTTTTATTTTTCACTAAATACTCGCAAGCCAAAGCCTGCCCACAGAATGACAAAGACATAACCTCGCTCGGATGACCTTCTGCCGCCGCTAAATTCGCCAAACGCCCTTCACCAACTAAATACACATATTTACCATTTTCAAAAACATATTCGTCAAAATATGATCTAACTCTCCTTTTTGATTTTGCTTGCTTTTCTAAAGACTTAACATCTATTTCATTATCAAAATGACCTGAATTTGCCAAAATCGCCCCTGATTTCATGCTTTTTATATGATCCAAAGTGATAACGTGCTTATTACCGGTAACGGTCACAAAAATATCGCCGATTTTGGCCGCGAATTCCATTTTCATTACCACGAATCCATCCATTTTTGCCTGTAAAGCACAAAAATTATCAACTTCCGTCACAATCACATTAGCTCCTAATCCTTTTGATCTCAAAGCTACCCCTTTGCCACAACTTCCATATCCCAAAACCACTACTGTTTTGCCAGCAAATAAAATATTTGAAGCTCGAATTATTCCATCTAAGGTTGACTGTCCTGTCCCGTAATAATTATCCATCAAATGTTTAGTTTTATTATCATTAACAGCAATCATCGGACATTTCAAAGCTTTATCTTTTTCCATTGCTTTCAAACGAATAATTCCGGTTGTAGTTTCTTCACAGCCGCCAATAATATTTGGAATTAAATCGGCATATTCAGTGTGAATTAAAGTTACCAAATCGCAACCATCATCAATCGTAATCTGAGGTTTAAATTCAACAACTTTTTTTAAAAATTTATAATAATCTTCTTTCGATTCGCCTTTATACGCATACACAAAAACTCCGTCTTCAGCTAAACTAGCCGCCACATCATCCTGCGTTGAAAGAGGATTACAGCCAGTAATAGCCACTTCCGCTCCTCCAGCAATCAAAGTTTTTACTAAAACAGCGGTTTCTTTTGTTACATGAAGCGCCATACCGATTCTTAAATTTTCAAAAGGTTTTTCCTTTTTAAAACGTTCTTGAACTTTCTTAAGCGCTGACATGTTGCGTTGCGCCACTTCAATATTCATTTTACCTTGACTAGCCAAACTAATATCTTTAACAAAATAATTCATAAATTAAAATTTAAATAATTCAACCATCTAGCAATTTAACAGTTTAGCAATTTCTTCTGCTTTATCTGTCTTCTCCCAAGAAAATTCACTCCTTCCAAAGTGTCCATAAGCCGCTGTTTTTTTGTAAATTGGTCTTAATAAATCTAAATGTTTAATTATCTCAGCTGGTTTAAGTCCAAATACTTTTCTAATCACTTCTTCGATTTTTTTGTTATCAAATTTCGAAGTACCAAAAGTATCTACAAATATTGATACTGGCTCTGCGTAACCAATCGCATAAGCAATTTGGACTTCGCATTTCTTGGCAATACCTGCGGCCACAATATTTTTTGCAACATATCTAGCCATATAGGCCGCGCTTCGATCTACTTTTGACGGATCTTTACCAGAAAAACAACCACCACCATGACGGCCCATACCACCATAAGTATCAACAATTATTTTTCTACCAGTTAATCCCGTATCTCCTGGAGGACCGCCAATGATAAATGTACCAGTTGGATTAACATGATAAATTGTTTGATTGTCAACTAAATCTTTACAAACAGGTTTGATAACATGCTCAATCATATCTGAATAAATTTGTTTATGCTTGGCTTCTTCTCCATGCTGTGTTGATACAACAACAGTATGAACTCTTTTTGGCTTACCGTTTTCATATTCAATTGTAACTTGAGTTTTTCCATCAGGACGCAAATATTTTAAAGCGCCAGCTTTTCTAACATCAGCTAATTTCATCGCTAATTTATGCGCAAGCATGATTGGCATCGGCATTAATTCTTCGGTTTCATCAATTGCAAATCCGAACATCATGCCTTGATCGCCAGCTCCCTGTTCCTTATGTAGACCTTCTCCATCATTAACTCCTTGAGCAATATCAGGACTTTGACCGTGAATTGATGAAATAACAGCACAAGCTTTATAATCAAACCCATAAGCCGCGTCATCATATCCAATATCACGAATAGTATTGCGAGCAATATCTTGTATATCCACATAACAGTTGGTAGTAATTTCGCCAGCCACAAAAGCAAGTCCTGTAGTTAAAAGAGTCTCGCAAGCCACTCTTCCTTTAGGATCTTGTTGAAAAATAGCATCCAAAACCGCATCAGAAATCTGATCAGCAATCTTATCCGGATGGCCTTCAGTTACTGATTCTGAGGTGAAAAGATAGGTAGACATAAATAAACTTAAAAAATAACAAATTTATGTTAACATATTATTGTATAAATACAATATTTCTTGCTTATCACCAAAAAAAGATATTAAATGTATATAATAATATTATTTTTATAAAATATGTCTAATTTTATAAACAATCCCGGGGTAACAGAACCATTCTCTTCTAAGCGTGCAATTTCACGTTTGCTCTTTGATTTTTCAATTATGTTATCCTGCATCAAAGAACACGATAATAATAAAAATATTCTAGATTTTGCTTGTGGAACCGGATGGGTCGCTGAATTTCTCAACAGAAGTGGTTTTACCGTATATGGATTCGATCTTTCTCCTAATGCAATTGAATTAGCCAAACTTAGAGTTAAAGCAGATCAAAGATTAGACCCGGAAAAGCTCTCCTTTTTTGACTGTGATGGACATGCGCTTACCTCTATGAAAAATAATTTTTTTAGTAATGTTGTTTGTTTTGACAGTCTACATCACATGAAAAATTTTGATAAAGTAATTTCGGAAATATCTCGTATTTTAATACCAGGCGGTAGAGCAATATTTGTTGAACCAGGCGCAAAACATTCCACTTCTAAAGAAACTATTGAATTTATGGAAAAATACAAAAGTCAGGATCCAACTTGGATAGAAAGAGATATTATTATTGAAGATATAAATGAAATTGGTAGCAAAAATGGATTTGAAGAGATGAAATTAAAACCATTTCTGGATCCAAGTATGATTAATTACAATTTAAAGGATTGGCTTCACTTTCGTAACAATAAACTCGCACAAGAACAACTTATTGAGCAACTTTGTTCTTTTAATTATGACAGTCGTGTCATTTTTTATTTAGATAAAAAAACTTCAATTTAAACATAATACTACTTCGCTTTTAAAAAATTACTTTATAATCTATTCTTAAATTGTTTTCTTTCCCCTTTATCCTTTTTAAGTGAAAATCACCATCATTGGCACAGGTTATGTAGGACTAACAACAGGTATATCTTTTGCTGAAATGGGCAATAATGTGCTTTGTATTGATATCGATCAAGTCAAAATAAAAAATCTGCAAAAAGGCAAAAGTGCAATTTACGAACCTAATTTAGAAAATCTACTCAAAAAAAATCTAAAAGCAAAACGCATTTCTTTTGATACTAATATTAAAAAAGGAATTGAATTCGGTGATATTATCATTTGCGCAGTTGGCACGCCAATAAATAACGGCAATAAAGCTGATCTTACCTATGTAAAAGAAGTAGCAAAAAACTTTGGGAAATATTTAAATGGATATAAAATTTTCTTAAACAAATCAACAGTCCCAATCGGCACTAGTCAAAAATGCATCGAAATAATCAAATCACAAATCACGAATCACCTGCCCGACACAAATGTCATTCAGGCGGGCGAATCACGAATCACCTGCCCGACACAAATGTCATTCAGGCGGGCGAATCACGATTTTGATTTCGTTTCCAATCCAGAATTTCTACGTGAAGGAACGGCCATCAAAGATACTTTAAATCCTGATAGGATCGTCATTGGAATAAATAATCAAAAAGTTCTAAAAACTATTAAAAAGCTTTATGAACC
>Ga0208373_1004413_pt1 | contig 12698 bp, 9 predicted proteins | sample RifOxyC2_FD_184036 | JGI IMG/M metagenome (GOLD analysis project Ga0208373, IMG submission 184036) | Soil microbial communities from Rifle, Colorado - Rifle Oxygen_injection C2 (SPAdes) | ecosystem: Environmental > Terrestrial > Deep subsurface > Rock core/Sediment | place: Rifle, Colorado...
AATATTCCTTATGCCGCAGGCTGCGGGGAATGCCAGGGGAAATATTCTCTGCTGCCGGGGAGCTTGTAATGCCAGTTTCATTATAAAATCACCGCTCGCAGAATGTTTCATGCAAAAACGCGGATAAAGCCCCTTTTCCCCGGCTATTTTAGCAAAAAACAGGATTCATCGATCAATTCGCAAAGCCTTTGGATTCTTATCGCAAAATGCCGCCGCTGAGGAACTGGGCCGGCCGCAGGAACGGTACCGGCCCTGCATCTTTGAAGCTGCTCCGGCCAGAGGGGCTGATGACCATACCAGTGTTTTCCTTCATCAGCCCTTTGTTTTTTAATCACATAAAACCCGGCAGACTACTCCGCTTTTTCTGATACTTGATTCTCCGGAAGCATATTATCTTTGCGGCGGCTCCCGATCGTCTGTTTTATATTCAGCTTTCCGACATTTTTCAAAATTGTTTCCGCGATATTGTTTGCCAGAAGCCGGTTGCCCTTATCCGTGCAATGGCCGAAATCTCCGGCAAACCTGTCAGAGAAATATTCGCCGTATCCTTCTTTACGGGCAGCTTCTTTGAACAGGTTTTCATTGTCCACGAAGATAATATCTTTACGGGAAGACAGCATTTTTTTTAACGGCGTTATGCTCCGCCTAGGATACTGCACACAGACAAGCCGGATCTTCTCTGCCGCAAGGATATCCGCAAGTTTCAGATAATTCTTTTTGGTGATGGGGTTGTACCTTGAAAAACGCATCTTTTCAGCCATTCTATAGAAGGCTTCGGCGCGCCTCATTTTTTTCTGTTCCTCAAACAGCGCCGCCAGACTGGAGCAGTGAAAATCATCATCCGGGTTTAAATGAACAGCTCTCCTCATCATTTTTTCAGCTTTATCGTAGGAAGAAGAATCCAAATAAACGAGCCCCAGGCAATAGCAGATATCGGGATTGTCCGGATCCAGAGCCAAAGCCTTTAGCCACAATTCTTCAGCCTTTTGATAATTCTTTTCAAAATAATAATGTGTACCCAGCCATAAGTATCCGTCGGACAGATCGGGATTTAATTTGATTATGGCTCCATAAGAATTTAACCCGGCTTCGCGGTTTCCCAGTTCGAAGTGGCATTTGGCCAGCATGTGAAGGGATTCAATGTTTCCAGGTTCGTTTTTCAGATTTTTTTCCAATACAGAGACGCAATTTTCGTATTCTCCGGAATGAAAATATTTTTCTGCCAGGGCCGGTCCGTCAGGTAAATGAGTTTTCCGAGGATGATCATTGGGATCTGCCCGGAGTCTTTTCGAAGCGGAGGAATCCGAGGGGAATTTTCTGCTTTCCAGTTTCGATTTTAGATGAAGCCTGATATGAAGAATCAGTTTATATGTTTTACTGCGGGTAAAAAAAATGAAGAAATTGCGCTTATAAGGGCGATGCAGTCTTGAACTGTCATTGATCCCCATCATTGTTATCACTATATCAGGCCTGAATTTTTTCAGATTATTTTCAAGATTTTCCAGGATATGCTCCGTGTTTGTTCCCGGCATTCCACGGTTGATCACGCTGAATTTCATTTCAGATTTCCGGCTGTTTAAAATATCTTCGAGCTGGGCCGGATAGGATTTCTCTCCGCCCAGCGCAGTGGTCGATTCACCCAGACATAAGATCAGGCAAGCGTCCTTTTGAACTAAAGCTTTGTTGTTTCTGTAACGCTGGCTTGATAGATATGCGAATTCTGCGGTTCGCATAACCAGCTCAGCGGCAAGCAGGCCCGCTAACAGGCCTGAAAACATAAGGAGTATTTTTTTTAGAGTCATCCGGGGTTTTGCGGACATTTTATATTATCCTTTCGTTTCCACTATACCGTCTTGTGTTTTAAACTGCGGATCTTTTATGAGCCGACAAGTATTCTTCAGAACGGAAGCCGACGGTCATGAACCCCTTAGTGGCAAATAATGTCATGCCACTGACTTAAACTGCTTCTGACCCATGGGTTTTTATAAGCCAATTTTTCGATATATTCTTCTGCTTTCCTGATCTGCGCTTCGGAAAAGGAATAATTGGAACGGACATAATGCGGGTATTTTGAAGTAAGCCTGATTCTGAATCTTTCTTTCTGCCTGTCGAAATCAAATCCAGGAAAAACAAAGAGCCGGCCCACCCGCAGTACAGCTCCGGGAGACAGATTTCCGTGTATGAAATCAATCGTTTTTTTGAAAGTATCCAAATTATCGCCGGGCAATCCCAAAATGGTGTTAACCTGTATTGACATCTCCGGAGCAAGCTTATAGATCAGTTTCAGCCCCCGTTTAACTTTATTTATGTCAATGCGCCGGCTGGCGTTTTTCAGAGCGGCCGGGTTTATTGTGTCGATGCCCAGGTCCATGTATTTTATGTTCAATTCGTGGAATATCCCTATCTGTTCTTCGGTTATCAGCTCAACATCGGCCGCAACTTTTATCGGGGCGCTTATCTTTGTACCCTTCAGCTCCTTTGCCATATCTTTTAATCTTTTCATGTCGTAATTGAAAGTTCCGTCAAAACAGACGATCATATCAGGGCGTTTCTTAAGCGCGCCGATAATCTCATCCTTTATTTTAGCGGCTGAAAATGACCTCAGGGGTTTTACGCCGAAAAGACAATACGCGCATCTTCGGATACAGCCTCTTAAAAACTGGACGGCTATGGTTTTGGTCTGCTCTTCTCTGCTCCATGGAAGCAGGGTATAATCTATTTCCGGTATTTCATCGAGGTCCCGGAGATAAGCCAGCTCAGTGTTTATTTTAATCCCTTTTTTGTTTCTGTAAGTTATACCCCGGATATTTTCCATCTCAGGCAGACCCGCATGAAAATGCATGAGCAGATCGTTAAAAGGCATTTCTCCCTCTCCTCTTACTATGACATCTATTTCCGGGTTGTCCCTGAGTATCTGCTCCGACAAATAGGCGGCTGACGGCCCGCCCAGAATTATTTTAATACCGGCGCTTTTGCTTTTTAATATTTTCGCAACCTTTAAAGTATTGGAAATATTCCAGACATAGCAGGAAAAAGCGGCGATATCGGGCCTATGTTTTAATATTTTATCCGCAAAACGTTCGACCCAGTTTTTATCATTTTCAAGGCAGTAAAGTTTGGATAATTTGACTTTTTCTCTCAGAATCCTGTTTTTTTTAGCATGCGCGGCCAGTAAATCTACCGCAAGATATGCCGCAGACAGGGTGTTTCCCGTTGGCAGAGAACAGAGTATTACATTCACCGTATTTCAGTCGTTCAAGGCATTTTTTATCGGAGTCGAAAATATTTTTCGACACCTCTTCGAACAGTTTTGCATTCTGTTTCAGTAACGGCGTTTCCTTTTTCCAAACGAGCCCTTTCATATCGGCGCTCATCTTTTTTCATTTTACATTTTTTTGCCGGGTTTTGCATATTTCTATTTCAATGGAACCGCGCCGAAACGGGCGGAATATTTTCGCCGCGGAGCAGTTTTCACCGCGCCTTTTTGATCATAAAAAGAATTTTTGTACAATTATTGCGGCTGGGAGGCTGTTAGCGTGAACCGATACAATCGAGATGAAACTGCGGGACATATAGAAAAAGGGAAAAACTATAGGCGGCTTAAACAAGTTGATTCGGCGTTAAGAGAGTTTTCATTGGCCTTAAAAAAGAATCCCTGTAACGGCGAGCTGCATGCGGAATTAGGCGAAACATACATAGAAAAAGGGCACTTTGCACTGGGGCTCAAAATGCTGAATAAGGCGGTCAAATACGGGTTCAATCAAGACTGGATGCACCGGTCTATGGTTAAAGCCCATTATGCCTCAGGCCGGAATGATCTGATAACCGCGGAAACGATCAACTACATAAAAATGACGCCCGATGGAACAAAGCCTTTCTATCAGAACGTACTTCTTAACGAAAAGGAAATCTCCGGAAAAAAAATAATTCTTGAATCTAAACCCAGAAGCCTCATGGTCTGTCTGACTACGCGGTGCAACCTTTCCTGCATAATGTGCCGGCCTGAGGAAACAGGAGATATTCCCAGGAAAACTCTCCTGGAAATAGCCGGATATTTCCCTTACCTTCAATATATCCAGTGGTTAGGCGGCGAGGTCTTTTTATCAGAATATTTCGAAGAACTTTTTGACAGCGCTTCAAAATATCCGTATCTCCATCAGGCCATAACTACCAACGGACTTTTAATCGACGATAACTGGGCTTATAAATTAACCGGAAATAATGTCTGGCTGGAATTTTCCATCGATGGTTTAACTAAAAAAACATACGAAGCTATCCGGACAGGGGCAAAATTTGAAGATTTAATCAGGTGCTTAAACAATATAAACAGGCATCGCAGGCTGCATGAAAAGAATTTGAATTTTGTAACTTCCATGAATTTTGTCGTAATGAAAACCAACTATCATGAAATAGCTCATATTGCGGACTTTGCCCGGCAATTTAGAATCAGCAATATAGTCTTATCAGGGGTTTCGGGAGATCTCAAAAACAATGAGAATATTTTTTTGAAGAAGCAGACTTCAATTATGGATAACCTGAAGAAAATAGTCTCTTATTCTCAAAAAAAAACGCAAAAATACGGAATCAATCTGCACAACTGCCTGCCGATCGGGAGTAATGACCCCTCAGAGATTAATAAAGCTGTTTATAAGAGGGCTGATGACATTTTTTGTTTTCTTCCATGGCAGCAGCTGGTATTATATCCCGGCCATTCAGCAGCTCCCTGCTGCAAGGTTGAAAGGTGGAAAGATAAGCGGTCACTGAATGATATCTGGAACGGCAAACAAATGCAGCTTTTCAGAAAAAAAATGCTCAATGACGGCTATCGGAATATATGCGCTGCCGCATGCACTCTTTATGGCAGAAACATGGAATATTCAAGATTTATTATATGAATCGGCCCCGGCCTTTCGGTTCCGCAATAGATATTGATTCGCCTTGAACAGAAAAATTCTATTATCCTTATCCGTGTTGATAGCCGCTTTGATTACGATTGAAGCGGCGCTCCGCTTTTCCGGATACCTGCACACATTTTCTTCCGGGGATTTTTTATCCGGCCGCACCCCTTCTAAACAGAACGCCATTTTCATCCGATAACGGGATCCGGGCAGTTCTGGACATCGCATATGTATTTTTGGCTGAACAATCCGGCGCTTTTGTCAAAAATATTCCCAAGAGTAATATCCGGCAGCTCCGGGCACATTTTGATATCACCGTTCTCAAGGACTATTACGGATTTATATCCGGATAAACACGGAGTCAATTTCATTTCATCATGCGCCTGTTCTTCCGTGCTCTCCTTTTTGCCGGTCCTCTTTTTGTGCCTGTGCCGGATATCAAAGGGGGCTGGATATTTAGAAACATAATCCATGTATTCCTTTTCCTCAGGCGTATAACTTTCAGGGTATTTTTTACCGCAGTATGTTCCCCGAAACTGCGTTACCGCCATGGAGATATCAAGTGACTTAAAATATTTCTGGTAATTTACCATCTCCCTGAGCTGCGCGGGATGGGCCAGATAGCATACCCCGCAGGTGAAACCCGCGTTTTTTAATCTGGTGACCTGTCCGGAAAATTCCCGGACCTCCATGAACATCGGGTGAAACGATGAATTCAATTCCACTCTTTCGGGGCTGTTTTTACTTATAAAAACATCCAGATGCTGCGATAAATTCGTAGTAATGTGTATTTTATGCAGTTTTGAAATCCGGCATATTACTTCTGTAAAATCGGGATAGAGAAACGGCTCGCCGCCTGATATAAATATGCAAGAAGCCCCGTACGCTCTGTAAATTTCGGCCCACGCGTCTTCGATTACTTTCGCGGATTTCGGCTGTATCGGAGCCGTCAGCAGTTTTTTTTGTCCGGAGAGCACAGGAAAACAGTATTCACAGCTGAAATTGCAGAAATAACATAAATCCCAGACAAACTTTATCATTTAAAATCCGTATCCCGGGGTTTCATTTTTAAACCTGTTTTTCCGCGATAATATAAACGGAATCGTTTTTTGCAAGCGCGCTCAGAACCCTGAAGCTTGAACCGGCAATTTCGTTTCCCGCCCTGATTTCATCGTAATTGTGCTCTACATAACAACTGCCTAACATGTTCTCGTCCGCAAGTTCAAAACGATTTTTTTTAAAATAACCGCCTAAACTGTTTTTCAGCCGGAGGCAGACTCCCGCAAGCATGCCTGTCTTTATATTCCGGCAAGATAAAACCAGTTTTCCGCCCTTTTTTAACAGATCAAACGCTCTCCTGTACGTCTTATGCCTCATCCGGGCAGGCAGGAGATTAATATATCTTACGATCAAAACATAATCAAACGCGCTGTCGAAGGAGGGATCTGTCCTCAGCAGATCAGCGTTTGTAACGTCAAAACCCTTTCTCATCAGCCGCAGGGCTTCTTCCGAATATCCGCAGCCGGGGTTGGCGTCGGCAATTTTGATATTTCCCTTTTCGTTAATTGGACGCTGCTGCTCGAATTCCTCCACGGCCTTCATCCAGTCTTCCGTTTCAGGAAATCCGTTATACCCATTCAGAAAAATACCGCCGCGATACTTCCGGTGCCATGGAAAAGCGGCGTTGTAAATACCGCGCATTTTTGAATACAGCGCATTAAACGGCTCTTTTATCATCACGCATATCAATGAGATCAATCCGACGGTCAGACTGATAATTCCCCCGATTCTTGTATCAATTACCAGCAGATGCCCGCCCCTTCTTACGGACTTTACTCTGCCAAGTATTTCATCCGGGGTGATCCAGTGCCTGTCATGCCATATTCTCCAGTCGCCCTTCGTCAGGAACCTGTAGCCCCCTTCCGTTTTCTTCCTGCATATCACCCTGTGCAGCAGGGGTTCCTCTATTTCCGATTCATAAGATTTCCAGGCAATAATATCTCCTGTCCTGATTCTGTCGCAGGTTATTTTCTCAATGGCAATCTCATCGTCCTCGAAAATCAGCAGCTGCATGCTTTTCCCGGCAGCATCGAATAAAAAAACGGTCCGGTCCTTCGAATATCTGCCGTTAAATTTCAGGATTGCTTCTTTTAATTTGGACTGTTCCACAGGATACAATGAATTCCGGCCCGGGTCATTTATAGGCTCCGGGATGGGGGCAGGCATTACACGGAGGCCCTATGAGGTCATATTCGTTTTTTAGAATATGCCGAATAATACTCCATCTTTCCTCCGACTGCCATATGCTTTTTATGGTGCTCTTATTTACATCTCCGTATCTGAGTGCCGGCTTATAATCGAGACAGCAGAAATATATCTGCCCGTCGGGCGCCGCAAAGAATGATCCTAAAACGATATTCCGGAACGGGCATCTGAGGATTTTCCGGGGCCGGCCTTTATTTCCGCGCCATAAAAATACTTCTTTTTTATTCAGCGCGTAAATTATATCGTCCTTATTCATCATTTCTTTCCAGTAATTCATCACTTTTCGGGAATCATCAGGATAAGGACTGCGTCTGTTCATTATATATCTGTAACAGCGGCTCACGGTCAATATTTTCACAATTGCCTTGCAGGATGAATTAAGCTCCTTTCTCCTCTTCAGAAAATGGCGGATATTTCCGGATATCCTTTCAAAGTCCAGCCCTTTCTTTACGAGTTCATAGGTTTCTTTGGAACTGCCGTCAATGTTGAACATGAGCTCGGTCAGCTTGTTTCTCAGCAGGAAATCAGCGGCCCTTTTATCCGCATTCGCCATGTTTGTGACCAGTCGTATCGGCGCCAGCGGCAATTTCTTTCTGAGATATTGAAATATTCTAAAAATATCGGGATTTAAAAAGGCGTCTCCCATATCTCCCAGCACAAACCGGCCCGCAAATTTTTCTTCGGATGCCTCGTCTATTATTTTTCGGGCAAGCTCGTAATCCATGGTCGGCTTTGTTAAGCTGATTCCCCTTTCCTTATGGCAGAAGGCGCATTTTGCCTGGCATAAACTCGATAAAGCGAAATTAATCGAAACGGGAAAAGTGCTTGCCGCATGCCAGAGTTTCTCGGGAGACATATCGAAGATTCTGTTGGTGCTATCGAGCAAATTCATATTTTTCGAATAAATCAATCAATTTCTCTTTAACCGCATTCATTGAATACGTTGACCTGGCAAGCGAAAGAGCGGACGCAGCCAGTTTTTTCGAGAGAACCGTATCCCTGTACAAAAGAACCACCTTTTCTGCGAAATCCGCCGGATCGTCCGCTATCAGTATATTCCGGTTATCGGAGAACCCCATTCCCTCGGCCGCGGCCGACGTGGATACTATGGGCAGTCCGGCCCACATCGCCTGAATCAGCTTGTTCTTTATTCCGCCGCCCCAGCGCATGGGCGCCACGAATACTCTGCAGGAATCGAGATATCCCGAAAGGTCCGAAACCCAGCCGGTCTCCACAATACCGTCATCACCGGCTTTTTTCTTCTTTTTATCAGGGCTGGAGCCGACGATAAATAATCTGACTTCAGGAATCTCCTTTTTTATCAAAGGAAATATATTTTTGCGGAAATACCGCATCGCGTCAATATTCACGCCTCTGTGCATATCACCGATAAAAAGCAGATCTTTCCCGGGCTTACGCCTGCTTCCCTTATGCGGCTCGAAAGGCGTCGGGACTGTCTTAATCCTGAAATCGGGATTTTCTTTCAAAAGCTGTTCTTTATCCGCTTCGGAAGTTGTTATGAGGAAGTCTGCCTTTTCGTAATTCCGAAGCTCTATTTTCTTGTATTCGCCGATGTGATATTTGAGTTTTCTTTTCAGAATATCGATTTTAATATCGAACCAGGGATAATTCAAATCGTGCACGGTCAGAAAGACGGGAACATCTTTCAGCAGATCCTTTAAATAAGGATAATAAATCTCGAAGATAAAAAGAAAATCGAACCAGATTATCTTGAAGCGTTTTTCTTTCAGCAAAACCAGAAGCTCCAGCGAGAAATTCGCCCTGCCGAAATCTGACGGAGTGATAATCTTGATTCCCATGCTTTTCAGATGTCCGGCGTAATATTCCCTGTTTTCGTCTTTCTTCGCGAAACACGGGAATAAAAAGATATCGTATTTTGCGCGAAGTATTTTGATGAACATGTAAAGCCGCCAGTCTATGGCGTGCCTGTCAAACAACGGTATATTGTTGCATATTATGAGTATCCCGTTTTTCACCTGTTTTTTACCAGCCTGGCGGCCGGATTTGCCGTAACTTCGGAAAAAGAGGTATTCTATTCCTGCGGCTTTCCGACCGGAAGTACGAAAACGCGAACTTCAGCTCCGAAATCCGGATATCATTTTTTTTATAGAAATATTCATGGTCGGTTTCTCTCCTCAATAGAGTCTTTCGGGATTCTCTCAGCCTGTTCTGCCTGAAATGATGTATAAAAACGTCGCCGACAATGCGGCACTCATATCCGGCTTTGGCCGCCATAAAGCAGTAGTCTTCATGAAGAGCCCAGGCCTTGAAATTCCTGTCGAACATGCCTATTTCATCAATTAATTTCCTTTTTATCAGCATGCAAAAACCCGTCACGCAGGGCACCGGAATCCAGTACTTCCTGTTCGACAGTTCCAGGAAGGCGGCGAATTTACGCAGTTCTTCTTCGTTTCTGTAAAAAGGCAGATTCCGCACCATCCTTGTCGGCTTTAAATTTGAATTTGAAAACGGCTCCGCGATGCCTATTCTCGGACTGCTTTCCAGGCAGGTTATCATCCTGCCCAGCCAGTTGTCCGTAACAACCGTATCGTTATCCAGGGTCAGAACATATTCTCCCCCCGCGTTCTCGATACCCGCGTTTGCCGCCTCCCTGTAATTCAGTTTATCGCGGAAATTCATTATTTTCAGCTTTTTGACATGCGCCAGGCTTTCAATACCGATATCTCCGCGGCGGGTATCGTTGATCAGAATCAATTCATAATCGGCGTGCGTGTGCCTTACAATGCTTTTTATGCAGAGTTCCGTCATATGGAACGGTTTTATTCCCGGTATGATTATGCTGGCTACCGCTGGCAAATGCTTCCTCCCGTGAAACTGTTTCCGATACATATGTGACGCGCTAACCTTGATTTTTAAGATGCTTTAATAAATCCGAATAAGTAAAAAGCCCCGGATTCATCCTTATAATTTTCCTGATATTTAACAAACCCTTATAGATATCCCCCCCGTTTTCGGCAATGCTGCAATCAACCGCTCTCCCCAGCGCGTAAAATTCAGGGTCTTCCCGCCTCTGTGCTTCTGACTTCCATTTTTTTAAAACATTTCTGACTTCCTTGCCAAAAAATTTCCTGAGGAAGATAATGTCAATTTTATCCTTCTTCCACGCTTCGGAATTGGCCAATAGCCAGCTTCTGGAATCAATATCCGGCTCCATTCCCCATCCTCCCAGCAATGAATATTCACGGAAACCCCCGGGCAGGAAGGTCAGATTCATGTGCTTTTCTTTCTGATGAAATATCTTCGGCGTCCTCAGGATATGAATTCCGGCCCGGCCGCTGATTTTACTCCAGTCGAAATAGTCCGGATGATCCACAATATACTGATTCGTAAACCAGCTTCCCAGAAAGGAAGTGATGTAAAAATACTTGTGCTTTATTTTATATCCCGCCGGCAGGAAAACATCGGCCAGAAGAGACTCCACTATGTTTTCCGCAGATGACAGGGGAGTGCTTAAAATGGCATTATGACAAACGTAGAACGGCAAACCTGCAAAGATATCTTCGCCGACAATCATATGCTTGAAGAAAGAATTCACTTTCATGGCCTGCCCCATGGTATAAGCCGCTTTCCTGTTCTGTCTCAAAACTGCATTACTCAGTCCGTCAGTGCCGAACTCCACCCTGGTGAAGCCGGCTTCGGCCAGAAGCCTCATAAATTCCTCATCCAGCCTGCCGTCGTTCATTAAGAAATTGTTGATGGAATTTAGCCCCGCATGAAAGTCAATGTACCGGTTTAACTTCTTCTCTATTATTAAATTGCAGAAATCCTTTATGAATCTTTTATCTACCATTGAATTATCGTCTCTTAAAGTGTTTATTCTGAGTTTAGGGCCGATATACAGACCGTCAATTTTCCCCCTCCTCAGATAATCGAGGAGCTTGTGCTTTTTGAAAATTAATATGACCGCTGCCATCTGATGCCCGTTTAAAACCTCCGGCAGACGCGAACAGAGGGCATCCAGAGACAGCTTTCCGTCAAGCGGCGCCTTCTGGTCAACAATCCTGAAAATATCCTTTATAACGGATGGAGAAAGTGGTAAAAATACCGCCTCAAGCTTCCTAAGTATCAGGGCATATAACTCCCTGGAAATGCGCAAATCGGCAAGATACCCGTCCAGGGCATTGTTGAAACGCTTGTAAAATGCGTCTTTCCCCGCGGCCGGACCATCCTTCTTGAAAATCACCTCCCGTCTTTCGATCAGCCCTTTCAACAGCAGACGCCGTATTTGAGGGTTATTTTTGACAATATGTTTTTCGATTAAATCCATTACGGCGGCGGGGAATTTACAGTTGATTTGCTGGATCAACGGGGAGGCATCCGAAACCGTTTCCGCGCCTTTCATCAAACGGCGGAGGGACGGGCTTATTAACCCGAAACCTGAATCATGTAAATTCCGGCCTTTGTTAATAATATTTTCCACCCACAGACTTCTGTAAGCAAGAATGATATGCTGCATCTGCGCACGGGTGAGAATATCCGGAAGGCAGAAGACAAAACCCTCCAGGTTTTTGATTTCCCGTTCCCCGAGGCCGAAAAGAGAAATGATTTCCGTCAAAACATCAGGGGCGGCGTTTATTAATTCTCGTTCCAGAAGACGGATGACCTTTACGGCCTTCTGTCTTGCGATGTTTTCATGATCAGCGGTAATAAACTGGGCGTCATTCAATAAATCCAGTTTCCCGACGTTTTCGTCCTCAGACAAATCCAGATCAAACCGGGCTGCCAGGGCTTTCAGAACGGAAGCCGGCAGGGGCGTATAAAATGACAGCAAATCGAAGACCTGCTTCTTGAGTTGCGTTAACGGTATGTGCCTGTATTTCCGCCCACCCGGCAGATAGCAGAAATCGCACTTGTTGGGACAGCCGCGGGCAATATTCCAGTCCAGCGATTTGGTAAAGGGCCTTTTGAAATCAAAAACGATATTAACCTTTTCCAGGTGATTTGATAATGCCATTGAAGGAGTGCGCACAAAAAGCCCCGTAAACTGTTGAAGCCCCCTGCATTGGGTACTGCTTAAACCGCCGCTCAACCTCGTTTTCCCGACGATTTCAAGTATCCCGGGCAGAACCTTTTCGGCTTCTCCGCGCACTAAAATGTTGATTTCGGGCATAAGCGCCAGGAATGGTTTGGGCCTGTTGGTGGCTACTCCGCCGACAATAATGAATGAATCCCTGTGCTTCTTCCGCAGATCTCTCACAAGGGGAATTATTTTTTTTAATTTGTCGTCGTGAATGAGCGAAATGCAGATAACAGGCGAGTCTCCTTTTATCTCGCCAGAGGATGCGGGTTCCTGCACAATAAACCCCCGGAGCCTGAGAGTCTGCTTTATGATGGCAGCGCCTACGGTATTGGAAAAATTGAAGAAAGCTATGGCCGGCTTTCCGGCGTCCTGCTCTTTTTGTTCCGGTCCAGGCAAAGGCAGGGAGGTTTCAAGGCCGCGCGGATAAACCCGGTCCGCCTGGCGCAGCGAAGAAAAAGCACTGCGCAAACGGA
>Ga0208373_1004416_pt1 | contig 12685 bp, 12 predicted proteins | sample RifOxyC2_FD_184036 | JGI IMG/M metagenome (GOLD analysis project Ga0208373, IMG submission 184036) | Soil microbial communities from Rifle, Colorado - Rifle Oxygen_injection C2 (SPAdes) | ecosystem: Environmental > Terrestrial > Deep subsurface > Rock core/Sediment | place: Rifle, Colorado...
GTACGTTTCCTTGCGACATTGGGAGAACAACGGGCGGCTGCTCCCTATGACAATATACCTACGGTGAAAGAACTGGGGTATAATGTGAGCTGGGAATCGGCCAATTTTTTTATGGGCCCGCGTAACATGCCCAAACATGCCGTGGATGTCCTGGTTAAAGCCATTTACACAGCCTCGCACGATCCGGCTTATCAGAAGTTCTGTGCCGAGAGAAACTCCCGCTGGGGATATATCCCGCCCGACAAGGTCGTGGAGGATTTCGATAAGCGGAGAACGGTTGTGCGGGAGATCATGAGAAAAGCGGGAATATTGAAGGAAAAGTAAGCGAATACAAGAAAAGATCGAGGGATCGGGTGAGAATACGTGAAGCGAGGGCTTTAAAAAGGTAAGATAGATGCCCGGGGATACGGTTTGTAAGAAATGCGGAACGTCCTGGATCGTTCCGAAGAATCTAAAAGATATCTTAAGCAAAGCCCGATCGAGTCGCTCGGAATGTTACAACGAGCTTCTAAGCCTTTGCCCGAAATGCAGGCCCCAGGCCTTCGGAGAAAGAACAATCGGAGAGGATCTGAAGAAGGTCCCGAGGCGCTGGCGCATTCCCCGGCGACGGGTGGAGGAGCGGAAGCCGGTTAAGACCGACCAGAGAAGCGGGGCCAGGGTCTATAAGAGTCAGTGTTACATCTGTAACAGCGGCTGTGATGCGCTGGTCTTCGAGAAAGACGGGAAGGTGATCAAGGTCGAGGGCGATCCGAGCTCGCCCATCACAAAAGGGACCCTCTGCTGCAAAGGGTTGGCCTCCAAGGAGCAACTGTACAACAAGGACCGCATCCTGTATCCCATGAAACGGATCGGGCAGCGCGGGGAAGGCCGTTGGCAAAGGATTTCCTGGGATGAGGCGCTGGATACTGCCGCCGAGCGATTCAAGGGGATCGAGAAGAAGTACGGACCGGACAGCATCGTCCTTGCCACGGGCACCAAGCGGGGGACCTGGCCCGATTATCTGATGCGATTCGCCAATGCCTGGGGGAAGCAGTGGACCTCCACGGGCTGGGCCCAGTGCGCCCTACCCCGCCTTTCGGCCGGCGGGATGGTCCTTGGCGGTTCTGCAGCGGAATGCCCCGACTTTTCCAAAACGGCCTGTATCCTCGTCTGGGGAGCGAATCCAACCAATAACTGGCCCCACAAGGCCGTACATCTGATGGACGCATGGTCCGCGGGCGTACCGATGATCGTGGTGGACCCGGAACTCCGGGAGACCTCTTCCAAGGCCGACATCTGGCTGCAACTGAGGCCCGGGACCGATGCAGCCCTGGGGCTGGGGTTCATCAACGTGATCATTGGCGAGGGGCTTTACGACAAGGAGTTCGTAGAGAAGTGGTGCATCGGTTTCGATGAACTGAAGGCGAGGGCAGAAGAATACGATCTTGACAGGGTAGAAAAGATCACCTGGGTGCCCAAAGCGAAGATCAGGGAGGCAGCCAGGCTCTATGCCACCAGCAAGCCAGCCTGCATGATGCACTCGGTGGGGATCGAACAGAATGCGGATACGATCTCCTCCTGCCTTGCCACCGTGATGCTTCCCGCCCTCACCGGGAATCTCGATATCCCCGGCGGGAATCTCTTCCCCATGTTTCAAGGGATGCGGGGAAGAGACGACACGGATTATACGCTGAAACACCTTATCACCCCGGAACGGGAAAAAAATATATTGGGAGCGGCGCAGTATCCTCTTTTATCGAGCAATGAATGCATGCTCTACCCCACCTCCCACAATTCCACTCTATGGAAAACGATGCTCGACGGGGAGCCCTATCCGGTGAAAGGGATCTATATTCACGGGACCCACCTCGCCGTGAACGTGGCCAATACCCAACAAGTCACCGCCGCCCTCCGCGCCCTGGAGTTCATCGTCGTGGTGGACATCCTGATGAATTCCACGGCGGAATTGGCCGATATTCTTCTTCCCGCGGCCACATGGCTGGAGCGGGACGAGGTGGCCTGCCACATCCAGGCCTCGTACAATGCGATCCAGATCGGTCAGGCCGCGGTACGGCAGGGCGAATGCCGGTCCAACTATGCGATCATGAACGGTCTGGCAAAGAGGCTTGGCGCGGAGAACATGTTTCCACCCGAGTCGGATGAGCCTTTCTTCGATTTCATGCTGGAAAAAACCGGACTGACCTGGAAGATCCTAAAGGAAAAAGGGGGTCACACTTTTCCGGACCTCTTCAGAAAATATGAAAAGAACGGGTTCAACACGCCTTCAAGGAAAGTGGAGCTGGTAAGCAGCAAGATGAAGGGGCTGGGGGTCGATCCTCTGCCCGCCCATCGGGAACCATCCGAGAGTCCGATCAACACGCCGGAGCTGGCCAAGGAGTACCCTTTGATTATCACGACGGGGGGCCGGTTGTCCATGTATCGCCACTCGGAGGGCCGGAATATCGAGATTCTCCGGGAGTTGATGCCCCGTCCCCTGATGAGCATTCACCCTGCCACGGCACAGGGACTGGGCATAAAGGACGGGGAGGAAGTGGTTGTCGAGACGCCCCGGGGGAGTATGGAGGCATGGGCCAACCTGACCGAAGGCATCCATCCCGGGGTGGTCCAGCTTCCGAGCCACTGGTCCGGGATGAACAATGTGAACCTGGTCATGGACAATCAGCGATGCGCACCCTTGGTCGGCAGCACGGAATTGCGCTGCCAGTTGTGCCGCGTGAAGAGGAAGGAATGAATCAAAAAGAAAAGAAGATGTTGGTGGTGTTGGACTGCTGCGTGGGGTGTCATGCATGCGAAATCGCATGTCGGCAGGAACACGATCTCACCCACGAGACCGGTTCGAAGTGGTGCCGGGTGATGACGGTGAAACCCCGAAGGGTCCGGGACGAACTCTATCTCGATTATTTCCCGACCATGTGTGTTCACTGCGACGCCCCGCTCTGCCTCGAGAGCTGCCCGATCGGGGCGATCACAAAACGGGAAGACGGCCTTGTCCTGGTGAACGGGGAGAAGTGCAACGGATGTCGGCTCTGCATTTCCGCGTGCCCCTACGGGGCGATGTCTTTCAACGAAGTGACCCAGGCGGCAGGGAAATGCGACTTCTGCCTGGGACGTGCGGAGTTCGGAATTGAACCGAGTTGCGTGCAGCACTGTATCGGCGGCGCCCTCCGCTATGTCGGCCCGGAAGAGCTCAACGAGGTCACAAAAGGAAAACACACCGCCTTTTTTGAAAAGGTCTGCTACGCTTCGAGTCAATGGAAACTGGTTTCATAATTCAACCACGAAAGGAGGGAGGGTTGGTGCGATTTCTTGCCATCTTCGGCTCCAGGAAGTTCCCCGGTTACGAGAGCGTTCCCACCATGAAAGAGGCGGGGTATAATAATGTAAACTGGGAATCCACCCAGATCCTGATCGGCCCCCCGGCATGCCGAAGGAGGCCGTGGATAAGCTGGTCAAGGCTTTTGAAGTGGCCTCCAATGAGCCCGAGTTCAAGAAGTTCCTGACTTCACGAGGCGCGTTTCCCTTTTATCTGCCCCCGGACAAGGCCGTCGCCTTCTTTGATGATCAGAGGAAGGTGGTGCAGGGGGTTATGGACAGGGCGGGAATTCTAAAATCCAAGTAGGTGAGGAAAGGAGACCTCAGTCGCGTATCTTTCGTGAGGGTGATGCATTCAATGAAAAAGAAACTGCTCTTTATCGGCGCCGGTGCGGTCGGCAGCTACCTGGGGTCATTCCTGTCGCGGTCCGGCCACGATGTGACCTTCGTTGACCCTTGGGCGGAAAATGTGGAGACGATTCGACGGCAGGGTATTCGGGTCACGGGGCCTCACGAGCCTTTCGAGGCCAGGCCGGCGGCGCTTCATCTGAACGAAGCGGCCCTTCTGCCGAGCGACTACGACATCGCCTTCGTCGCCATGAAGGTCTATGACACGGCCTGGGCCGCCCAACTCGCCCTGCGGCATCTAGCCCCCCATGGCTATGTGGTCTCCTCGCAGAACTGTTGGCCCGATCCCGTGATGGCGGCGGTGGTCGGTCCCGCGCGGTCGGTGGGTCTGATTATGTCGAATATCTTCGTGGCCCTCGATGCGCCGGGCCAAACCGAGCGCGGCGTGGACCTGGCCGGGTACAAACGGCAGGAGGTTTTCCGTCCGGGCGAGCACGACGGGCGGATCTCGCCCCGCGTCATCGAGCTCGCAGAGATGCTTTCGGTAATAGACGGCGCACAGCCGACGAACAATCTGTGGGGTGAGCGGTGGGCCAAGTTGTCGCAGAACGCCATGGGAAATCCGGTCCAGGCGCTCTCCGGCCTGGGATCGGTTGAGAGCTCTTTATCCGTGGAAGGGCGGGCGATCCAGATCCATCTCGCCGCCGAATCGGCGCGCGTGGGTCTTGCCCTCGGGTATAGCGTGCCGAAGTTCAGGGGCGCTCCGGCCGAACAATGGGCAGACGCCTCCATCCGTGCGACTTACGGTGCCCTGGACCGGCACCTCACACCCGCTTCGCCGAACCAGCGCAACTGGCGGGCTTCGATGGCGCAGGACGTCATCAAGGGGCGCCGGACGGAGATCGATCAGATGAACGGCTACGTGGTGGCGCGGGGGAGGGAATGCGGCGTTCCCACCCCGGTGTCCGAGGCCGCGGTCGAAGCGGTCCGCCAGATTGAAAGCGGCCTTCTCAAGCCGGCCCGCGAGAACATCGGGCAGGTCCTCCGGCGGGCGGGGATTCAGCTCCAGACTGCAACCTGATTCAGGCCGGTTTGCGCTTCAGGAGGATGTTCTGGATGCTTTCCTGAACCACCTCTCCGCGCTGGTTGAGCACATGCAACTGACGCTTCAACACGCCGCGATCCGGGCGGGAGGTCTCCCGCTTTTCCAGTACCTTGACCAGGGCATGGATCGTATCGCCGGGTTTGACCGGTTTGGTGAATCGCAGGTCTTCGAAACCCAGCAGGGCGATCATCGTGTCGTCATAGAGGTGAAGCTGGAACAGCAACCCCGCGGCAATCCCGTATACGAGCGGCCCGTGCGCGATGCGTCCCCCGAACTGCGTCTTCTTGCAGTACTCTTCATCCGTGTGTAACGGGTTGTAGTCACCCGACAAACCGGCATATATCACGATATCAGCTTCGGTCACCGTTCGGGCGGAGGTCTCGACCTCCGAGCCGATTTCCCATTCTTCCCAATACAACCCCTTCATGTAGCCTCCTCGTTCATCGTGTAATGTAAAAAAGGCGGACTAATGCGAGCGTTCGTCCACCAGCCTCTTCACTTTGACGCTTTTCATGGGATCGTGGATCTCACCCGGACCGGCAAATACGACCTCGGGCCGCACCATGACAGTCTTCTGGATAAGGCCGGGTATCTCCTCGGCAAGTCGCGCACGCGCCCCCATCTCCGCCTCGATCCGCAGGACGAGTTGATCCATCGAGTCCGGGTCGGCGGGGTCGATCTTGCGCACGACCAGCTGAAATTCGCTGATTGCACGGTTGGCGGAAAGCGCTTCGAAGATCAACTCGGGATTGATCAGCATCCCCTTTACCTTGACAAGCGTACCCGTGCGTCGTGGACGCTGGATGATCCTTTCCCCAAGCCTGCCGCAGTGCGGGCAGCGCTCGTTGCGGATACCGACCAGGTCTCCCACGAGATAGCGCAGACAGACGGTCCCGCGGCGGTGGAGATGGGTCAGCACCAAAGCGCCCTCCTCCCCCTCGGGCACACATATGCCCGTCTCGGGATCCACCGTTTCCAGGTAGTAGAGATCGGGGGCCAGATTCTGCGGCGCGGCGCCGTTGCAACACTGAATGAGCCCTCCCTGCATCTCGGTGAATGAATAACGCACCCGCACCTGGGGGTCCTCCGAACCGAATGCGCGCAGGTGCCCGGCAAGCTCCTCCTGCAGAGCCGCGCTCACGGGCTCACCGGTCAAGACCACCATCCGGGCGCGGGGAAATCGCGTATTGCGTTCCCGGGCGCGGCGGAAAAAGCTCCTGACAAAGCTGGGTACGCCCCAGAACACCGAGGGCGCCGCGGCTGCCACACAGTCAATCGCGTCGTCCATCCCCCGGCGCACGGGGTATTCCTTGCTTTTGGCTCCCGTGAGTGCGTTTACCACCGGAAGACCCATGATCTCCGCAGTGCGCCCGACACACAGAAATGCACCCATTGGCATGGGAGGCAGGGGTATCAGGTTAGCGATGAGATCCCCGCGTGTGACCCCTTCTGCCTCGGAGCAGTGAAGCGCCTGCATCATGATGTGGTATTGGTCGTGGGCGGTGTTGAAGAACGGCGAAGGCATGCCGCTCGTGGTCCCCGTGGTGTAAGCCACATTCCAGAGGGTGCTCTCCTCGAAGGAAAGTCCCGGTGCATCCGCGGCCCGGAGTCGAAAGTCCTCCGGGCAGGCCATATAGTCGGACTTGTCGACGAGTGGGAGCTTTTGCAGGTCGTCGAGCGTACGGATGTCTCCCGTCCCGATGCCCAGCTCGCGGAAACGCCTCCGATAGAAGGGATGGGCGGTAACGCACAGATCCACGGTGCGACGAAGCCGCTCCTCCCTCAATTTCCTTAGCGCATCCTCATCCGGCATGTCGCTTCACCCTCTCTTAAACGGTTATGCTTCGCATTCACGAAGCGGACGCCCAGCAAGAGCGTGTGCTGCTCGATTTACGCTGGTTGCCATTCGCGGGCGCGCGTCGGTAAAGTAACCTAAGGCGGCTCCCGTTGTCAAGACAGTTTGAAAGCCTCATCCCGGTTTATTTCGCGGCCCCTCCTAGACGCCAAGATACTGCGATTTGACGCATACATTCTGATCCAGATCTTTTGGCAATGAAGAGTGGACGATCTGCCCTTGGTTCAGGATGTGGATGAAATCGGAATTCTTGAGGGCAAAATTCAGGTTCTGTTCCACGAGAAGGATGGCCATCCCCTTTCCCTTCAGTTTCTGGATGACCTGTCCGACCGTTTGCACAAAAAGCGGGGAAAGGCCTTCGGTAGGCTCGTCCATCAGCAGCAGGGAAGGGTTGGTCATCAGGCTTCGGCCGATGGCCAGCATCTGTTGCTCGCCTCCGCTCAATCGATTCCCCGGATGCAGGGCGCGCTGCTTCAGGGGAGGGAAAAATTCGAAGATCATATCGAGGTTCCACTCCCCCTTCCGGCCTTGAAAACCCACCGTAAGGTTTTCCGTGACATTCAAGGACGCGAATATCTGCCTTCCCTGGGGGACCAGGCTTATGCCGAGGCGGGAAATCTCGAAGGGACGTTTGCCGCCCAAATCCCTGCCCTGAAAGATCGCGCGGCCACGGCGGGGCGGAGTAAATCCGATCAACGACCGCATCAGGGTTGTCTTGCCCATCCCGTTGCGCCCCAGGACCCCGATCACCTGTCCTTCTCCGATCTCAAAGGAGACGCCCTGCAGGATGTAATGGTCCCCGTAATAGGTATGGATGCCTTCGACGCGCAGCATGGTCATTCTTCCCTCCCGAAATAAATCTCCTGCACCTGGAGGTTGTTGCGTATCTCCCTGGCGTCCCCCTCGGCGAAAAGGGAACCCTGATGGAGCACGCTGATCCGATCCGCCACCTGAAAAGCCACATCCATATTATGCTCGATGATAAGGATGGTGATCGCGGGATCGAGTTTTTGGATGACCCGGGTCATCATCACGGCATCCGCCGGCGAAAGTCCTGCGGTCGGCTCGTCCAGCAGGAGGACGCCCGGGTTGGAGATCAAGGCCAGCGAGATCTCGATCTGGCGCTGCTCGCCGTAGGAAAGGTTCTTGACGATCTCCCGCCTTTTTTCAAACATGCCGATATTCGCCAAAGCCGCCTCGGCCTTCTCATAGAGTTCCCGGTAGGCGCTGAGCGAACGCCACATGACCAGCTTCGTTCCTTTGAGTCCCATGGTCGCAACCACGAGATTGTCCAAGACCGTCATCGTGTTGAAGAGATTTGTAATTTGAAAGGTCCGCCCCAGCCCGAGATGGGCGCGGCGGCTGGCGGACAAAAAGGTGATTTCCCGACCGAACAGCCGGATGCAACCGGAAGTCGCCGGCATTTCCCCGCTGATGAGGCGGAACAGCGTTGTCTTCCCGGCGCCGTTGGGGCCGATGATAGCTCGGCGTTCCCCCACTCTTACCGCCAGCGTGACCCCCTTCACCGCCTCCAAACCGCCAAACTGCTTCGTCAGTCCGTCACAGTCCAAAGAGATCGCGGAAGAATTTTCTGTTTTGCCCGTTTCCATATCCACCTCACTTGGCCATCGGCCTGAGCAGCCCGAGCAACCCCCTGGGGGCATATTTGGCGGTCAGGACGTAAATGAGGGCCAGGACCATCACCCACCGGTCCGTATAGATATAGATGAAATTTTCCAGCAAGGTGATGAGGAAAGCCCCCAGGCCGGCCCCGATCAGGGTCCCCGCTCCCCCCAGGCTGACCATCAGCACAAGCTTCATGCAGTGGGCGAGGTCCGCGACGTTCGGGTTTACGAATCCGTTGTAATAGGCGTAGAGGCTGCCCGCAAATCCCGCGAAGGCGCCGGTGATGATGAAGGCCAGGTACTTATGCAGCCAGACATTGTAACCCAGCACCCCCATCCGCGACTCGCTGTCCCGGATGGCGATCAGTGTCTTGCCGAAGGGGGACCGGATCAATAGGAACATGAGCGAGGCGGCTGCGCAAAAGGAAAACAAGATCAGGTAGTAGAAGGGAATCGTGTCCTGTACGCCGCCCATCCAAAGGAGCCCCTGCCGAGGAATCCCGGAGATCCCGTTGTCTCCCCCGGTCACGGAGACCCATCGATTCACGACCCCCCAGACGACCATCGCCAGGGATAGCGTGATGATGAGAAAATAAATCCCAACGGCTCTCAGCGCCAGCAGGCCGAGAATAGCCGAGGCCGCCGCGGCGGCCGCAATGCTGAAGAAAACAGCGCCCCCCAGACTGGAATGGAATTTCGTCGCCAGAATAGCGGTACCATAGGCCCCGATCGCAAAAAAAGCCGAGTGCCCCAGAGCCGCCAGGCCCGTGTAACCGATAAGGATGTCCAGGCTCATCGCGACGATGGCGTAGATCAGGCATTGGGTCACGAGGATGGTCGCATACTTTGGCAAGAACAGGGGCAGGAGGACAAAAGCCAGCAAGCCAATCCAGAGGGAGAGAGAGGTCCAGCGGCGCGTCGCCGGATTTTCCATACGCTTCACTTTCTGCCGAAAAGCCCGGTGGGGCGCCAGGCAAGAACAATGGCCATAGGGGCAAAGAGAGTGAAATAGGAGATCTCGGGGAAAAGGGCCTTCCCGAAATTGTCGACGATGCCGACGATAATCGAACCCACCAGGGCCCCCGTGAGATTCCCCATCCCTCCAACCACGACGACCACGAAGGCATACGGGAGCAGTTCAAAATCCAGTCCCGGATAGAGGCCCATGAAGCTGCCTCCGATTACCCCGCCGAATCCGGAGAGGCAGGCCCCGAGGGCGAAGACCCCCAGCTTGACGTAGTTCACATTGATGCCGAGCCCTTCGGCAATCTCGGGATTGTCGACGGCGGCCCGCACCATCGAGCCGACCCGGGTGCTCCTCTGGAACCACAGGAGAAGGAGAAAGAGAAGCGTGGCGGCCCCGATCATAAAGAGCCGGAAGGCGGCGAAGTTGTATCTCCCGACTTTAATGATCGTGTTCAGGTAGACCGGAGCGTTGAGGATGAGCGGGTTTCCCTCCCACAACAAGAGGCAGAGATCCTGCAGAAACAGGGCGATCCCCGTGGTGATCAGCATCATCCGCAGGTTCTCGTTGGCGAGGTCATTCAGCAGGAAATGTTCCACGAGGATACCCAGCAGACCCACCGCGATGACGCCCGACAGAAAGCCCAGATAGTAATTTCCAGTCAGTGAAACGACGGTGTAGCCTACATATCCCCCCAACAGGAAAAAAGAGCCCTGCGCGATGTTGACGATTTTCATCACCCCGAAGATCAGCGTGAGTCCGCCGGCCATCAGAAAAAGGAGAGCGGCGTACGAAAGCCCGTTGAAGAGTTGGTTGATAAAGAATTCCATCGCTTATACGTTCCCTAAACCGCTCTTTCCTATGTCCCGCCGGTGGGGAACCGCTCCGTCTCGTCTGACCGGGAGCGCAACCCGCAAGCCCCGCCTTGTAGGCGGGGTTGAGGGGCGCATCGAAAAAAAACCCTTCCTTACCGGGAAGCCCCGCCCTGTGGGCGGGGAGCTTCACTTCCGCCGGAGAGACGGAGCGGGGGATCGCGACGCCCGACTCCGGGCGGTTTTACTCGCAGAACTTGCAGGGCGGATAGTCCCGGTCGTACCCCGGCAGCTTCATGTAGGCATCCGGATCGTATTTCCAGAATTGCGAAACCATGGGATAGGTCTCCAGGACCGTGTTCTGATACACGCCGCCGACCTTGTCCACGCGCCGGACGTACTCGTTTTGGACGATGCCCCCGTATTTGTCGAGCTTTATCGGGCCGCGAACGGATTTCGGGGTTTCCATCGAACGCAGGGCCGCCATCAGCTTATCTTTATTCTCCACATCCCCCTGGATCGATTGGATGGCCCGGACGATCAGCTCGGCGGCCGAGTAGTTGGATGCCTGGAAGGCGGTGGGGTTTCGCTTGATGAACTGCTTGACGCGGGCCAGGAATTTTTCGTTTTCCGGCGTCTTCATGGACACACTGTAAGGGAACACGGAATAGACTCCCAACGCATCGTCCCCAAGCGCCGGCAGGACCGTTTCATCGACGATCGCGCCGGGACCTATCACCTGCCATTTATGCCCGCTGGCCCGCAGTCCCTTGATGAAACGGATCGTTTGGGCGCCGGTGATGACATCGATAATCCCGTCCGTGTCGCGTTTCAAACCGGTGATGTAAGGACCAAAATCAACCGTATTGATCGGGGTCCAGACCCTTTGCACGATCTTTCCTCCCAGGTCCTCGAAGACATGCTGGAACCCCCCTCCTACTTCGTAGCCCCAGGAGTAATCCATGCCGACGACGGTGGCCCTTCGCCATCCCAGCTTCTTGTACGCATAGTCTGCGGCGACGTGGCCGAAATCGCTGCTCGAATAGGAGAGGCGCACAAAGTACTGGGAAGCCTTCCTTTGGGTCAAATCATCGGCCGTCGCCACCGTCCCGACCAGCGGGATTTTCGCCTCGATACAAATCGGGGTCACCGCATAGGCCGAACTCACGAGGAAGACCCCGGCCATGAGGTTGACCTTTTCATTGGTGATGAGCCTCCGGGCCTTGGTCACCGCGGCAGCGGGATTGCCTGTTTCATCCTCCACAACCAGCTCTATCTTCCGCCCGGCGACGGTATAGTTGATTTCATCCAAATACATACTGAACCCATCCACCATATCCTTCCCGAGCTGTGCCCAGTTGCCGGTAATGGGAGCAATAAACCCGATGCGAATGGGGCCTTTTTCGGCCGCCCAGGCCGGGGGACCGGACACCAGCATCAGCAGGGCCAACACACCGATGCCAAAGGCGGCCGTTTTTTTCATTCCCGCATTGAACCAACCGTTTGCACGAATCATTTCATCTCTCCTTTCGGTTTTATTCTTTTAGCGGTTGCGCAAATACGACGGCAGAGTCTCTTCCTTCGTCTCCTGGAAGCGGCAGAACTTCGGGTAGGCCGTGGAGTCGTAATCTTTGGGCTGAACCGGTGACACATGGACGCATATTTCGCAGATCCCCTTCCGGAAGTTCCAAGGGGTCTCCCCTTTGATCGATTCCGAAAGGGCGATGGCCTTATTGACAGACTCCTTGCTCCCTTCCGCTACGAGGGTGACGGATCCCTCCCCGCCGCTCACACCGCCGGAGGCTACATGGTAGGCTTCCACCCCTGTGAGGATTTTCAGGGCCGTTATTTCCGTCACCACTTTGGCGTTGATCAGGGGGATCATTCCGACGGTCTTGCCTTGCGTATAGTCAAAGGTGCGTTGCCCGCACAATGCGACCGCCGCTTTGACCGACGGGATCATCTTTTCCAGCCCCACCGGAGCGATCAGAGGGATACCCCTGGCTAAGGTAGTTCCCAGTGACCATCCGATCGTTCCGCCCTCCGGGTGGGAAACCAGGCTGCTCGCGTTTCCTTCGGCGTCAACCGCGTTGGCGCCCTTGATCACGACCGAATCCGAGCCGAAATCGAGCAGCATCTCGTACATGGTCGGCGCGGGCGGGATCACGGCCCCTTTTTTCAGAAGGACAATCGGGGGTTTTTCGCTACCCACTGTGGAACATAAGGTCCCGCGGGTGACGATCCCCGACATATAAGTGGCCGGGTTCATTAGTTTCAAGAGATTCTCTCTCCCGATCATCTCCTCAAGGGCATAAACAGTTGTCGAACCGTGGCTGATCAGGATGTTGGCCTTTTTCAGCGCCGTTTTCACTTCCTCCATGTTGGCAACACCTTTGCCGATCAACCGCTTCGACTCCGTCGGGGTAAAAACAAACAAAGCTTTCATTGTTCAATCTCCATTTTGTTTTATAGGATTATGATATTAGACTTGAAATCTCTGTAACACATCCATGAATGCGTGTAAAAGATACCTGAGTTTTTTTCGCATGTCAAGGGATATGCATGTCGCTGTCAAGAGTAAATAGAATTGTCCGGTTTTGTAGCACATGAGTTGTCCGCTTTTTCTGTTCATCAAAAGAGGGATTTTTGAGAACAGGAGGTGAG